>JAABUQ010005109.1_pt1 | contig 21408 bp, 22 predicted proteins | sample 5560001 | NCBI WGS metagenome assembly JAABUQ01 (sample SAMN10711888, study PRJNA513371) | rock metagenome | isolation source: Antarctica rocks | place: Antarctica: Victoria Land, Finger Mt nord | collected 2015-12-18
GGCTGGTTGCTGTTCAGCACTCGCAGCGAGGCCTGGGCCGACTCCCTCGACTCCGAGGAGCGCCGCCGGTTCGACATGGGCGAACCGGTCGAGCGCTACACCAACGCCGCTGGCACCAACCTCTGTGCCGCGTTTCACCCGCTGCCGTTCGTCGTTGCAGAGTTGGCCGCTCCCTTCGACCACTGCTCGACGATGCCCGCGGCACTCGACGGCCGTCAAGATCTCCACGTGTTCCGCAAGCCCGCGGAGTGAGCTGCTCAGCCTCGCCTGCAGGGCTGGTTGCGTCGAACTCGATAGTCATGGCCAACCGGTAGACGCTCCCGACCCTCGTGCCTGTCTGGGCGTTTGCACGTGCGGATACCCTCGACCCAGACTCGCCCGCCATGCCTGCCAGTTACGTGTCGCCCCTACCGCCTTCGCGCCGATGACACTCCGCACGGGCAGCCGCCACCGTCCGCTCCTCCGGCTGTACTTCCTGGCAACCGTGCCAGTGAGCATCTTTTTCATCCTGGCGTCGACCAAGGTGGACCCGGCGTACCGCCTGACGCGGACGAAGAAGCTCCGACTCGGGCTTCGAATGTTTCTCAACACCATTCGTATACCGACCGCGAGCTCGTTCAAGGTCCACCTGGTGATGGCCCTGAAGCTCTTGGAGGTTCCCCATCACCAGGAAGGCAAGGTGGTCGAATGCGGCTCGTGGCAGGGCGGCAGCGCTGCCAACCTGTCGCTGGTGTGTGAGGTGACCGGTCGGCGCTTGGCCATCTTCGACTCGTTCGCAGGTTTACCCGAGGGCGAGGCCGCCGACCGGGAGGCGCCAAACTACCAAGCGGGAGACTTCCACGGATCTCAGGACGACGTCCGGCGCAACATCGAACGGTACGGTGCGCTCGACTGCTGCGACTTCTATCCCGGTTGGTTCGAGGACACGCTGCCGCAAGTCGACTTTCCGGTGTGCTTGGCTTTTCTCGATGTCGACTACGAGTCCAGCCTCGACACCTGCGTGCGCCACCTGTGGCCCCATCTGGTCGACGGCGGCCACCTCTTCGTGGACGAGTGCGCCATACCCGACTACGTGGCCCTCTTCTACTCCGAATCGTGGTGGGATGAGGTCTTCGGCACCACCCCTCCCGGTTTGATCGGAGCGGGCACGGGACTAGCCCTTGGCGAGTACTACATCGGGCCTTGGGATGAGCAGGACGCTCATCCCCTGCAGCACATCACGACTGGCGCTTACACCAGGAAGGGCATGTCCGGACACTGGACCTACCGTCCAGCCGGGCACGGTTCGGTCAGCGTCGTGCCGGGCCGTCGGAAGTCGTCAGCGACCGGATCCGGCCGAGACCAGCCAGCCGCAACGCCCGGCTGACTGCAGGTGGTGGCGTCGGCTTCCGACCGCCGATCGCCTGACCGAAGATCGATCCCCAGAGATGGAACGTTCCCTCGGCCGCGAGCTGTTCGACGGCAGTCCGGACCTCCTCGTAGGCGGCGTAGTCGTCGAACATCGCCACCGCGTTCTCGGCGAGGTGGGGTAGCCATGCGCGCCCGTCGTCGATGACGGCCTGGTAGGAGTGCCAGCCGTCGACGAACAGCACGTCGATTGGCCCCGACCACTCAGCCGCCGCCTCCAACGACGTCGTCACCTTGGGCACGACGAGGTCGTCGACACCGACCGCCCGGCAGTGGAGCTGGAAAAGATCGAGAGACGGCAGGGACGCGATCCCGAGTCCTTCCAGGTGCTGACGGTCGCCGGTGTGCGGGTCGACGGCGACCACCTGGCCGGCGAGCCCGAGGGCGCGCAACGACAGCGCGAAGAACGTTGTGCTCCGTCCGAGGTATGAGCCGATCTCGACGATGGAGCCCGGCGCGCCGGCCTTCATGACGCCGAACAGCACCGCGGCGCTCCCCTCGTGGAACCATCCCGGCACCCAGTCGACGCTGGCCCAGACCGTGCCGAACTCGGCGCGGTACGGAAACTTGACTGCGTCGGTGAGGTAGTGCCCACGGGCCAAACGGGCGACTTCGAGGGTCGACCGCACTGCGGCGCGAAGTCCGTTGAGCCTCATCCGCGGTCCGGGCTGCAGGACGTCGCCGAGGTCTCGTTCGGTGCTGGAAGCGGCTTGTATCCAACCACGATCGTGTCGTACGCGCCCTGCAGCTTGAGGTGAGCGTGCTCGTGGAGGAGCAGGATCGTGTTGGACAAGCGCTGCCAGAGGCTGCGGCGCTTCAGCCGTCCTGGAAGCCTCCTCACCAGTGCCTCCAGCTCCACCGAGCCCCACTCGGCGACCGCCACCTCGAGACCGGCGTCCTCGTAGAGGGCTCGCAGGCCATCCGGGTACATTCGCCAGCAGTCGAGGGGCGCCTCGTGGTAGGGCCAGCTGATCGGGGCGACGGTCACTACTACGCCGCCCGGCCGGACGACCCTCGCCACCTCGGCCATCCAGCGCCAGATCTTCGGGACGTGCTCGATCACTTGGCCCGACAGCACGACGTCGTAGGAATGGTCGGCCAGTGGGAAACGGTAAGGGTCGGACAGCTCGTGGGTGAGACCCGCCAACCCCGGGAAGTCGATGGTGTCCCAGGTACCGACTTCCACCTTCACATTGCGCTGGTACACGGACGGGAGCTCGTCGGGGCCGATCTCGAGGACGCGGTCGCCGGGCTTGATGGTGGGCTTTGCGTACCGCTCGAAGAGAAGCCAACTGTTGTTGTGCACCGCAGCGCCTTTGCGTCCTCGCACCTAGGCGATGACTCGTACCGAGGCCGCCGAGCCGCTGACGGTAACCCGGATCTCCGGCGCGGCACAACGGCCCGTACTGATCGACGCAGTAGCGTCCCGGTCCCGTGGAGGGCACCGGCGATAGCGGTCCGCCCAAGGCTGGGCGATCGACGGTTGCCATTGATGGGAAGTTCTTCCGAGCCGGAGCCGGCCGATTCCTGTTTCGGGCGATTGAGGAGCCGGCGTGGGACGGCACGAGCGGCAGCTTCGATCCCACCCAGGCCGTTGCCGGGGGCTTCACTGTGGTGGTTGGGAGATGTTCTTCGCCGGCCGCCATCGAGGCCGCGGCGGCGCACGGCCTACGAGCCCTTCTCGCGGTCGAGCCGGACTGGCTGGGGCTGGCCGGGGCCACGCGGCGTGCCCGCCGTCATGCTGTTGATGCCATCGCCGCTCGACTGGAGGATCTCGCCGGTCCCAGGCAGGCCGACGTGCTGGGTGTCGCGCTCGGGCTCCCGCCCACGCCCTTAGAGGAGTCTGCGCCCGATGCCGTCGCTCGGCTCGCCGAACAACTGGCCGCTCGAGTCCACGACCAATGGGCTGATTGGCTGGTCACGACCACGACCTCGTCGTCGTGGCGACTCCCGTGCCCCGAGGAGATCGACTTCCTCACGGTGAGGCTGGAGAAGGTTTCCGAGCTTCGGGCGTTGCGGGCTGCCTTGTCTGCGGCTCATCGCATGGTCGGCGACCGTCCCTTGGTCCTGGCCGGAGTGCCGTCGGGTGGAGATGCAGCCGAGTGGATGGCTGACGTCGCCCTCGAGCGGGGCGTGGCCGGCACGGTGAGCGGGCCTCCACCGGCCGATTCTTTCGAGCCCTGCGCCGTTGCGGGGCGCAACCTCCGCACGGTTGCCGACCTCGCCGTCGAGTGGCCGTCGTTGTCGGTGGTGGTGTGCGCCTACAACGCCGCCGACACGCTGGCCGAGTGCCTCACCCACTGTGACTTGCTCGACTTCCCTCGACTCGAAGTCGTGGTCGTGGACGACGGTTCGACTGATCACACGGCAGCGATCACCCGGCAACATCCAGCGGTCCGCTTGGTCCAGGTCTCCCACGGAGGGCTGTCAGCGGCGAGAAACGCCGGCTACCTGGCCGCCACCGGCGAGCTGATCGCCTATCTCGACGCCGACGCCTACCCGAGCCCCGAGTGGCCCTGGTACCTCGCGCTGGCGGCCGCAGGCGTCGCCGGCAGCGGCGGCCCGAATGTTCCCCCTCCCGGCGATGGGCTCGCCGCCAGCGTCGTGGCCCGCAGCCCGGGCGGTCCGGTCCCCCAATTGAGCGACGAGGACCGGGCTCTTCACCTGCCTGGCTGCAACATGGCGTTCTGGAGGGAGGTCCTCCATGCACTCGGAGGGTTCGACACCGAGCTGCGCTCGGCCGAGGACCTCGACTACGAGTGGCGGTTGCACGAACGCGGCTGGGAGCTCGGCTACCACCCTGCCGCGCTCGTCTGGCACCACCGCCGACCCGAGCGGCGCGCCTACTTGCGCCAGCAGCGCAGCTACGGACGCGGCCAGGCCCAGCTCGAACGACGCCACCCGGAGCGCTTCCCCAAGGGGAGGCGGTGGCAGCAGTTGGGCGCCGCTGTTCGGGGAGCGAGCGATCGCGGAGCGGGGACAGCCCTGCCCGTCGCCTACCGGTCACTGCTCTGGCGTGAACAAGCGAAGCTGGGCCTGCTCCACCAATGGGGCGTGCCCATCGCCGCCGCGCTGCTCATCACGACACCGTTGGGGCTGGTGGCACCGATGCTCGCGAGCCCCGGTTTGGTCGGCAGCGCGCTGATCACGGTGGTGTTCGTCCTCGACCTGCGCTCGACACCACCGCCGCGGATGACCAAGCCCGCGTCGCTCCGCTTCCGAGCCAGCGTCGCCCTCAACCACATGCTCCGACCCCTCGCCTTCCAATGGGGCAAGTCCCGCGAACGGCTTGCCCTCCGACTACCTGCGACGCGACGGCTATGGCCGCCGCCTCAGCGGCGACGGCGAAGGAACGGACCCTGGATGGACAGATTCCACGGTCCGATCGACCGGGACGCGAGCATGATCCGCGACGCCCCAAAATAGCGTATGGAACCGGTCGGCACAGCTCCGGGATGGCGCTGGTCGCCGGCACGGAAGCCGCCGTACACGGCGGCGACGCACGCCGCCGAGGCGGCCTCGGTCATGAAGTAGGGGTTGCGGACGACGACGTTCGGCCGCTCCCACCGCGACCCTGGCTTGGCGGCGACGGAGATGCAGTCGATGAGACGGCTCCCCAACCAGCTGATCTTCTCCTGCCCGACGCAGACGAGGCCCGCGTGGGCGCACAGCTCCGGAAAGAGGTCGGCCGTCATAGCCAGCGAACGCCAGTGGGTCCAGCCGGCCGACTCACGCTGGGGACCGGCTGGCCGCAGCTTGGCCCTGGCGCGACGCAGACGCGCCGCTCGCTGATACTCGCCGAGGTTCGAGTGGTGGAGGAACGCCACCCCGTCGGCTGCGAGCGTTCGGCTCAGCTCGCGGAGGTACGCGGCCAAGACATCCGGCTCGACGTGGACGAGAGAGTCAAAGCTGAAGGCGAGGTCAACCGACCCTTCCTCAGCGGCGTCGAGGGAGCGGCCGTCGTTTGACGCGAACCGCGCTCGGGGGTCGCCGGCAAAGCGCTGGCGGCAGGCCTCCACGGCGCTGGTGGAGAGGTCGATGCCGACATAACTCTCACACAGCGGAAGGAGGAAGCGAGCCCAGCGGCCATGCCCGGGACCGATCTCCAACACCCGCTTTGCGGGAAGCAGCGGCTGGAGCCGCGGGAACACCGTTGCGCTCCACTGCGTTGTTGCGTCGCCCCATGCCACCGACCACTCGTCGCCCGCCTCCGGCCAGTCGTACGAGCCATCCCATATCTCCTGGTTCTCGCCGACGTCGGGCACGAGCGGAAGCTAACCGACCTCAACCGCGGCCCCATCGAGCTCGCTGTACAGCTCCCGCCAGGCGCGGAGGAACGATTCGATGTCGTACCCGGCGATGGCTTGCGCCGCTCGTTCGCCGAGCCGGCGGCGGCCGCCCTCACCGAGCGCGACCATTCGGGCGTACCCGGCAGTGACGCTGTCGAGGGTGTGCTCCACGACCACGGCCGTGTCACCGTCGTGGGCGATCTCGGCGACGCCGCCCACCGCGCTGACCAGCAACGCCCGTCCGGCCGCCGCCGCTTGCAGCACGACCAGAGGCCACACCTCGTAGGCCGACGGGAGGGCGAAGGCGTCAGCGGCCCAGAGGTAGGGCCGCACGTCGCTCTGCCAGCCGACGAGGTGAACTCGATCGCCGACCCCGAGCTGGGCCGCACGGGTGCGGTACGACTCGACGTGCCTCTGCTCACCGCCGACCACGAGGAGGTGGACACGAGGGTCGGCGCCGCGCAACGCCTCCATGAGGAGAGGCAGCCCTTTGCGCTCGAAGTGGCCGAGGGCGACGAACGAGACCAGCACATCGGATGGCAACACGCCCCACGACCGCCGGACCGACTGGCGGTCGAAGCCCTGCGGCATCCGGTATTCGGCAGCGTCGACCGGGTTGGCGATCACGCGGATCTTCGGCTCCAAGTCCGGGTACTCCCCGATGAGCTCGGCCCGCAACGAACGCGACGCGGCAACGATCACCTTGGCGCGGCGATAGGCCACCGGTTCCCAGCGTGCGTGCACCGCGTGCATGCTCCAACGCAGGGCCCGGACCGCGCCGTCGGGTCGCGTTGCCTTCCAATGGTGACGGAGGTACGAGCGGTGGCAGAAATGCGCGTAACGGATCTCCGCGTTGGCGATGACCGCCTCGGTCGCTTGCACGATCGGCCGCTCACCGGACAGAGCGCGACACGCTTTCGCCGTCACGCGACCTCCGGCCAGCCGGAAGGCCAGGAGCAGGGCGAGCATCGGCCGATGGGGCGCTAGCACCCGCCGCCAGGTGGCGCCGGACCGGTCCAGTTCGTTGAACGTGCTGACCACCTCGACCCGCCGTGAGCCGGCGACTTCACGGACCACTTTGGCGATCAGGCTGCCGCTCGGCCACCGATCACCGACGGCCAAGTCAACGACCACGAGCGGGCGCCGGGTGGCGGCTTCGACCGGCGAGCTCACCACCGTCGCACGAGTGGGCTCCAGCCGACTGACACGGTCGTAGCGTGCCAGATCCCGCCGCCAGGGCTTGTCGAGGTCGGCCTCCAGTGGGGGCACTGCGGCAAAGATGGTGTTCGATGGCGCCCAACTTGTCGGCGAGGGCGCGCCGCGCCAGCCGTACTCGGAGCAGCGCAGGCAACGTCATCGACCAGGGGCTCTGGACGCTCAGCAATCTTGTGGTCCTCGTGGCCGCTGCCCACCTGCTCGATGATCGGGGGCTCGGCGCCGTCGGCCTCTGCCAGCTCGTTTACACGACCGCCGCCCTTGGGTTCCGAGCCCTCACCGGGACACCGCTGTTGATCCGGTTCGCTCGCGCTCCTCGCCCCGACCTGGATCACGCGACCACGCAAGCAGCGGCCCTCACGCTGCTCCTGGGAGTCGTGCTCGCCGCGGGGACCGCCACCTGTGGGTTGTTCGCCAGCGAACCGCTGCGCAGCTCCCTTGTCGTGCTGGCTCCGTTCCTCCCGGTGCTCCTGCTGCAGGACCTGTGGCGGCTGGCGTGGATCACGGAGGATCGGCCGTGGGCCGCCGCCGCCAACGACTTCTCATGGCTCGCACTGGCCGCAGTTCTCTTCCTGACGACCCGGACCGTCGGAGTCTCCGCCGCCGGTCTCATCGGCCTGTGGTGCGTGGCCGGCACGGTGGCCGCAGGCGCCGGTCTGTTGCGTTTCACTCCTTCGGTGCGGCCGGCCGCCGCCCGAGCCTGGTTCCAAGCCCACCGCTCCCTGGCTGCGTTGGCCCTCTCCCAGACGGTGCTGCTGGTCATCATGCCGTTCGCCGCTGGGCTGCTGTTGGGCGCCGTCGCCGGCCTAGGAACGTTGGGTGAGCTACGGGCCGGGCAGACCCTGGTGGGCCCGATCCGGGTGATCATGGTGGGTGCGGTGCTGACGCTGCTCCCCCAGATGGTCCGGGTGGGAGCCGAGGGCACTTACAGCACCCGTCGGTTCGCCGGACGGCTCAGCCTGGCTTTGGCCGGCATCTCCGCACTGTGGACAGCGGGGCTGCTGGTGACCCCGGCGTCGCTGGGGCGCCTCGCCCTCGGTTCCGCCTGGCACACCGGCCAGCCGGTGGCGATCGCAACCGGCGTGGGCTTCATCGCCGTGGGTCTCAGTGCGGGTCCGATGATCGGGCTCTTGGCCTTCGAGCGGAAGCGGCCGACCTTGGTCGGCACCGCGGTCGTCGCCGTCGCCAGCAACGTGGGGATCCTGGTAGGGGGCGCCCGCAGCGGAGCGGTCGGCGCCGCCGTCGGTCAGACGCTCGGCATCGTCGTGGCCCTTCCGGTGTGGTGGGCTGCGCTCAACGCCATGCTCAAGACGCCGCTTACGCCCGCGTCAGCCAGTGATGGAGTCGACGCACCCACGCCGCTATGAACGTGCCGGGCGAGCGGACCCGCCCGGGTGGGACCGGTACGATCGCCAAATCCGGTCCTCACGTCGACACGCACAAAGCGTCGCCAACGGCTGGAAGGCACTGGCCATGGCCGCTGGGGTCGGTCTCGTGCTCGGAGCCGCGATCTACGCCACGGTTCCCGTGGCGCTGGTCGTGGCCGGGATGGTCGCCCTCGCCGGCATCGTGTGTGTCCGGGCCGGGTCTGGTCCGTCGGCCGAGGGTGAGGCGCCCCGTAGCGCAGCGATCATGGCGGGTTGTTGGCTCGTCACCTTCGTGTTGCTCAACCACCAGATCGTCACCAACCCCGATCCATCCAAGCTGAGCGGACGGGCGCCGATACACATCGTCCTGGAGATCGGCGGGTTCGCTGCCATCGTCGTGTTGGTCGCACCGATCCTGCGGTGGCAGCGAAGCGTCATGAGCGGCGCCTCCCCCTCCATCAGCTTGGTCCCCCTCCTCGGCTGCTGGATGATGACGGGCGCCGTGTGGAGCGCCGATCGCGGCAACGCCTTGGTCCGTGGCGGTGAGCTCGTCATCCTCGGGCTCCTAGCGTGGGCGACCGTCATCCTCGGCCAGGCTCACCCGGCCAACCTCGAGCGGATCCTCGTCCTCCTCCTCCGTTGGTACGCGTGGCTCATCGCCGGCTTGGTGTTGCTCGGCTTTGCCTATGGTCCGCTTTACGCGTCGGTCGGTCCCGACAACGTCAACCGCTTCACGTGGCCGGCCGCCCATCCGGACGCTTCCGGGTTGATGCTGGCCCTCGGGTTGGTGGTTGTGCTGGCGGCGCCCCGGCGAGTGCTTGCCGTCCCGCCCGCCGTTCGGGTGGCCGCCGCCGCCGTGATGGGCTTTGCGCTGTTCGAGAACCAGAGCCGCACGGCGATCATCGGCGTGCTCCTAGCGACGATGGTCATCGTGTGGCAGGCCGGACGGCGTCGCGCCGTGTTGCGTTGGTTGGTCCTACCGTACTTGCTCACCGTCGGGGCGATCGTGGCGATGGCATGGTCGAGCTACCTGGCCGACTACGCGCTGCGGGGCGGGACGACCCAACAGCTGTCGAACTTGAACAGCCGAACGCAGCTCTGGGGCATTGCCTTTGACCGGTTGGGCAACCCGCTCAACTGGCTGATCGGTCTCGGCGAAGGCGCCGCCCAACGGGTCTTCATTGAAAAGGTCGCCTTTGCCGGCAACGCCCATAACTCGGCGCTGGCCCTGCTTGTCAATCTCGGCTTGATCGGGCTCGGGCTTGCGATCGCCGTCGTGATCTGCGCATCCGTGGCTGCTGTCCGCCTCTCGCGGTCCCGGGCCGCTCCTGTGGGGGTCCCCCTGCTCGGCATGTGGATCGTCGTGCTCGTGCACGCCGTCACCTCGGACGTCATCGCCGAACCCAACGTCGGCCCGGCGCTTGCCGCGCTGCTCATCGCGGTGGCCGTCGCCATGCGGTCGGCAGGCGACGCAGCCACAGACAAGACCCGCGAGCGGCCCGAGGCGGTGTTGGCGGCACAGCCTTGAGCGATCGGCGCCGCATCCTGCTCACGGGCAGCTCTGGGTTCATCGGTACGAACCTGATGGCCCACCTCCAAGCAACCGGCGCCGAGGTGCTCAACGTCGACCCCAGCCCGCCGCTCGACCACGACCACCGGCGGAGTTGGGTGGCCCTCTCCGTCCTCGACCGCGATCACCTGACCAAGGTCATCTCGGGGTTCCGGCCGAGCGATGTGGTCCACCTCGCTGCGGAGACCTCGACGACTGGGCGTCGCAGCCTCTCCGACTATCGGGTCAACACCGAGGGCACGGCCAACGTGCTGGCCGCGGTGGCGGCAACGCCGAGTGCCCGGCGAATCATCATCACATCGACTCAGTTCGTGTGCCGGCCCGGGTACGTGCCCAAGGACGATCTCGACGTGGACCCGCACACGGTCTACGGCGAATCCAAGGTCTTGGTCGAGAACATCACCCGGGCGCAGGGAGCCGGAGAGGCTGCGTGGACGATCGTGCGGCCGACCACCATCTGGGGTCCATGGGACATCGCCTACAGGCGGTCGTTCTACCGCTTGTTGCGCCGCGGCCTCTACGTGCACCCCGCCGTGCCGCCCTGCACCCGTTCTTATGGCTATGTCGGGAACCTGGCGTGGCAGCTCGAGCGGATCCTCACCCTTCCCGTCGACATCGTCGCCGGACGAGTCCTGTACGTGGGTGATCGCATGATCGACCTGCGCACCTACGTCGACGAGTTCGTGGCCCAGTGCACCGGCAAGGCCACGCGCACGGTGCCACTCGGCGTGGCGCGGAGCTTGGCCCGCATCGGTGACGCGGCGTCAGCTCTCGGGATCCCGTCCGCGCCCCTCACCTCTGGCCGGCTCGACAGCATGACCACCGACTACCCAGTGCCCATCGAGAGCACCTTCGAGCTGCTCGGCGAGCCCCCGTTCCCGTTGGACGCCGGAGTCACTGCCACCCTAGGGTGGCTCCGCGCCAGCGTCTGGGATGGCGGGCGGCGCGCACTCGTCTGAGAACGACGAATAGCTGGGGCTGACTAGGGCGACCGGGGGGGGAAGGTCCATTGCTGAGGCAGACGCTCGAAGGCGTCATCGCGGTGGTCCTGTTGTTGGTTCTGTCGCCGCTGCTCCTCATGTTCGCCATCGGGGCGGCAGTATCCACGCGTGCATGGCCCCTGTTCACCCAGGTCCGAGTTGGTCTTGACGGCAAGCCTTTCCGGCTGGTCAAGCTCCGGACGCTGCCGAAGTCGACCCCGTCTGACGCCACCAAGTACGAGCTCGGCCAGCTGCCCCCGCCTCCCAGGCTGTGCCAGGCGATGCGGGCGTACCACCTCGACGAGCTACCTCAGCTCTTGCTCGTCGTCACCGGAAGGATGCGTCTCGTTGGCCCACGACCGGAGATGCCCCATCTCTACACGCTCTTCAGCGATGAGTTCGCCCGGCTCCGCACATCCGTGAAGCCCGGATGTACCGGTCTCTGGCAGATCAGCCACCATTGCAAGGCCATGATCTTCGAGCACACCGAGCTCGACGAGTACTACGTGCAGCACCACAATCTGTGGCTCGACGGGTGGATTCTGGCCCGGACCGGACGCTTCATGCTTCCCATCCAAGACCGACGGATCATGTCCGTCGCTGATATCCCGAGCTGGATTGGCGTCGAAGTAGATGCCACCCGCGCCCGGGAGCTCGCTACCAGCGAGGCGAATGGTCTCGCTGGGAAGTCATCGTGACCTGGGTGGCCAGGATCTGATCTAGAACCGACAGGGCGACGCGGCGCCCGGTCGAACCAGGAGAGGTGGGGACCGAATGTGACCGTCACGGTCGGATTCCGTCCCCCTCCCCCCCCTTCCTCCTCCGCCGGTGCGACCTGGGGGCGAGAAGGGCCGCCACTAGGGTGCGACCGATGTCCTTCCCGGCCTCGTCCAGCCGTCGAGTCCTGGCCCGGGGGGCGGCGTTGGCCTTGACGCTCGGCCTACTGGCGGCCTGCGGCAGCAGCGTGAAGGGCAAGTTGGTCACCGAGGCCGGCCCGACCTGCGTCCAACCCAAGGACGTCCCGCCCGCGGCCGGCAAGCCGGCCCCGCCCAGCGTGCCGGCCAAGCCACCCGTCGGCCAGCTCGTCACCAAGGACATCAAGGGCGGCGACGGTCCCGCAATCCTGACCGGCCACACGATCAAGATCGAGTACTACGCCGTCTCCTGCACCACCGGGAAGCAAGTCTTCTCCACGTGGGACGCCGCCCCGACGGCACCGGCGCCTCCCTTGGCCCCGTCCGCCCCCGCGCCCACGACCGTTCCCCCCGCACCCCCCGGTCCCACCCAGATCGTGTTCAAGGCCCCGGCGGTGACGGAGGGCTGGCTGCAAGGGCTGAAGGGCATGAAGGTGGGCGGCATCCGCCAGCTCCTGATCCCGCCGGTGCTGGGCCTGGGCGCGGCGGGCGGTGGCCTTCCCGGCGGTGGTTCGGCTGCCCCCGACGACACGTTGCTGTTCGTGATCCAGCTCGACGAGGTGGGCGGCGTGCCACCCTCCTGCGCCGACGCGCCGGTCATCGACAACGGGTCCGACAAGAAACCCACCGTCAACCTGGTCGCCGGAGGTGACACGCCCAAGGCGTTGGTGAAGAAGGACCTCAAGACCGGCACCGGTCCCGCGGTCAAGCTGGGCGACAAGATGAGTGTCCAGTACGTCGGGCTGGTGTGTTCCACGGCCAAGCAGTTCGACGCTTCCTGGGACCGCGGTGCACCCTTCGACACGACCCTCGCCAAGGGCCAGCTCATCCCGGGTTGGACTGACGGAGTGCCCGGGATGCAGGCCGGGGGTCGACGGGTGCTGGTCATCCCACCGGCACTGGCCTACGGCGCCGCCGGCCAAGGCACCGACATCGGGCCGGACGAGACGCTGTTCTTCGTCATCGACCTCGTGAAGACTGGCTAGGTCATCGGTCAATGGCCGAGTTGGGTCTGATCGCTACCGGACGTCAGTAGTGATCAGACCCAATCAGGCGGGGTGGGCGGGCAGGTCGGTGAGGAAGCGGTCGAGAAGGCGGGCCAGCTCCACCGGCGCATCGCCTTGCACGCTGTGGCCGGCGTCGGCCACGTGGGCGATCTGGGCGTCGGGTCGGCGACGGAGGAGCTCAGCTTCGTCGGCGTCGTCGACCACCGACTGGGGCCGCATGCCGCGCACCAACAGCAAGGGCACGTCGAGCTGCGACACCACCTCCCACAAGTCAGAGGGTTCCAGCGGCGGCGACGACGGCTCGGGGGCCGTGACCGCGTCACCGGCGCGGAACCGGGCGTAGCGCCATACCCAGGTGCCGTCTTCGCGCTGCACCGCGTTGTGGAGGATGCCCCGTCGCAACGACGACACCGAACGGGTCGGGTTGTGCTCGATGGTGCGGGCCAGGAGCTCGTCGAAGTCCGCGAAGCTCTCGGGACCGTCGATGAAGGCGGTGATGGCGGCCGCTTTGGCGTCGGTGACGCCGGGGGTGATGTCGACCAGGGTGACCGCTCGCACGAGCTCGGGGTGAGCGTCGGCCAGCGCCAAGGCGGTCATCCCGCCGAGGGACATTCCGACGATCGCTCGCGCGTCAGGAGCCAAGACCTTCACCACGGTGGCCACGTCCTCGGCGTTGGCCCGAAGGTCGAGCGAGCCGTTGCGGCCGCCGTCGGAGTGGCCGTGGCCCGGCAGGTCGACCGCCACCAAAGGCCGGTCCAGGGCGAGTGCGACCGTGTCCCACGTGTGGGCGTTCTGGGCGCCGCCGTGGATCAACACGAGCTCAGGCGGCGAATCCCCCCACACCAAGGCGCTTGCCTGTCGCCCGTCATCCAGCCTCACCTCGACCCGCCGGACCGTCGGTGGCCCGTCGTAGCGGAGTCCGAACTCGGCGGCGTTCTCATGGAACAGAGAGAACTCGTCGTAGGCCACGCGGACCGGCTGATCGTCCTGGCTTTCGGTCACCGTGTGGACGGTACCTCTGACCGCCTGACCGCCTGACCGCCTGACCGCCTGACCGCGGCGCCGGCGTCACCCCTCGCTGCCAGGTCACCGTGCTCTCCGCCGCCGGCCGGCCGGCGCCAGCGACGCCACCAACACCACGCACGGTATGGCCACGGCGAGCCCGAGCGAGATGAGGTTGGCGATCTTGTCGCTGGTCCCGTACACCGACAGGTGGGTGGCGTGGTAGGCCAAGTGGGGCACCGAGTTGGCGAGCAGCGCGACCGCCGCCGTGCGCACCAGCACCGGCCCGAGCTTCCAGGCGGCCACCGCGGCCAGGACGGCCAGCGCCAAGTTCAGCGACCCGACGTCTCGCACCAGGTGCTGGTTGTAGGGCCCGTCCACCGAGACCCAGTGCCGCCCGGCGCCGGGGAACGAGTCATAGAAGCCGCGGGGATCGAGCACCGCCCACGCCCCCACCGCCACCGAGCTGAGGGCCATCACGGCCAGACCGAGGCGTTCAACCGCACCTGCGCGCATGGTTCCTCCGGTTCTCGGGGGTTCGGGTTAGACGGCGGGGAAGGGGGTAATGGGCGGCTCAAGCCAACCAAGGGAGTAGACAACACCATGGCCGAGACCTCCGCAGCAAGATCTACGTCGTCCCCGCAGTCCGGCACCGGCTCCGGAGCCGGTTCAAGCGCCGGTTCGTCAGGGTCGAGTGGCTCGTCGGGCGGGAGCAGCTCGCTTGCTCGCCAGGGCGAATCCCAACTGCTCACTGACCAGGGCGTCACCTCCATCGCCGACTCGGTGGTGGCCAAGATCGCCGGTGTGGCGGCCCGGGAGATCGACGGTGTGCACTCCATGGGCGGGTCGGCCGGCCGGGCCATCGGCGCCATCCGCGAGAAGATGGGCTCCCAGCCGGCCGTGAGCCAGGGCGTGAAGGTGGAGGTTGGGCAGCGCCAAGCCGCCGTCGACCTCGACATCATCGTCGACTACGGGGTGTCCATCCCAGACTTGGCCAGCGGCATCCGAAGCAACGTGGTGGAGCGGGTCGAGAGCATGACCGGGCTCGAGGTCACCGAGGTCAACGTCTCCGTCAACGACGTGTACTTGGGAGAGACCGAGGACGAGTCCGAACCTCGGGTCTCCTGAGCTTCGCCCATGAGCGCACCCGATCCAGAGCGGTTGGCCGACGCCGTGCTCCGGGTTGACGATGTCGACTCGCTCTACGGCGGCTTGGGCGGGGAAGTGGCCACCTATCTCCCCGGAAAGCGTGTTCCCGGGGTCCGGGTGCGCGACGGACGTGTCGAGATCCACATCGTGGTGGGTGGGCACCGGCCCGTCACCGACACCGCCCGCGACGTCCGCCGAGCGGTGTCGCCGCAGGTGCAATCCCTTCCCGTCGACGTGATCGTCGGTGACATCGTCGAATCCGCCCCTCGATCCCGCTCAGGCCCGTCCCTCCCTGCTTAGGCCGTCATCCCTGCTAAAGGAGCGTCATGTCTCGTCCTGTCGTCGGACTGTTCACCGGATTGATCATCGGTTTGGCTCTGGCGCTCGGCAGTTTCGGTGACGCCGTGATCGTGGCTGCGGTGGGTTTTGTCGGTTGGGTGGCGGCCAAGATGCTCGAGGGCGACATCGACATCAACGACTACCTCGGTGGCGGCCGGGACGGGCGATGAGCAACCCGCCCCTCGGCGCCGCGGGGTCGTCACCGTCGTCGCCGTCGCCGCCGCCGACCACGTCCGTGTCCTCACCACCACCTCCACCCGCACCGCCGGGTGCGGGGTCCCCGCTGGCGCCGGCCCGACGCTACGGCGGACAGACGCGCCTGGCCGGCACCGTGGTGGCCAAGCTGGCCAAAGCGGCCGCCGAGGAGGTGGACGGCGTCAGCCACGCGTCGATCATCGGAGCGCCCAACGCCTTCCTGCTTCCGGGCAGCACCGGTGAGCCAGACGGGGAATCGTCTCGCCGTGACCTGCGGGTGCACCTCAGTGCAGGGTTCGCCTACCCAGCGTCCGTGCAGAGCACGGCCGAGGAGGTGCGGCGCCACGTGCGCCAGCAGGTGAGCAAGCTCATCGGCCAGCCGCTCACACGGATCGACCTGACCGTGGCCGAGCTGGTGCCGCCCGGTGCTCATGCCGGTGCCGGGAAGCGGGTGGAGTGATGAAGAGCTTCAATCGGCTGCTCGGCCTGATCGTGGCCCTGGCCCTCATCGCCGGCGGGGTGCTGGTCATCATCGAAGTGGTCGCCGCCCAGATCGGTCAGGACCCCGTCATCGCGGACTGGCCCGAGTGGGAGCGGCGCCTGCGCACCACCTCGTGGAGCGACGCCCGGGGCGTGTTCATCATCGCCATCGTGGTGGCACTGGTCCTGCTCCTCTTGGAGCTCGTCCGGCGGGCGAAGAACATGTTGCCGGTGGTCGAGGGCGACAGCCTCCGGGTGGGGGTGCGTCGCCGCTTCCTCGAACGCCAGCTCTCCCACACCGTGGGCTCGCTCGACGGCATCTCTCGGGCCAAGGTCACGTGCTCCCCCAAGCGGCTGGTGGTCTCGGCCGAGACTCATCGGGCCAACCCCAAGGGACTCAGGCCTGCCATCGAATCGGCGGTGCAGGGTGAGCTGCACCGGCTGAGCTTGGCGGACCCGCCCGCCGTCCGCACCCGCCTGCGCAGCAGCCGGTAGGAGACAGCCGTGGCCACTGATCCCGCCCACCTTCAGCTCGACACGTCGCTGCGGGCTCGCGCCCGTCGCACCGGCATGCGGTTCGCTGAGACGAGCCGGGCCGACCGCATCAGCCGCGTGGTGCTCAGCGTGCTCGCCCTCTTGGTGCTGGTCGGCGCCGGCCTCGGCTTGGCCGCCGGCTTCGGGTTGTTCGGCGACCGCCGCGCCGATCAAGCGATGCTCAGCTCCGACTTCCACAGCAACGTGGCCGACTACATCCCCGCCATCTGGTGGGGAGCGGCCGTCCTGGCTGCCATCATCGTGCTGCTGGCCCTGCGATGGCTGGCGCGCATGGTCGTGCCGGCGGCGCCGGCCAAGGACTTCCGGTACGCGGCCAACGACAGCCAGGAGGCAACCACGGTCTCCTCCACCGCCGTGGCCAACATCGTCGACGCCGAGCTCACCGCCGTCGACGGGGTGAGCGACGCCGCCGTCCGCATGGCCCCGGACGGGGAGCTGATCGTGGCCTGGGCCCGCATCGAGACCAGCGCCGACGTCACCCAGATCCGGGGGGCGGTCGAGAAAAACATCCTGCCGCGCCTGCGGTCCGCGCTCGGCCGCGACGATGTCCGCCTCCACCTCGAGTTGCGGCCCACCGGCGCCGAAGGCGACCGAGTCGTCTGAGCCGTCCGACTAGCCGCCGCCGTGGCGACCCTCGGGGTGGGAGGCGGCCTGCTGACCCGCTGGCTACTGCACCCGGGGTTCGGCGCGGCCCAGCTTGGTGAGCACTTGGCGCCGCCGGCGGGCCAGACCGGCGGTGAACCGGGTGCGGCGCGTGGTCACCACCACGGGGCTGTCGAAGCGGCGCGGGTCGTAGGCCACGAGGGTGCTGCGGGCCTCGACCAGGGAACGAAAGGCCACGGCGTCTCCGCCGGCGTCGGGGTGCAGCGTGCGAGCCCGTTGGCGGAAGGCTCGCTCCACCGCCTCGGGGAGCGCATCGACGGCCACGCCGAGTCGTCGAGCGGCCTCGTCTCTGGTCACGTCGTCAGCCGGCGGCAACCGGCACGGCTTGCCGCCGGCGGGTGATGCTGAGCTCCACGACGATCATCGTAGGTTTCGCGCGGTGTCCACCCTTCTCGGGAGGTGACTGGACGTTCGAGATGCCACGGATGCGCCAGTAGCGTCGCCTGCCCATGGGATCGCCAATGAGGATCGCCGCTGCCGGGCCGGTCGACCCCTTCAAGCTCCGCCAAGCGTGCGGGCTCAAGCCGAGCAACGCGTGCCGGTGGGCGTTCGAGCAGACGAGCAGTGCGGGATGGGCCAAGGCGGCGGACTTCGTGCTGTCCAAGCCGCTCCACATCCTGGTGATTCTGGTGGTGGCCTACCTGCTCAACCGGCTCGTGCGCCACGCCATCAACCGGTTCACAGCGCGGTTGGCCGGTGTGGTCCGAGAGGGAGGTCTGCGCCGGGTGGTCGACTTGGCCCCCGCCGTGCTGCTGCCCACCACCGAGCTCAACCTGCGGTCCGAAGCTCGGGCCCGCACCGTCGCCGCGGTGCTCAAGAGCCTCAGCACCGCGGTGATCTACACGTTCGCGCTCGTGTACGTGGTCGCCGAGCTCGGTCTTCAGCTCGGACCGCTCATCGCCGGGGCGGGCATCGCCGGCATCGCGTTGGGCTTCGGCGCCCAGAGCCTGGTCCGCGACTTCCTCTCGGGCATCTTCATCCTGGTGGAGGACCAGTACGGGGTGGGCGACATCATCGACGTGGGTGGCCCGTCGGGCACCGTCGAGGCCGTCAGTCTGCGCACCACCCGGCTGCGAGACGTGAACGGCACGGTGTGGCACGTGCCCAACGGCGACATCCGCCGCGTCGGCAACAAGTCCCAGGAGTGGGCACGCGCCGTGCTCGACTTGAGCCTGACCTACGACACCGACGTGGAGGCGGCACAAGCGTCCATCGCCGAGGAGACGTCCCGGGTCTGTGCTGGGGCTGACGTGGCCGCCTACGTGCTCGAGCCTCCGGAGGTTTGGGGGGTGGAGGACCTCGGCCCCGACGGGATCGTGGTGCGGGTGGTGGTGAAGACCCAGCCGGGTGCGCAGTTCACGGTGATGCGCAAGCTGCGTCAGGGACTGGCGGAATCCTTGGGCCAGGCCGGCTTCGACCTGGCTGGCTCAGCAGGCAACCTCTACGTGCGCAAGGACCAAGCCGACCAGGCCGTGACCGACGCCAAAGCGGCCGCCCAGGCGGCCAAGCCTCCCACGCGAGCGCCGTTCCCGTCGCGGCGCCCTTAGTGGCGGGACGGCCTTGAGGCGCTCGGCATTGACCTTTCGGCCGACCCGAGGACCGGAGTGTTGTGCCATGCAACGCCTTCGTCGGGGTCAGGGGCGGAGGCCCCTGTGAGGCGGTACGTTGGCCACATGTCCTCGTCGCACCAGGACCCCACCACCTCAGCCGATGCTCACGAGCTTGACGCCTCCCACGACGACGCCGGGCCAGCCGGCGGTGCGGGACCCGACTTAGAAGCCGCCGCTGAGGACGCCCAGTCGCCTCCCACGCCGGGCCACGTGGACGTCGACCTCGACGAGCACCAAGCTGGAGCCACAGCCTCCGCCGCTGCTGCCCACGCCACGTCACACGACGTCGCCGCTCACGCCGTCGCCGCCTCTGGCGCCCACGATGCTCACGACGCCGAGCCGGTTGAGTCAGGAGCGTGGGTGCTGGCCCCGCTGCTGGTGGGCCTGGTGATCGCCGTGGTCGTGGTGCTCTGGTTGGGATTGGGTTCCTCGGCCTGACAGGGCGGGAGCGGCAGATGGACGTTCAGGCCTAACGACCCGGGACAAGCACGCCGACGTTCAGGACTGACGGGCGGCCGTACTTGCATCGACCGCGGCATCAGCCAACGTCACCTCGACCCGGAACGGATCTCCTTCTGTGGTGTGCAGGGCGTCGACCCGGCCCGCCTCGCGCACATCATCCCCCGCACGACGCAGCGCCGCCAGGCGGTCGGCCGTGTCGGTGACGTGGACGGTGAACACCTCGGCCCGCATCGAGACGTTGGCGTCGGACTTGGCCCGCCGGATGGCGCCGAGCACGTCGGCGGCCACGCTCAACACGGTGGGCTCGGCGCCGGACCCTGCGGCAGTCCGCAGCGTCTCGGCCTGCGGCCAGGAAGCGCGATGTACCGAGCCCTGCTGCCACCAGGACCACACCTCCTCGGTGACGAAGGGCAGGAACGGCGCGAACAGGCGTTGCAGCACCGACAGGGCAGATCCCAGTGAGGCGCGCGCCGAGGCCGCCGCCGCCTCGCCCCGGCTCCCATAGGCGCGGGTCTTGGCCAGCTCGACGTAGTCGTCGCAGAACGGCCAGAAGAACGCCTCGGTGCGTTCGATGGCTCTGGTGTAGTGGTACGCGTCGAAGGCGGCGGTGGCCGCGTCCACCACCTCGGCCAACCGGACCAACAGGGCCTGGTCCAAGGGTTCGCTGATCTGGTGGACGGCCTCCGAGGCGCGGAGGTTGATGGCGAACTTCGACGCGTTGAGCAGCTTGATGGCCAGGCGCCGACCGACCTTCATCTGGGCGGGATCGGCGGCGGTGTCCGTGCCCGGCGCACCGTTGGCCGCCCAGTACCGGACGGCGTCGGCTCCGAACTGTTCGAGCAACGGCATGGGCGTGACCACGTTGCCCTTGGACTTCGACATCTTCTTGCGGTCCGGGTCGAGCACCCAGCCGTTGATGGTGGCGTGCCGCCACGGCAGCTCACCGTGTTCGAGGTAGGAGCGCAGCACCGAGGAGAACAACCAGGTCCGGATGATCTCAGGACCTTGTGGTCGCAGGTCCATGGGGAACGTGCGGGCGAACAGGTCGTCATCGGTGGCCCAGCTGGTCGCGATCTGCGGCGTCAACGACGACGTGGCCCAGGTGTCCATCACATCGGGATCACCGATGAACCCGCCGGGCTGACCTCGTTGGGACTCCTCGAAGCCGTCGGGCACCTGGCTCGACGGGTCGACGGGTAACTGGTCCGGTCGGGGGATGAGCGGCTGGTCATGGCGGGCGCGGCCGTCGTGGCCCACCGGGTACCACAGCGGGATCGGCACGCCGAAGAACCGTTGCCGGCTGACCAGCCAGTCACCGTTGAGGCCCTCCACCCAGCTGTCGTAGCGGGAGCGCATCGACGGCGGGTGCCAGCCGAGGCGCCGGCCGAGGTCGAGCATCGTCTTGCGCAGGTCCGGGTCTCGACCACCGTTGCGGATGTACCACTGGCGGCTGGTGACGATTTCGAGGGGAGCGTCGCCCCTCTCGTAGAACTTCACGGCGTGCACGATCGGCCGGGGCTCACCTACCAGCTCCCCCGACGCGGCCAGCAGGTCCACCACCCGGGCCTGGGCCTGCTTCACGGTCTTGCCGGCCAGCTCTCCGTAGGCGGCTCGGCCGCTCGCAGAGCTGACCCGGTCGGGCGGCTCGGGTTGGAGCCGACCGCCGCGATCCAGGATAGACCGCACGGGCAGGTCGAGCTCGCGCCACCAGGTCACGTCGGTGGTGTCACCGAAGGTGCAGATCATGGCGATGCCCGAGCCCTTCTCCGGGTCGGCCAGCGGGTGGGCGTGCACAGGCACCTCCACTTCGAACAGCGGCGTGGTGACGGTGGTGCCGAACAGCGGCCGGTAGCGCTCGTCGTCGGGGTGGGCCACGAGCGCCACGCAAGCGGGGAGCAGCTCGGGCCGGGTGGTCTCGACGAAGACGTCACCACCGCCGGCCCGGTGGAACGCCACACGGTGGTAGGCGCCCGGAACGTCGTGGTCCTCGAGCTCAGCTTGGGCCACGGCCATGCGGAAACGGGTGTCCCACAGGGTCGGCGCTTCCGAGGAGTACGCCTCTCCCCGTTCCAGGTTGCGCAGGAAGGCCGTTTGGGCGACACGGCGGGAGTGGTCGTCGATGGTGGCGTAGGTGAGCGACCAGTCGACCGACAGGCCGAGGGTGCGCCAGATCCGTTCGAACACCTGCTCGTCTTCGGCGGTCA
>JAABUQ010005111.1_pt1 | contig 21407 bp, 20 predicted proteins | sample 5560001 | NCBI WGS metagenome assembly JAABUQ01 (sample SAMN10711888, study PRJNA513371) | rock metagenome | isolation source: Antarctica rocks | place: Antarctica: Victoria Land, Finger Mt nord | collected 2015-12-18
GCGCCCCCTCGAGGCGCTGCTACCGTCGAGATCCCTACCCGGCGAGGAGCCTCTGCCGCGATGAGTCAAGAGCTGCCGTCCGACTTCTTCGACCGCCCGCTGGCCGATGTCGACCCCGAGGTCGCGGGTGCCCTCGGTGACGAGCTCGAGCGCCAGCAGCGGACGCTGGAGATGATCGCCTCGGAGAACTTCGCTCCGCGAGCCGTCCTGGAGTGTCAGGGTTCGGTGCTGACCAACAAGTACGCCGAGGGCTACCCGGGGCGCCGCTACTACGGCGGCTGTGAGCACGTCGACGTGATCGAGACGCTGGCCATCGACCGGGCCAAGGCGCTCTTCGGCGCCGAGCACGCCAACGTCCAGCCCCATGCGGGAGCCCAGGCCAACATCTCCGTCTATCACGCCCTGCTGGAGCCCGGCGACACGATCCTGGGCATGGAGCTTGCCCACGGGGGCCATCTCACCCACGGAATGAAGCTCAACGCGTCGGGCCGGCTCTACGACATCGCCGCCTACCACGTGCGCCGCGAGGACTCCGTCATCGACATGGACGAGGTCGAGCGTCTGGCCCAGGAGCGACGGCCCAAGCTCATCCTCGCCGGCTGGTCGGCCTACCCCCGCCAGCTCGACTTTGATCGCTTTCGGGCCATCGCCGACGAGGTGGGTGCCCTGCTCATGGTGGACATGGCGCACTTCGCCGGCCTGGTGGCTGCCGGTGAGCATCCCAATCCGGTCGCTCACGGGGCCGACGTGGTCACCACGACGATCCATAAGACCCTGGGCGGCGCCCGGGGCGGGATGATCCTCTGCCGCGAGGAGCTGGCCCGCAAGATCGACTCCGCGGTCTTCCCCGGCCAGCAGGGCGGCCCCCTCGAGCACGTGATCGCCGGGAAGGCGGTCACCCTGCGCATCGCCGCCTCCGAGGCCTTTCGCGAGCGCCAACGCCGGACCCGAGCGGGCGCTCGCGCGGTGGCGGCCGAGCTCTCCCAGGCGGGGGCCGGGGTCGCAGTCCTCACCGGGGGCACCGATGTCCACCTCATGCTCGTCGACCTGCGCGAGTCCGAGCTGGACGGCAGACAGGCCGAGGATCGTCTACATGAGGTCGGCGTCACCGTCAACCGCAACGCCGTCCCCTTCGACCCCCGACCACCGGCGGTCTCCAGCGGACTGCGCATTGGCACCTCGGCCCTGGCCACTCGTGGGCTGGGCGAGGAGGACTTCGCCGAAGTGGGAGCGATCATCGCCGCCGCCCTGCAGCCGGGCTTCGAGGCCCGCCGCGAGGAGCTGGCCGAGCGGGTCGGCGGGGTTGCCGAGCGCTTCCCGCTCTACGCGCAGCTGCGCGCGCCTGTCGTAGCCTGACCCGCCAAGACAGACCGCCGGCCGGCCTGCCATCCTCCCCCACGGCCGATGACCGAGCTCGACGCTCTCGGGGCCTTCGCGGTGGCGCTGGTGGTATCCGCCGTGGCCACCCCGCTCGCTGCCCGCCTGGCCTTCCGCGTCGGAGCCGTCGACCGGCCCCGGGAGCGGGGCCTGTCCAAGCGCGAGACCCCGCGGCTGGGAGGACTGGCGATCTTCGCCGCGGTGCTGGCCGCGGCGGCGCTCGGCCTGGTGGCCGACGGACGCATGCGGGCAGTCCTGGCCGGGGCGGCAGTCATCGTCGTGGTCGGCGCCTTCGACGACGCCCGCGCTGACGGATTGCCACCGGGCATCAAGCTTGCCGGACAGGTCGGCGCCGGACTGATTCCGGTCCTGGCCGGCGTCGTCGTCCAAAAGGTCCGCATCCCGTTCCTCGACCTTGTCGACCTTGGCGACGCAGCGGCCCCGGTGACCCTGGTCGGGCTCGTGGCGGTCATGAACGTCGTCAACTTCTCCGACGGGGTCGATGGCCTGGCCGCCGGGGTGTGCGCCATCAGCGCGGCGGCGTTCTCGGTCATCGCCTTCGACCTGGCCGACAAGGCAGGCCCGGTCACCGCGCTGGCCCACCAGCGCGCGGCGGTCCTGGCCGCCCTTACCGCCGGGGCGGCGCTCGGCTTCTTGATCTATAACTTTCACCCGGCGTCGGTCTTCATGGGCGACTCGGGCTCCAACCTGCTGGGGCTGCTGCTCGGTTGCGTGGCCATCGAAGGGGCGGTCAAGACCCAGGCGGTCGTCGCCCTGCTGTTCCCGCTGGTCATCCTCGCCGTCCCGTTCCTGGACACCGGCTTCGTGGTGGCCAAGCGGATCAAGTACGGCCGGCCGTTCTACTCCGCCGATCGCAACCACTTCCACCACCGGCTCGTGAACATCGGCTTCTCCCAGCGGCGGACCGTCCTCTACCTCTACGGCTGGACCCTGGCCCTGGCCGGCTTCGCCCTGGCCATCCGCTTCTTTCCCTGGTCCAATCACCACGGGCACTTCAGCCCGCCCTGGATGGCCGCGCTGGCCGTCCTCGGCCTGGCCGAGTTGGGGCTCAGCGTCTACCTGGTCGTCGTGCTGGAGATCCTCAAGTTTCGCCGCGTGCGCTTCGGTCAGCTCCGTCACGAGCTTCCGACCGACACCTCCGAGCACGAGATCGACGCCCGCGTGGCCGCCGAGCTGGAGACCGGAGAGTGGGACGCGGTGGGACCGCAGGGGCCTGACCCCGGGGGGCGGGCGCAAGTCCAGCCGCCTGCCGTCGTCGGATCGGTGCGGGCTGGCGGCCAGGCGCAGCGCCAGCGCGACCGCGAGGCGCGGACATGACCCGGTCGTGCTGCCGGTGCGGCCCGACCGGTCCCGTTCAGCTCGCCGGGTCGTGCTCGGCGCCTCCGTAGACCGCCCGCTGCCACATGGCGATAAGCGCGCGTCGCAGGGCCTGCTGAGCGATCGGCCGACCCTGGACGACCTGCTGGTAGCACGCACGCTCCACCCCCCAGACCAGGGCGAAGGCCATCGCCTGCGCCGGCCCGGGCAGCGCCCGACCGACCAGCTGCTCTGCCTCGATGCGCTCCTGGGAGGCCTGGATGAATCGGCCCGCCAAGGCCCGCCAGAACGTGGCTATCGCCTCGTTGTTGCTGGCCGCCTCGACCACCGCGCGCAGGACCAACCCGTGCTCGAAGTACAGGTCGAGGATCCGCCCGAGGGCGATGGGCAGCTCCTCGCGCCCGTCTCCGTCGGCGCTCCACCAGCCCGTGGCCTCCTCGTAGAGCAGCTGGACGGTGTCCTCGGTGAGGCGCAGCAGCAGCTCGCGCTTGTCGGCGAAGTAGAAGTAGAACGCGGTGCGCGAGATCCCCGCGCGCGACGCGATGCGCTCGATGCCGAGCTCGGCGAAGCTCGCTCCCTCGGCGAGCAGCTCCTCGACCGCTCCCAGCAGCGCCCGCTCGACGGCAGCTCGCTTGGCCGAGCGTGGTGTGGCGCTGCGGTAGATGGCCATCGGGGCCAATCTACCCACCACGCGCAACTTGACAATTTGTCAAACTTCCCCGTGGGTCCCCCCCCGCGATCCCGCCAGGAGCGAAGCTTTCCTCACCACCCAGCAGGTCGACGAGGCCCGGCATGCCCAGCACTTCAACTACGAGCAGGTGGTCGAGATTCTCGGCTACTCCAGCGACGAGACCCAGGGCTTCGCGCTCCAGGCTCTCAGCCGCCGGCTGCGGGTCACCGGCGGCGATCTCCAGGCCGTCGCCGCGTAGGGGCGTAGAGCCGCCCCCGGGTCTGGCCGCCGAGCGTCCGGGGTCAGGCCGGGCCACGCGGGCATGAGGCCTCGACTCCGGCGGGGTGGCAACGCGGCAACGGCCGGTGAACGCTAGGGTGACGCCAGAACGATGGACCGGCCCGACTGCCCCGTGGACGCCTCCGCTCGCCATGGCACCGCCAACGCCCGAGCCGACGACTAGGCACGCGTGACTGTGGCCGTCCTCCGCCGCCTCGACCTCGTGGCGCTCGCCGTCGCGCTGCCGATCTTCGCGATCGCCGACCTGCCGCTGCCGGGCTACGCCGTGGCTGGGGCTGCGTGGCTGGTCCAGCGCGCGATCCAGGTCTATCTCCAGCGTCGCGCTGCCGCCGCGGACGACGTCCGCGCCACAGTGGGTCTGCTGGCCGGCTCCATGATCGGCCGGGGCTGGTTCGTCGCCCTCAGCATCTTCGCCGTCGGGTTGACCGACAGCCACGCTGGCCTCGCCGCCGCCGTGCTCTGCATCTTGCTGTTCACCATCTACTTCACGGTGGGGATCATCATGGGTTCCCAGCAGCCCAAGGCCCGCGAGTCCCGGGGCCCGCAGTCTCCCCTGCCCGACGGGAGCCCGCGATGAGCCCGGGCCGGAAGATCCTCATCGGCGCCGTCGTCCTGCTCCTGGTGGTCATCGCCCTGGCCGCCGCGTTCGGCTCGCACGGGATGAACAGCGAGTACCAGCCCCAGAACGAGTTCAAGCTCGATCCCTGGATCTCCATCAAGCTCGCCGGCATCGACTTCTCGATCAACAAGGCGGTGCTCTACCTCTTCCTGGCCGCCTCGCTCACCGTGGGGACGATGATCTACGTGGCCCGGCGCATGCAGCAGAGGCCCAACCGCGTGCAGACCGCCGTCGAGGCCATCTACGGACTGATGCGCAGCAACATCGCCGGGCCCAACAACATCGACCGCCGGATGGCGGCCAAGTGGTTTCCCTTCATCGCCGCCCTGTTCCTCTTCATCTGGTTCAGCAACCTGCTCGGCTACATCCCGCTGCCCGTCAACAGCGAGGAGACCTTCAAGCTCTTCGGGGCCCACATCCCCTCCTTCGCCGTCTACGCCGCCACCGCCAACATCTCGGTGACCCTCGCCCTCACCCTGGTGGTGTGGTTCAGCTATCACGTGGAGGGTGTGCGCGCCAAGGGCTTTCGCGGCTACATCAAGAGCTGGCTGCCCGGCGGCCTGGACAACGTGCCGGCGAAGTTCATCCTCATCCCCGGCATCTTCGCCATCGAGGTGATCTCGCAGCTCGTGCGCGTCATCTCGCTGTCGGTGCGGCTCTTCGCCAACATCCTGGCCGGGCACCTGCTGATCCTCTTCATGGCGGGTGGGCTCGTCGTGCTGCTCGGCCTGGCCGCGCTCGGGGCCGTCACCCTGCCCGTCGCTGTCATCTTCTTCATCTTTGAGGTGGTGCTTATCGCCACCCTCCAGGCGTTCATCTTTGCCACCCTCACGGCCATCTACCTCGGCGGCGCAGTCGCCGAGTCACACTGACAAGGAGCCCCCGTGTCCCTTCCCAGCATCATCGCTGCCCCTGACCCCATGCTGGCCAAGTCGATCAAGGCCATCGCCCTCGGCGTCGGCGCCGGCCTGGGGACGATCGGCCCCGGCATCGGCGTCGGCTTCATCTTCGGCAAGGTGATCGAGGCGGTCACCCGCCAGCCCGAGATGCGCGACGAGATCACCTCGATCCAGTGGCTGGGCTTCGCGCTGACCGAGGCGATCGTCTTCTACGCCTTCATCTTCGGCCTCATCGCCTTCTTCCTGGGCTAGTCGGATGTCCGTCCTCCTCCCCACGACGGTGCTCGCGGCCTCCTCGAGCAGCGGCAACTTCCTCGTCTCCCCCGGCCTGGGGGTGATGGTGTGGACGCTGATCGCCTTCGTGATCGCCATGTACCTGCTGTCCAAGCTCGCCTTCCCGCGGATCGCCTCAGAGCTCGACAAGCGTCAGCGCGCCATCGAGGAGTCCATCGAGTCGGCCGAGCGCTCAAAGCGCGAGTCCCAGCAGCTGCTCGACGAGTACCGGGAGCGGCTCCGGGAGGCCCGTCAGCAGGCCGACGACATCGTCGGGCGGGCGCGTCAGGCGGCCGAGAGCGTCGAGCGCGAGCAGCGTGAGGCGGCGCGGGCCGAGCACGAGCAGCGCCTCGAGCAGACCCGGCGGGAGATCGAGCAACAGACCCAGCGAGCCATCTCCGACCTGCGCCGCGAGGTGGCCGAGCTGACCATCGCCGCCACCGAGAAGGTGGCCCGCAAGACGCTGGACTCCGACGATCAGCGCCGGCTGGTGCAGGACGCGGTGCGCGAGCTCGACTTCGCGGCGCTGTCGGGGGCGGAGAGCTAGCCGCGATGGAGGAGATCGCCCGGGTCTACGCGCGTTCGCTCTTCGAGGTCGCCTCTGACCAGGACAAGCTCGACGACATCCGCGAGCAGCTCGGCGAGCTGGCCGACGCCCTCGACGAGAACCGCGACCTGGCCACCTTCCTGTTCTCCCCCTACTTCTCCAGCGCGGAGAAGAAGGAGGGCCTCGACCGCGCGGTGCAGGGCGCCGACGAGATCCTCGACAACTTCCTGCGCGTGTTGATCGACAACCATCGCATGCCGCTCATCTTCCGGGTCCATCGTGACTACGACGCGATGTGGGAGGAGGAGAACCGCCTCCTGCCCGTGCAGGTGACCAGCGCCATCGAGCTCGACGAGGGACTGGTCTCCGACATCGGCGACCGCATCGCTGAGGCGACAGGTCGCGAGGTCCAGCTCGCCGCCCACGTCGAGCCCGACATCCTCGGCGGCCTGGTCCTGCGCGTGGGCAACTCGATCCTCGACGCCTCCGTGCGCAACCGCCTGGAAGGGCTGCGCCGCGAGGTCGCCCGCCACTAACGCCGCCGCCGTCCGTCCCGTCGACCCATCCCTCAAAGGAGTCACCCCAGCCGACATGGAAATCAAGCCCGACGAGATCACCTCCATCCTCAAGAGCCGCATCGAGGGTCTGGACTCCGGCCAGGCCGATCTGACCGAGGTCGGCACGGTTCTCTCGGTGGGCGACGGCATCGCTCGCATCCACGGCCTGGACAACTGCATGGCCTTCGAGCGCCTCGAGCTGCCCCACGGGGTCACCGGGCTGGCGCTGAATCTCGAGTCCGACAACGTGGGCGCCGTGCTCTTCGGTGAGTGGGAGCACGTCGTCGAGGGCGACACGGTCAAGCGCACCAACGAGCTGCTGGAGATCCCGGTGGGCGAGGAGCTGCTGGGACGGATCGTCGACCCGCTGGGCAAGCCGCTCGACGGCAAGGGCGACCTCAACACCTCCGAGGTGCGTCCGGCCGAGTTCAAGGCCCCGGGTGTCGTGCAGCGCCAGCCCGTCGTGCAGCCTCTGCAGACCGGCCTGAAGGCCATCGACTCGATGATCCCCATCGGCCGCGGTCAGCGCGAGCTGATCATCGGTGACCGCCAGACGGGCAAGACGACGATCGCCCTCGACACCATCATCAACAACAAGGATTCCGACGTCATCTCGGTCTATGTGGCCATTGGTCAGCGCATGGCCACCGTCGTCCAGCTCGCCGACACCCTGCGCGAGGAGGGGGCGCTGGACAACACGATCATCGTCGCCGCCCCGGCCGACGAGGCGGCGCCCATCAAGTTCCTGGCGCCCTACGCCGGCTGCGCGATGGCCGAGCACTTCCTCTACAACGGCAAGCACGCGCTCTGCATCTATGACGACCTGACCAAGCACGCCTACGCCTACCGGCAGATGTCGCTGCTGCTGCGTCGTCCGCCGGGACGCGAGGCCTACCCGGGCGACGTCTTCTACCTGCACTCCCGCCTGCTCGAGCGGGCGGTCAAGCTCAACGACGACCTGGGCGGAGGCTCGCTCACCGCGCTTCCCATCATCGAGACCCAGGCCGGCGACGTCTCGGCCTACATCCCGACCAACGTGATCTCCATCACCGACGGCCAGATATTCCTCGAGCCCAAGCTCTTCTACTCGGGTGTGCGCCCGGCGATCAACGTCGGGATCTCGGTCTCGCGGGTGGGCGGCAACGCTCAGATCAAGTCGATGAAGAAGGTGGCGGGCCGCATGAAGCTCGAGCTCTCCCAGTACCGCGACCTCGAGGCCTTCGCCCAGTTCGGCTCCGACCTCGACGCCGACACCCAGGCCACGCTGGCCCGGGGGGAGCGGCTGGTCGAGGCCCTCAACCAGAATGAGCGCTCGCCCATCCAGGTCGCCGACCAGGTGATCGTCCTCTACGCCGCCACCAACGCGTTCATCGATCGCATCAAGGTCGACCGGGTCCCCAAGTTCAACGAGGACCTGATCGGGCGCGTGCACTCCGAGCACGACGAGCTGCGCAAGAAGATCGCCGACGGCGAGTGGGAGGAGGGACTGGAGTCCGAGCTCCACGACGCGATCGAGAGCTTCGCCGACGACTTCGGCTACGACCTCGACGAGGAGGGCAACGAGCTCGACGACGGCGATGACGACGATGACGACCGCCCCTCGAAGGACTCGGGCGAGGACTCGGCCAGCTCCGAGGAGCACGAGGAGGAGCCGGCCGCGGTCTAGCCGCCCGCCGGGTCTCACCCATCAGCCATGTCCCAGCGCGACGTCCAGCAGCACATCGCCAGCGTGAAGAACATTCAGAAGATCACCCGCGCCATGGAGATGGTCTCCGCCGCCCGGCTGCGCCGGGCCGAGCAACGCGTCAAGGCGTTGCGGCCCTACGCCGGAGCGCTGCGGCAGATGACCCGTCAGGCCGCCGAGGCCGTCCAGAGCCTGCCGTCGCTGCCGGTCATGGCGGCACGGGACGAGAAGGCGGTGGGCATCATGCTCGTCACCTCCGACCGGGGTCTGGCCGGTGCGTTCAACTCCCAGATCATCCGCGCCGGGTTGCGCTCGGCCACCGAGCACGAGCGCGAGGGGCGTCGCGTGCGCTTCTACGCCTCCGGCCGGCGCGGGGTCTCCTCGCTGACCTTTCGCGGCCGCGAGCCAGTCGAGACCTACGTGGGCTTCACCGACCGACCGGCGTATGCCAACGCCCGCGAGATCGCCGGCGATCTCGTCGCCGCCTTCGTGGACGAGGACGTCGACCGCGTCGAGATCCTCTACAACGGCTACGTGTCCCCCCTGACCCAGCACGTCACCCACGAGGTGCTGCTCCCGCTCAAGGAGGCCTCGGTCCTCGAGGAGGACGAGGGCGACGAGGAGGACGGCTCGGGGGATCAGGCCGACGCCGAGCAGACCGACCGTGAGCGCGATGCGCGAGCACTGGTCGAGTACGAGCCCGACGCCGAAGAGATCCTCGCCCGGCTGGTCCCCGACTACGTCGAGGTCTCGGTGTACCGGGCCCTGCTCGAGTCGACCGCCTCAGAGCATGGGGCGCGGATGACCGCGATGCGATCGGCCTCCGAGAACGCCAAGGACATCATCGAGAACCTCACCCTGGAGATGAATCGTGCCCGCCAGGCGGAGATCACCCAGGAGATCATGGAAGTCGTCGCCGGCGCCGAGGCGCTGGGCTAGCCACCGACGCCCCGGCCCGACCAAGGAGACAGAGATATGGAAGCCAGCACCGAGAAGTCCACCAGCGACGAGGAGCGCGAGCCCGCGAACGGTGAGGGCGAGGAGCGCGAGGCCGAGAAGGGCGAGGGCTCGGAGAGCAGGCAGAACACCGGGCGCGTCGAGGAGATCCAGGGGGTCGTCATCGAGGCGGTCTTCCCCGACAAGCTTCCCGAGATCAACTACGCGGTGACCGTCAAGCGGGCCGGCGAGGACGAGGGCGTGCTCGTCTGCGAGGTTCAGCAGCACCTGGGCGACGACCGCGTCCGTGCCGTGGCCATGGACTCCACCGACGGCCTGTCCCGCGGTATGGAGGTGATCGACACCGGCGGCCCGATCACCGTGCCCGTGGGCAAGCAGACCCTGGGGCGAATCTTCAACCTGCTCGGCGAGCCCATCGACCTGGGCGCCGAGCTCGACAGCGACATCGAGCGCTGGCCCATCCACCGGGAGTCGCCCCAGGTCGAGGATCTGATCCCGACCACGGAGATGTTCGAAACGGGCATCAAGGTCATCGACCTGCTGGCTCCCTACGCCAGGGGCGGCAAGATCGGCTTGTTCGGCGGCGCTGGGGTGGGCAAGACGGTGCTCATCCAGGAGCTCATCCGCAACATCGCCCAAGAGCACGACGGCGTGTCGGCCTTCTGTGGCGTGGGCGAGCGCTCGCGTGAGGGCAACGACCTGTGGCTGGAGATGAAGGAGTCCGGCGTCCTGGAGAAGACGGTCCTCGTCTTCGGGCAGATGAACGAGCCCCCCGGGGCCCGCATGCGCGTGGCGCTCTCCGGGCTGACCATGGCGGAGTACTTCCGCGAGGAGGGCGGCCAGGACGTGCTGCTCTTCATCGACAACATCTTCCGCTTCGTCCAGGCCGGCTCTGAGGTCTCCGCGCTGCTGGGCCGCATGCCCTCCCAGGTCGGCTACCAGCCGACGCTGGAGACCGAGATGGGCCAGCTGCAGGAGCGGATCACCTCGACGCAGGAGGGATCGGTCACCTCGGTGCAGGCCATCTACGTACCGGCCGACGACCTCACCGACCCAGCACCGGCCTCGGTCTTCGCCCACCTCAACGCTACGACGACGCTCTCGCGCTCGATCTCCGAGAAGGGGATCTATCCCGCGGTGGACCCCCTGGACTCCACGTCCACCATCCTCAAGCCCGACATCCTGGGCGAGGAGCACTTCAACGTTGCCAACGAGGTCAAGGAGATGCTCCAGCGCTATAAGGAGCTGCAGGACATCATCGCCATTCTCGGCATCGATGAGCTCTCCGACGAGGATCGGGTCACCGTGCAGCGGGCACGCAAGATCGAGCGCTTTCTCTCCCAGCCGTTCTTCGTCGCCGAGGCGTTCACCGGGACCTCCGGGGAGTACGTGCCGATCAAGGAGACCATCCGGGGGTTCAAGGAGATCGTCGAGGGCAAGCACGACGACGTGCCCGAGCGGGCCTTCTTCCTGAAGGGCTCGATCGACCAGGTGATCGAGGCGGCCGGCTCAGCGAGCGAGGAGGAGGAGGACGCCGAGGAGAAGGACGATTCCGAAGAGGACAAGGACAAGGACAAGGACTAGACCTTGGCCCGTACGCCCTTCCATACCGAGGTCCTCACCCCCGACGGGGAGGTTTTCAGCGGCGAGGTCGAGATGATCTCCACCCGCACCGCCACCGGCTCCATCGGCATCCTCGCCCACCACACGCCCATCCTGGCCATGCTCGATCCCACCGAGCTGCGCCTCTACCAGGAGGGCGGCGACGTGCTCAAGCTCGCCCAGGCCGAGGGCTACCTCCAGATGACCGGCAACCGCGCCCTCATCCTCGTCGAGGAGGCCGTCGCGCCCGACGATCTGGACTCCGGGGCGCTGGAGGAGCGTCAGCGCGAGGCCGAGGGGGAGATCGACCAGGCCGAGGAGGGCTCCGAGCGCCGGGCCAAGGCGCAGCGCGACCGCCTGCGCGCCGAGCGCTTCCTGGAGATCGCGGGGTCGGGCGGCTGACCGCCCCGGATCCGGGCAGCCGAGCCGACCGCGTCGCCTTATCGGGGCGCTCGCGCGGGCCGCCACCGCCCCGGCCCCCGGCCGGGCCGCCACCGCCGCGGCCCCGAGGTGAGGGCCACCGCGGCGAGCAGGAGGATGAACGGGTCGACCTCGGCCCGGAACCGGGGGGTCTCCATGGTCATGGGCAGGGTCGCGGCCAGCACGAGCGCCGGGCACGCCCACAGCCAGCGGGGCGCCCGCCGGGCGGCGGCGCAGCAGCAACCGACGACGGCGAGGACGGCGACGAGCCAGAAGCCCACGACGGCGGCGTCGGCCATGGCGGCGTCGATCCCGATGGTGGCGGCGGTGAAGCGCGAGCGACGCCGGCCGGCGAGCTCGAACATGCGCACAGCGTTGTATCCCACGACCTCGGCGACATAGGTCGGGTGACGCGTGGCGTAGTCGAGGGCCAGCGTGGTGAGCCGGCCGTCGCGATCGGCCTCGGTCATGCGATCCTGAACGGCGAAGACCGCGGCGTAGGGCGGGATGCGCCGCGGGATGCGCCACCCCGCGGGATCGACGCGGGCATGACGCGAGACGTCGTTGTAGGTTCCCGCCAGCGTCTCGCCGGCATCGGTGCTGAGCGGGACGAAGGCGTGGAGAGCGATGGCGTTTCGGACCGTCCACGGCGTCAGCACTGCGGCCGCGAGGACCAGCATCACCACCGGAGCCTTCAGGCGCCGGCGGCGTCCGGCCGCGCGCGGTCGCCAAAGGGCCAGCGCCAGGGGCACACCGACAAGGGCGGCGTTGGGTCGGGTGAGGGTCAGCAGGCCGAGGGACAGACCGGCGGCCGCCGCCCAGCGCAGGTTGGGCGCCAGCGTCGCACTCTGCTCGTCGTCCCGCGTCGGGGCCGGACAGCGCGATCGCGGACACGCTCGCAGGACGCAGGCCACCGCCGCCAGAAGCAGGGGCAGGGCCAGCGCATCGGCGACGAAGCTGTCGCCCAGCTCGACGAAGGGCAGGTAGAGCGCACCCAGCCCGGCAGCGGCGAGCGCCGTCCGGCGTCCCCAGATTGGACGGGCGATCGCCGCGAGCAGCGCGACGTCGAGGGCACCCAGCAGGGCTTGGGCGAGCTGAACGGTGTCTGCGGCGTGGGCAGGATTGGCGGGCGCCCCTCCCGTGAGCCCGTACACCCCGGCCACGAAGAAGGCGTAGCCGGGCGGGCGGAAGGCGGTGACGTGCGTGCCGAAGTCGTAGCCGTGTCCGGCCAGCAGCGAGCGGGCCAGCCCGTCGTAGTCAACCCCGTCGAGGACGGGGCGATGCTCGGGACCGACAAGCGTCAGGCCGATGCGCAGGGCCAGGGCAAGGCCGACGAGGGCGCCCAGGGCGAGCCCTGGGCGGCGTTGATCCTGGGAGAAGACCCAACGGCGCCAACCGGCCAAGGGCTCCCCGGCCGCTGGGCCGATGGAGGCGGGCACGGTGGCAAAGTCGTTGGTGGATGGGCGTCGAGTCACGGCTGGGGCTCCCGTCCGGTGCGGGACGCGAGGATTATGGGCGATGGTCGGAGCCCGGGCCATGGCCCGGTGGTCTCAGGCCTGGGTCGGAGGGGTAGCCCGGTCAGCGCCGGCCCCCAGTCCCTGCACCTGGCGCCTGGAGTACAGATGGCCGACGAGCTGGCGGACCACCTTCGGATCGAACTGGGAGTTGACGTTCTCCGTCAGCTCCTCGATCGCCTGGGGGTGGGACATGGCGGCACGGTAGGAGCGGTGGGAGGTCATCGCGTGGTAGGCATCGCAGGCCAGGATGATCCGGCTGCCGACCGGGATCTCCTCACCGCTGATCCCGTCGGGATAGCCGCGCCCGTCCCAGCGCTCGTGCTCGTGGCGGACGATCCGGGCCACCGCGCCCATGCCGGGGATGGCGCGCAGGATGCGCTCGCCGATGACCGTGTGCTCCTTCATCAGCTTCCCTTGCCGATGTCGTGCAGGAGCGCGGCGTTGTGGAGGATGTCGTCGGGGATCGCCACCGGCGCCCACGGCGTCGACCTCCCGCTGGTCCGAGCCCAGGCCGCGCGCCACCGAGGTGGCCATCTCGACAACCGACTCCGAGTGCTCGCCGGTGTACTGGTCGCGCTCCAGAAGGGCAACGGCGAGGGCCGAGACCGCGTCACGCTGCGCCTCGCTCTCGGGGCCCAGTGCGTCACCAGCGTCGCCGGCCACCCGACCCCGTGGCGCGCCCGTGGGACGCGTTGAACCGCGAAAGCCGTCAGCGTCGATGAGCCCGACGGTCAGCGGGCGGTGGTGGCGCTGGGTGCGCTGGACCTCCGATTCCAGCCGCGCGTGCAGGCGCTGGGCGCTGAGCAGCCCGCTCAGCTCGTCGTAGGTGGCGCGCTCGGCCAGCTCGCGCTCGAGCTCGGCGATGCGGTGCCGGGCTCCGGCGAGCTGCGCGGCGAGATCGGAGGAACGCCGGAGCACCACTTGGGTGATTGTCCCACCCGGCGCCGCGGGTCCCGTCGCCTGACCGCCAAGGCCCTCGGCGCCACGCCGGGAAGGCCTGGTGGCCCCACTAGCGGTCGCGCGCCAGGAGCGCCCGGGAGGCGCCAACCGCTCCGCGGGAGCGCCCGGTCGCTCGCCTATCCTCGTGGCCGCATGGAACGGACGCTCGCCGAGCGCCTCATCTCCTATGACACGTCGACGCCCGATGGCCTGGCCTCCGCGGCCGGGTTTGTCAAGGGTTGGTTGCAGTCGCGGGACGTCGACGCTCGCGATCACGACCACGACGGGCTTCCGGTCATCAGTGCTGAGGTGGGACCCGCCGCTGGGCCAACCATCATCCTGCACGGTCACCTCGATGTCGTGCCCGGCCACCCTGACCAGTTCGAGCCGCGGTTGGAGGGCGACCGGCTGATGGGGCGCGGGGCCTACGACATGAAGGGGGCGCTGGCAGCGATGATGTGCGCCACCGTCGACGCCGCCGCGTCGGCCCGCGTGAGTGTCCGGCTGCTCTGCGTGCCCGACGAGGAATCCGAGGAGGTCGAGTCGCGCTCCACCGACGCCCTGGTCGCCGGCGGCTACCGCGCTGATTTCGCCATCACCGGTGAACCGACCGACCTGCATATCGGGGTCGAGGCCAAGGGGGTGCTGGCCATGCGTATAGTCGTCCACGGCCGGGCGGCGCACTCCTCGACGCCGTGGCTGGGCGACAATGCGGTCCTCAAGGCGGTCGACGTCTTCCGAGCCATCGAGACGCTGCCCTTCAGTCGGCAGTCCTCCGAGCTCTTCGATCGACCCTCCATCAACCTGGGTCGCATCCGGGCCGGCCGCGCGCTCAACATGGTGCCCGACCGCTGCGAGATGCACGTCGACGTGCGCTATCTACCCGGGCAGGACCCCGACGAGATTCTCGCCCAGGTGGCCGCCATCGACGAGGTCGAGGTCCAGCGCACCTTCCTGCGCGCCCCGGCCCAGGTGTCGCGGCGGGATCCGTTCGTACGGGCCCTGGCCGACGCCGTGCGCCACTCCAACGCCGGCGAGGTGATGAGCGTGGGGCGCGACGGGGCCTCAGACGCCGGCGCCTTCCTCGACGTGGGAGTGCCCGCTGTCGAGTTCGGCCCGGTTGGCGGTGGTCACCACGGGCCTGACGAATGGGTCTCGGTGGCCTCGCTGGCCCGCTACCGCAGGGTGCTGGGCGACTTCGTCCGCCAGCTCCCCGAGCGCCTGGACTGGCAGCGGGGCAGCGATCGGGCCGACGCGCGTCGGGCCGCAGAGGGCACCGTCGCCGTGCTGCGCCCGGCGGCCGGCCGATGAGCGACCGCGAGCGCCCACTGGGAGCCGGGATGTGGCGCCGGTTCGCGGCGGCGGGCGCCATCATCGTCCTGCTGACCGCCGCCGCGGTGGCCACCGTCGCGCTGCTCGAGGTCGATCAGGTCCGTCAGGATCTCGCTCCCGAGTCACCGGGTCAGGTGATCAACGGCGCGCCGGTCGCGCAGTACCACGGGGGGTCGGAGACGTTCCTGATCCTGGGCTCGGATACCCGCGCCGGCGATCATGTCAAGTACGGAAACTCTGACACCATGCTCCTGCTGCGCATGGATCCCGACAAGGGCGAGACCACCATGCTCTCGATCCCTCGCGACCTGCAGGTCAGCATCCCGGGCTACTGCGGTCCGTGCAAGATCAACGCGGCCTATCCCGACGGAGGGCCCCAGCTGGCGCTGCGCACCGTCCAGGGCGTGCTCGGTCCCGGCGTGCTGATCAACCACATCGTCAACACGAGCTTTCACGGCTTCCGCGAGGCGGTGGACGCCCTGGGCGGCGTCTACGTCGACGTTGACCGCCGCTACTTCAACGACCAGGGCGGCCCGGGCGGCTACAGCGTCATCAACGTCCAGCCCGGCTATCAGCGGCTCAACGGCTCCGACGCGCTGAGCTTCGTGCGCTTCCGCCACCTGGACACCGACCTCGTCCGCAACGCCCGCCAGCAGGACTTCATCCGCCAGCTCCGCGACCAGATCGACGCCGCCCAGCTCTTCAGCGACAAGGATCGTCTGCTGCGCATCTTCGCCCGGGCCACGCAATCCGACATCCTCGGGCGCTCCAACTCGTTCTACGCCAACCTCCTGCTCCTGGCGGCCGGATCGCTGGGCAAGCCGATCCGGCAGGTGCCCTTCCAGGCGACGCCGGGCCCGTCCTACGTCACCGCCACCCCGGAGCAGATCACCGCGACCGTCCATGAGTTCCTCTACGGTCGATCCAAGGCGCTGCAGAGTCCCGGCCCGGGGCCGTCGCCGGCCAGTCCCCGGGCCCTGCCCTCGCGCCGCGGGGCAGGGCTTCAGGCGGACGCGGGCGTCATGCGCCAGGAGGCGCAGACCGCTGCGCGAGCCGCCTTCCCGGTCTATGCCCCCAGGCTGGTCACCGCCGACAGCACCGTCCAGTCCCAAACGCGGGACTACACCCTGGCCGACCTGGAGGGACGCCCTCACCGTGCCTACCGGATCGTCGTGCAGATCGGCCCCTCAGGCGACGGCCAGTACTGGGGCGTCGAGGGGACGACGTGGAAGGATCCGCCCATCGTCGACGGCCCGCACGACACCGAGCAGGTCTCCGGGCGGACCTACGAGATCTTCTATGACGGCCGGCGCATCCGCACCGTCGCTCTGCTTGCTCCCCACGCCGTCTACTGGGTGTCCAACTCCCTGACTCGCACCCTGACCAACCGCCAGATCCTGGGTATCGCCACCTCGCTGGCTCGCGTGGGCTAGAGCGGGCGTGGCGCGCGCCGCGGAAAGCGCCGCCGTCCCGCTCCGGCGCCCTCGCTAGCCTTCCGCCGCCCATGGCCGCTGATCTCGAACCGATTGCCATCGTGGGCACCGGCTACGTCGGGCTGGTCAGTGCAGCCGGCTTCGCCGAGCTCGGCCACGAGGTGCACTGCGTCGACATCGACGCGGCCAAGCTCGCCCGCCTGCGGGCCGGTGAGGTGCCGATCTACGAGCCCGGGCTGGCCGAGGTCCTTGCCGCCTGCTCAGACCGGCTGCACTTCCACACCGATCTGGGCCCGGCTCTGGACCGTGCCCGTCTGGTCTTCGTCGCCGTCGGGACCCCGCCCAGCTACTCCGGCGACGCCGATCTCTCGGCCGTCTATGCCGTGGTTTGCGCCCTTCCCCCCTCCGATCGCCACGCGCTGGTCATGAAGTCGACTGTCCCGTCGGGGACCGGTGCCGCCGTCCGCCGGGCGCTGGCCGAGCGGGGCTCCGGCGGCTTTGCCTACGTCTCCTGCCCCGAGTTCCTGCGCGAGGGCTCGGCCATGGCCGACTTCCGCGCCCCCGACCGGGTGGTGGTGGGCGACGCCGGGGACTGGGCCGGCGACGCCGTCGCCGCCCTCTATGCGCCTCTCGGGGCGCCCCTGGTGCGCACCGACGTGGCCTCGGCTGAGATGGTCAAGCTGGCCTCCAACGCCTTCCTCTCGACGAAGATCTCCTTCATCAACGAGATCGCCAACGTCTGTGAGGCCGTCGGTGCCGACGTGCTCGAGGTGGCCAAGGGGATGGGTCTGGACTCCCGGATCGGCCCACAGTTCCTGCAGCCGGGCATCGGCTTCGGAGGGTCCTGCTTTCCCAAGGACGTCTCCGCCCTCAAGCAGCTGGCCGGCAACTCGGGCTATCACTTCCAGTTGCTGACTGCGGTCATCGAGGTCAACGAGCTGCAGAAGCGGCGCGTGGTGGCCAAGCTCCAGAAGCACCTGGGGTCGCTGGTGGGTAAGCGCATCGCCCTGCTCGGGCTGGCCTTCAAGCCCCACACCGACGACATGCGCGAGGCCACCTCCCTGGTGCTGGCGTCGCGCCTGCTCGCCGACGGCGCGACGGTGGTGGCCTACGACCCCGTCGCCGAGGACTCCGCCCGCCGCCTGATGCCCCACGGGGTGGACTATGCGCCTGACGCCCTGACCGCCCTGACCGGCGTGGATGCGGCAGTCCTGGTCACCGAATGGCCGGAGTTCGGAGAGCTGGCCTGGGAGGTCGTCGCCCTCCAGATGACCGGTAGGCTCATCGTCGACGGACGCAACGCGCTGGACCCGGAGGCCGTAGCCGCCGCCGGCCTGATCTACGAGGGCATTGGCCGCGGCGCGGTCCCCACCCAGCGAGAGGAGTGAAGGAGTCGATGCAGGCGCTGATACTGGTGGGAGGGGAGGGAACGCGGCTGCGGCCGTTGACCTCGACGGTTCCCAAGCCTGTCGTCCCCCTGGTCGACCGGCCGTTCATCGCCTACATGCTCGAGTGGCTCCAGAACCACGGGGTTGACGACGTCGTGTTGTCCTGCGGCTTTCTGGCTTCGGGGGTGCGCAACGTCCTGGGGGACGGCACCGGCCTGGGCATCCGGCTGCGCTACGTGGAGGAGCCGCGGCCGCTGGGCACCGCGGGCGCCCTGAAGTACGCCGAGCGCCTGCTCGACGAGAGCTTTCTCATGCTCAACGGGGACGTGCTCACCGACATCGACGTCTCGGCCCAACGTGAGCAGCACGCCCAGACCGGCGCCCAGGGCACCCTGGCCCTGGTCCCCGTGCCCGACCCATCGGCCTACGGGCTTGTCCGTCTCAACCCGGATCGATCGGTCCGCGAGTTCGTCGAGAAGCCGTCGTCCGACCAGATCGACACCAACCTGATCTCAGCCGGGGTCTACGTCCTCGACCGGGCTGTCCTGGACATGATCCCGCTCGACACCAACTTCTCCATCGAGCGCGACGTCTTCCCCCAGCTGGTCGGCAACGGGCTCTACGGGCATCCCACCGAGGGCTACTGGCTGGACATCGGCACCCCGCAGCGCTACTTGCAGGCGACCTTCGACATCCTCGAGCGCGACGTGAAGACCGCGGTGGGCGACCGCCTGGGCCCGGCGTACGTGGCCATCGGCACGGGGGTCGAGGCCGAGGGGCGAGTCATCCCTCCGGCCTTTGTGGAGAGCAACTGCCGGATCGGCAAGGGCGCCCGGGTGGGTAGCCGCGCCGTCCTGGCCGCGGGCGTCTCGGTGGGGGAGAACACGGTGGTCGAGAGTGCTGTCGTGCTCCAGGGCGCCGAGATCGGCCGCGACTGCGTGCTGACGGCCTGCATCATCGGTGCCGGCGCGCGCATCGGCGACCGCTGCACCATCGAGGGCGGCGTCGTGCTCGGCGAGGGCGTGACCCTGGGAGAGGGCAACGTGCTCAGTGCGGGAGCCCGTCTGTTCCCCGGCGTGGCGCTGCCCGACAACGCGATCAAGTTCTAGAGGCACCACCGAGCGTCATGGAGCCGCTGGACCGTGAGGCGGTCGCCCGGGTGGACGCCGCGGGCGAGTTGGGGCTGATCCTCGAGCTTTCAGCCCAGCTGCGCGATGCGCTGTGGAGGGTGGAGTCGGCGGCCCTGGCGCCGGTGGATGCGCCGGGGGGGATGGTGGTGGCCGCGACGGGCGCCACGGCCCTGGGTGGTGCGCTGGCTCGGGCGATCCTCGGTGATCGCGCCTCGCGCTCGATCGGGCGGACCCAGGTCTACGGGTTGCCCTCGTGGGCAACCGGGCAGGCCCTCGTGCTCTGTGCCAGCTACTCCGGCGAGACCGAGGAGACCCTCGCCGCCTACGAGGCGGCCGGTGCCCTGGGTGCTCCTCGGGTGGTGGTCACCACCGGCGGCCGGCTGGCCGAGCAGGCACGAGATGACGGGGTGCCGGTCATCCCGGTTCCCGGCGGCATGCGCCCGCGCCGAGCTGTTGCCTACATGACCGTCGCTGCGCTGGAGGTGGCCGCCCTGTGTGGTGCGGGCGAGGGCCTGCGCGCCGAGATCGACGTCGCTGCCGCCCAGTCTCAGGAGCTCCTGGCCGAGTGGGGACCCGACGGCGAGGAGGACAGCCTGGCCAAGTCCCTGGCCCGCGAGCTGCACGGCACGCTGCCCACCGTCGTCGGCGCTGGGCCCACCGCCGCGGTGGCCCACGCCTGGCGTGTCCAGGTCAACCTGATGGCCCGCCAGCCCTGCCACGCGGCCGAGCTGCCCGCATTCGACCACGACGAGCTGGCCGGGTGGGAGGGAGCGGCGGAGCTGGCTCCACTGTCCATGGTCGTCCTCGACGACACCGATCTGCACCCGCGCGTGCAGGCCCGGATGGCGCTCACGCTGGACAGCGTCGAGGGCCAGGCGGCGTACCGGCGGCGGGTGGCGTCTCGGGGGCCCAGTCGCACCGCCCGCGTGCTTTCCCTCGTCCTGCTCGGGGACCTCGTCGCCTTCTACCTGGCGGTCCTGCGCGGAGTCGACCCCGGACGGGAGGGCGCCGTCGACGCGCTCAAGTCGGCCCTCGGCCACCCGTAGGCTCTCCCGGCGCCAGCGTGCGGATGCGCGATCGAGCTCTGGATCGCGACGGGCCCACCGTTGGCCAGCGGATGCGACGGTTAGCCGGTCATTGACCAGGCAATGATCGTGGAGGCTTACCAGAGGGTACGGACTCGTGTCGCGCAGGGGCTTGGCGAAGATGACGCAGCACAGCCTTGACGACACCTTACGTTGTACGGTAGCCTACCCGTGGGCTGGCCTCGTGCAACTGCAGGGGCCGCGGAGGTACGTGCTCGCAGACTCGCAATCTGCTAATCCGAAGGGGATCGAGGAGGGACAGTGCTTGGTCGAGGGCTAATCTGCTGGAGTGCTTCCGGCGCCAACGAACTCAGGTTCCGGTCTACTCGGTTCCTCCCTGCTCTGCTGGGTGGTTTGCTCCTCGGAGCTTTCGCTCTGGCGGCTCCCGAGGCCCTCGTCCCGTCAGAGGCTAGGGCCGCAACCCCCGAGACTCAGTATGACGCGGTGCCGATGTTGGCGCCCGACCTGCAGACGGGCGCCAGATTCGGGCGGGTCAAACGTATCTACTTTTTCCTCTCCCACATCATCCCGCCCGGCACAACCCCGCCGGGCATAAACCCGCCCGGCATACACCCGCCCGGCATACACCCGCCCGGCGTGCTCCCACCGACTACCCGCCGCCCGCCGGTGCTGCCGCGGGCCAACTTGCCGGGGTTGCGGCTCAGCGCGCGACGCCTGGTGCGCGGGCGCAGGACGATCTTCATCGTCCGCGGTTTGCTGCGGCTGCCGCCCAGCATCGCCGGCTCGCAGCGCTCGCGGGTCTGCCACGGGTCAGTGACCGTTGCCGCCCGGCGCGGGCACAAGACCGGCGCGAGCAAGACCGTGGGGCTGCGCAAGGACTGCTCCTTCTCGCTGAGGATCCTGGTGTCAACGCGCAAGCTCGGTCGCAAGGGGCGCTACAACATCCGCGCGCGCTTCCACGGCAACGCCAACATCAACGCCCGCTCGCAGACGACCAACATCCACTAGCTAGCGAATCGTGCGAGACGCTGACGGGCGCTGTATGCGTGGCGACGCCGCCGAATGAAACTCAATGAGGAGGGTCGGGCATGCAACGTGTGCGTCTGATGTGCTGGTGTCAAAGCTGTGTGAGCGGCGCGCATCTTCCGGCGTTTGCGGCGGCGGAGGGCGGTCTGCTCGCCGAGCAGGGGCTGGAGGTGGAGTTCGTTCCGGCGGCGGCGACTCCCGATTGGACGCTGCGGGGATTCACGAGAGAGTCAAGGCGGTCGCGGCCGGGGACGCGGAGTTTGCGCTTACCTCGGTTGCGTACCTGCTCGCGGCCCAGGGCGATGCGGGGGGACGCCTGCCGGCTCGATTCGTCGCGGTATCCCATCAGCGCA
>JAABUQ010005112.1_pt1 | contig 21402 bp, 12 predicted proteins | sample 5560001 | NCBI WGS metagenome assembly JAABUQ01 (sample SAMN10711888, study PRJNA513371) | rock metagenome | isolation source: Antarctica rocks | place: Antarctica: Victoria Land, Finger Mt nord | collected 2015-12-18
GTCTCAATGTGTTAATGTTAGCCATACGAGTAAAGTTCCTTTGGTTTTGATTCTAGAAACTTTACTCGATCAGGCCGCCCTACGCAAGGTTGGGGGGCCTTTTGTTCTCTTTAGTCTAAACGTCAATGATAGTGATACTCTTCTGACATTCTGCGAGTTCGTTGCGTACTTCCTGTGCTTGTTTATTGGACAAGGGAGATTGTAAGCGCTTCGAGAGCCGGTCACTTCTCTGCTCGTAGTCATGTAGCTCATCAATATCACCTGCGAGTTCTTCCAACCAGCCTTTATAGAGTTGGAAGTCCTGAACCTGTGCTGGATTAAGCTCTCCTCGAAAGCCAGAGTGCTGCATTTGTTGGGTCTGAACACGTTCCTCTAAAGAATGGATCACAGGGGTTGTTCTGGAAATAACTTCATCGCGCCACGCGCTCAGTTGTTTTTCTAGTGTCCATTCCTCTGCTCCAGGTCCAATCCTTTCAGGACGCCCGATACGTAGAATACCTACTTGAGCAGCTCCTTTCGCAACACTTGTGAGCACGTGATTCACAGCCACATTTGACTGAGAGGACACGAGGATGCGTGCATCAGGCTTTTCTTTGATGATTTGTAGGATGATCTCTGCTAACGTGGTTGTCTTTCCTGTCCCTGGCGGCCCCTGTAACAAGAAAACATCTCGCGTTGCCAACGCTTGTCTAACAGCGTGTTTCTGGTCCTCACCCAGTGGTTGCGAAAAAACAATACTCTCATCGAGGGGTGCAAACTCAGCAGTTGATAGGTCTTGCAACACATCAGGTAGGCGCGGATTCGTCGTGCCGCCTGAGAGAATCATCTCAAGTGCTCGTCTCTCTCGATCAAGGGAGGAGATTGTCTCAACTTGAAATAAACCGATACGGCCCGTCTGTGGCAAGCTTCGACTCGATGATACCTGCTCCAGCGTCCCTCCTTGCGTTGTCGAAACCTCAACCGTCTGCCCACTCCCTCCCATAAAAAGCCCAATACTTTCTTGTCTACTCCTGCCTGCGCCTTGAAAGGAAATAGGAGCACTATCAGGCCAACTAAGATCATCAGGAACAACGTCTTTGAGTTGAAAGGTAATCGTATTGCCCTCTCTCTTCCAGCTAACATAGTCAAGCGATTTTGTGCTATCGAGCATTTGCTGCCGTAGTTCAAGTACTTTACTCCAGATTTTTGTAAAATCCTTCCTCTCTTGCTTCTTTTTCCTTTGCGCTCGTTCTTCTTTTTTGCGTTCATTCAGACTTTGCGAGAGTTCTTCAAGCGTTTGTTGGAGTTGAGCACGTTTTTCTATCGGGAGCAATTGAGAATATTTAATAAAACGCCAACGTCTCCGATAAAAAGAGACGCGATTCCTTTGATCCTCGTAAGAAGGGGGATAGGTGTGAATTTGCACATCAACGATAACCAGCAGAGGCAACGTCTTATCTTTTAAACAGATAAATTTCATGGTATCAGTAAAAATAATGTATTTTTCACCCTGTTCGCTTGTCTCAAGCTTTATCTGTACTTCTTTCGGAAAGTTGTCTTGCCTCTCCTGCAGAAAGTGTTCATCAAGATACACGCACGCATCCTCTTGTGAGGCCCTATTAATAAATACGGCATCAAAAAGTTTTGTCGCTACAGCAGTTGTCACGGTACAATACACTTCAGGATAGGTCTGGAAGCGCCACGTGTATTCGAGGAAGCGTGCAAGTTGTTCTGTGCTTTCAAAGCGATTATGTGCATCAGGATCGAGCATACGCTCAAACATTTGTTGCACTAATGGACGTAAGTTTAATGACTGAATGTCTTGTAGCGTAAGCCCAGACGCTGGCGGTTCTTTTCTCGAAAGCATATGATAAAAAACACAGCCTAACGAATAAATGTCACTCTGCTCGGTCGCATTCTGCGTGCTACGCTGTTCAGGGGCCGCAAACCCTTCAGACCAGAAGCTTGAAAGAGTTACTCCCGTTCTCACTTCAAAGCGGAGCAGACTAATCCCAAAGTCTGTTAACTTTGCAACACCGACTTCAGAAAGAAGGATATTCGTTGACTTTAAATCGCGATGAATAATCCCTTTACTATGAGCATGCACTAAGGCATCTGTAATGTCTCGCATTAACGGCCAACACCAGTCTTGATCGCGGCTATCACTATGGCTGGCAATTTCGTTGACCAGGGTGTCTGGCAAATATTCTAAGACAATATAATGACACCGATGTTCATCAGACCATCCATAGTCAAGATGCTTAATGATGTTTGGGTGTTCTAATTGCTCCAGTGCTCTGGTCTCGCGAAGATACATTTCTTGCTTGATGACGTCTTTATGACGGGTATTGAGAAGTTTCACCGCAACAATCTTATTGGCATGCTCGATGTCTTCTGCTTGGTAGACTTCGCTCATATTTCCATTGCCAATGCGCCTGATGAGCCGATAACGCCTGACAAAAAGCCTATCTGATCCCTCATCAATCATGCGCGAGGTATGGTCTTCTTCGTGAGGAGTGAAGGGATCACCAGAAGTTGCTATCTTCTCATGCATCTCATCCTTAGCGAGTAAATCTCCGTTGCTTCCTGCTTGCTCCTCTTCCAAAGCGTTCGTGACGAGCGCATCATGCTGTCCGAGCAAGATAATCTCGCACGCGTCTTCTTCCTCCACAATCACTTCAGATGCCCTATGAGTATCACGAGAAGCAGCACTACTAGTCGGCACTTTACTACGTAATGTCTCAATGTTATGAGAAATTGCTTTAACAGTGAGGTTTTCGCCGCAATATGGACAAAAACGACCTTCCGCACGAGGAAGCTTCTTCCCACAAAAGCGACAGTAATTCACAATGGTTCCTTCTACTTAACATACAAGAACAAGAAAAGGATATTTTCTGTGAAGGAGAGACCTTTTCTTATCAAACATTATGTAAAAATGGGAGTATTCTTGGCTCGGTATAGTGCTTAGTAAACGCTTTTTCAAGAGAATAAGTACACTACGAGATTTATCGGTCAAGGGCGATTATATCACAGACGTATTCAAATTTCTAGCAAAGAGGACTCTAGTCAGGCATTTCTTGTTATACTCTTTTAACACATCATATGGTGGTTCAGATAATCGCCAGAGTCTACTAAAAATTTGATGTTAAGTACAAAATGATATAGTTTCTTGATTTATGCACACTTTCAATGAAATTGGCTTAGAGCGGCAGATATTCAGATCAGTTAGGATGGCAGAGAATAAGCGTTGGACAACGTTTTTGTGAAACGATTATGGTGAAGCTTCAAACATGATGTGGTATATCTCAAAGAGTATCAAATCGTTCCTTATGCCTTGAGCCGCATACAAATATACTTCACCTTCTACAATCAGGAGGGGCCACATCAAGCTCTTGACTAGCAACCTCCATCAGCTCTTTATACTTGCACGTAGAACGAGTTTCTCGAACTATTAAGTTTAATCTTACTTTCAGAGCAAAACCGGCTTGATAAATGGTCCTTCTGAACATTTCATATTTATGTATTTTGTTCCTATTATGTCATGAAATACTGAAATATGGGGTAGGTACATACTATGATCTTAGTAATGCTCATTACCACATTCAAAGTAATGCAGAAGCTAATGTATAAAATACATGCGATATAATTAAAGCAGTATTATTTCATGCTTATGTTACTCACTACACATCAGCCCTGTACTGCTCTTTCCGCCAATTCACTATAAAAGCTGTAGCCCTCTTAATAGAAAAGGAGGGAAATACGAATTTTTGTTCTAGTGTAATATTTTTGCGTTAGAAATGCAATATCTTAAGTAGAGGGACAAAAACTTGTCGCTACTTTAAGGGGAAGGTGCTTATGGAGGAGAGAACGCCAACGCAAAAAGGGCAGCCTGAGGACCTCATACAGACAAAACTGCTCGACTCCACGAGGTTGCTGTCGCAATACATCGAGCGCAATTCAAATGGCATCATCGGCATATTCCGAAGCTATGTACGTAAAGCGGGATTGGCTTCAAACAACGAGAAAGTGCAAGAGGCGGCACTAGAGCTACTGGGAGAAGTTTATCTTGAGGCTGTTAGGTCTGCACATGCTTTCGATCCTGAGCGTCCACTAAGGGCATGGCTACTCGGTATTGCCATGCATATCATTATTAAGAAGCGAACCGAGCAAGCCAAACATCAGCCAGAGATGCCTCTCAGTACAATACAGCACGACAATCAGGAAGCAGAGGTTGCACTCTCTTCGCTCACCCTCACTAGTATGCTGATAAGCGAAGATATGGAGCAGCAGATTGAGGCGAGAGCACAAGTAGAATATCTGCTTTCGCTCGTTTCGCCGAGTGATCGGGATGTTCTACATATGTCAATCATCGAAGGGCTAGACGGTGAGGCACTGGCCCAGCAGTTAGAATGCTCTTACACCGCTGCCCATGTACGCTTATACAGAGCCAAAAAGCAATTAAAAAAGCGGTACGAGGCTTTAGAGAGAGAGGGAGGTGAGAGCAATGAGTGAGCAGAATGCGAAGGAGCAGCGTATTGTCCGTGAGAGGGCATTACACCGCTATATGGATGCTTTTGAGCGGAGTGATTTCGAGGCTATGTCTCAAGTTCTCCTACAAGCCGAACAGGATGTGGACTTGGAGACGCTGATATGGGAGGTACATGCTGCTTACGCTGCCGAGGAGGAACACGAACAGCGAGAGCATGAAGTCGAGCAGGTGCGGCAACTTTTGCGCCTACATCTACCCTCTGGTTTAGAAACACCTCTTGCTCTTGAGGATATGCCTCCTCTGACAGTAAGCGATGTGATTGCACGAATGCAGGCGGATGAAGCTGTTCGTGGCTCAGTCAAGCAGGAACTTCTCGATATCGCGCAACGGTTACGCCAATCACATCTCACACTACCAGAACAGTTGGGTATACACGGAGTACGTAATCTTTTCGCTCAACTTGGAGTGCAAGGGAGCAAACAATTGCAAAAGCTCTTTAGTCAAACTGCACTCTTTCTTACATCAGGCAGACAGCAGGGCATGGCCCAGCTTGCGGCAACTCGACGCCAGCGCGAACAATCCTATTGGAAGGAAGTACCATCAAAGGAAGAGGCGACAGAAGAACAACAGCCGCTGACAGAAGAAGAGGAAGGATAAGCCATGTCACAAATGATTGCTGATGCTATTGTGAAACTTTATCATATCTGTGCTATGACGCTGCCTATGCAAGAGGAGCGTGTGGTCTTACTCAATGAGTTGCTAGGAGGCTATAACCTTACATGCATAGAGTTAGTAGGGTTAACGAGCGAGAAGGCTTCACGCTTTCTCATGCGTGGGGGAGCCATTCTTGAACCAATACGGAGTGCGAACAAGGAACCATTAGCAGGCTACATCTACGTTGATAGCAGGAATGGGTACATTTTCGTCGAGCGTGATGACCTCTTTGTACGTCGTCGCTTCTCAGTTGCGCATGAGCTTGGTCACTACGTGCTCCATTTTTACTCGCTCATTCACTCTGAGACGCTGAGAGATCAGTACGAATCTATCGAGATTACAGAAGCACTAACACCATTTTCTACTGAGGAAGATGTAGATGATCTGCCTAACGGGCGAGTCGTCCACGCTCCGCATCTGCATCTTCCCCCTTATCAACAAATGGAAGATGAGGCTAATCAGTTCGCCGCTGAGCTACTCATGCCTGCCGAGGTCGTTCAGCATCTCTTCACTCGTTACACTCCAAGTTGTCGAGGTGACGATTTGATCTGGCGGCTCGCGACTGAGATGCTGGTAAGTCGTGCGGCTATGCGCAGACGACTACGTGATCTTCACTTGTTGCCATTAATAGCGGCACAGTGGAACTGAGTCTGTGAGGAGAAGTGTATGTATGGGACTTGAATTTTTACGGAATAATGGTGCGCATAGAATGCGTGATGATGCAATACGCCCATTATTGCTCGATGATAGTACAGAAGGTGGAGAGATGCAAGAACAGGAACGGACTGAGATGGGCTATGAAAGGGACATAGGGAAATGGGAGCCGATTGACACCAGTAATATCACCCTCTCCGCAAACTGGGCGCATTGTCCAAAGCTCTTCATAGATGGCAAGGATGTCGGGCGAACGGTTGCTTGGCTTCAGACGACAGAGGGCTTTCCAATACCAGTGCGTCTCTCTGAAATCGGTGCAGTGATGATGTGTAACTCGAATCGCCTTTTACAGCGTGAGTGGCACATCATTGAGCAGGTAGTGGCGATGGTCGTTGAGCCGTTTCCCTGGGAAGAAGTGGAAAGCTTTGCGTCTGCCTTGCAAAGGGAAGGCTTCCGTCTTCTGCCCTGTCCAAAGCCGAAGGGACGCCTAACCTACGACTTCCAGGAGATGCGCAAAGTGACACAAAATCGTTCTCTGGATGAGATGATCCGTCTAGAGAAACAAGCTTTGGTGCAGGCCGGACAGGTACCTGTCTTGGTCGATGGGCGATTGGACCCGCGCAAGGGTGGTTTCGATGAAACGAGTACCCCAGTCGTAGGTATGATCAAGGGACATCACCGCAACTATCTGCATGATGAAGGGTGGCGCATCTACTACGACCTGCAATTGGGCCAGCGTACACCGGCGTTCCTGCTCGAACAGGAACATATTAAGGTTGTTTCCTGGTACTTGCGCTTGGATGGCACAACTGGAGACATGCCAGGTTGGGGCATCGTCAGACTAGAAATACCAGAGAAGTTCTTTCGCCTGCAACTACAGCATGATTGGTCCTATATCAATCACCTGTCCCACATAATTTGTGAGTATCGCTGCAAAGACAAGAGTTATGAGCGGGCCTCAGTCTCGCTCTATCCTATTCAGCGAGCTGAGGAAATTCTAGGGGCAACTATGACGGGTGGCGACCGTATCGTTTCACGTTTCTATAATCTCACTCAGTTGTAAACAAGGAGATTCCTATGAATGATGCTTACCAAGATGTTTCCTCTGTATCTATGGATGATGTATCTGCTCATACGAACGGTAATGAAGGCACAGCTTCTCCAGTGATGGGCGACCCATCTTGCATTGGTCGTGTTGGTGCTCCTCCACAGAAGGAGGCCACTAGCACAAACTTCTTCTTCTGGATTCCATCTAATACCTTGGTTGAAACGACACAACTTATTACCTGCCTTAGCACTCTCGCAGGTACCTCATATACATATCATGCCATTGTGAGTGAAGTATATCGACAGAGCCGCAAGCGTTCCATGAGTGCCGAAATAGATGAAGCTGATGGCGACCTCAATTATCAACCTCCTTTCGAGAATGATGGCTTTACCTATGCTGCAGCCAGTATCCTACGCTCAGAAGTCTTTACGCCACCACAAGAGCGTAGCCCTATCTCCCTTGCCTCTGCTCAGGATGCGCGTACAGCTTATGGAGCAGATGACATCGTAAATGGCCTAGACATAGGGCTTATCAAGAATGGGGCCAAACAAATTGCTGGCCCTGGCTGCATTGACTTGGATTACTTGTTAGGAACTAACGGAGGGCATATGAACGTTAATGGTTCTGCGGGACGCGGCACCAAATCTAGCTTTCTTCTCTTCGTTATCTGGCTCCTCCTCTACAAAGCGAAGCAGGAGGCAAAGACGATCCCTTCCGCTAGCGACCGCCTACGAATTGTGCCAATAATCCTGAATGTCAAAGGACTCGACCTGTTTTACATTGACCGTCAGAGCAACCGTTACAGCGACAAAGAACATTCGGCGGATTGGCAAGCATTGGGCATCGAGAATCCCAAACCGTTTGAGAAAGTTGCATTTTATGCGCCACAGATGCCCGGAAGTGACATCGCGGTACCGACCAGACGAACAGGTGAGGTGAAGCCGTATAGTTGGAGTTTGAGCGACATTATCACTCAAGGCCTCTTCTCCTACTTGTTTGCTGAGGTTGATGCTAACGATAGTAACTTTAGTGCGCTCGTGCTGGATATAGAAAGTTGGCTCACAACAGAAAGAACCGCTGATGATGGAACCGTCACGCGCTCACTGCGAGAAAGAGAAGAAATTACAACATTCAGCACCCTTTTGGACTGGGTAGATAAGGGATCAGAGAATAAAGATGCGAAGTGGCGTAATCATCATACGTCTACCTGGAAGAAGCTGTATCGCCGTTTGCTGAAGCTTATTTATGAGTGTAAGGGCGTGCTGCGTATTGACGACCAGGCTGGAAATCCATTACAGGTAACACTCAGCGATACAAGTGATCCTCTTGTGATAGACCTATCAACGCTGGCTGGTAAGCTGGAGATACAACGCTTCGTCGTGGCAACCATTCTGCGGCAACTTGTGGAGGCACGCACAGGAACCAAAGCGCAATCGGGCTTAGTCTATCTTGTCATGCTCGATGAACTCAACCGCTTTGCGCCGCGTGGGGCCACAGACTCGATCACCAAACTGATCGAGAATGTTGCAGCCGAGATGCGTTCTCAAGGCATTATCCTGCTTGGGGCGCAACAGCAAGCCTCGAAGGTCTCGGAAAAAGTGATTGAAAATGCTGCATTACGTGTATTAGGTCGTACTGGTACGCTTGAACTGGATGCAACTGCGTGGCGATTTTTGAGTGTGAGCGCGAAGAGCAAAGCCACGGTTCTTCCTCCAGAGGAGAAGCTAGTTATTCAGGATAACTTCCGCGAGCCAATGCATATCCGCGTGCCCTTCCCTGTGTGGGCCATGAATCCAAAGGAAGCGGCTCCATTTGAGGAGAGAGAGAATAAAGCCACATCTACAACATCGACGACACCGGATGATGAGATAGCAACATATTAGACAGGGCGAAAGAGAGCAAATCCAATGCGAATACTGCATACTGCCGACTGGCATTTACACGAGCGGCTGAAGCGCGTCCCGCGCCGCCCCCATCTTGTGAAGCGATTGGAGGAGATCGCGGGCTACCTGGATGAGTACCGCGTTCATACGATGGTTGTTGCGGGCGACCTCTTCAGTCAGGGGCAACGGATGGAGGAATTGAACGAAGCGGTGAGCGATATCCAACGCATCTTCAAGCCGTTTCTGCTCAAGGGTGGCACCATTGTAGCGATCAGCGGCAATCACGACAACGAGCACGTCTTCAACTTTATGCGTAATATGCTAGATCTGGCGGTGCCCATTGATGCCAGCACTGCTGGCCCGCGCCCATCTGGCCGTCTCTACTTGGCCACACGGCCAACAGTGCTGGAACTGGCCGATCCAGCGGGGCAAAGCGTGCAGTTTGTGTTACTGCCCTATCCGACCCCTGCCCGCTACCTCAGTGGGGATAACACACCCTATGAGAGCCTGGCAAAGCGCAATGAGTTGTTGCATCGCAAATTTGAAGAGACAAGGGACCGGATACTGAATACCGTCATTAAAAAGCACGTACGCAGTGTGCTGGTCAGCCATATTCATGTGCGCGGCACACAGGTCTATACACGTCATCACGTCTCGGAAAGCGACGATGTGGTCATCGACCAGGGGGAGGTTCCGGCGTACCTGGATTATGTTGCTTACGGGCATATTCACAAGGCGGGCGAAGTTTTGAGCAACACGCCGCATGTGCGCTATGCAGGCAGCATCGAGCGCATGAATTATGGTGAATGCAATGACGACAAGAGTGTTGTCCTGGTTGATATTGGTCCAGATGGAAGGCGCGGCGATCCCATCTGTCTGCCCCTACATGCGACCCCAATTTACCGCGTCGAGATTCTTCACCCAGACACCGACATGCAGGGCTTATGCGAGCGCTATCCCGACCATGCGGACGCCCTCGTCTCCTATCGGCTGGCCTATAAGCCGGGCGAGCACGGTCTTGACCGCCTGACGAATGAACTGGAAAGCATTTTCCCTAACTATTACGAAGCGCAGATTGAGGCCGAGGGAGCAAACATTATCGCCAGTGCTTTCGACGCGACAGCTCCTGATGATATGGCCTCGACCGTTGAGCGCTACCTTCAGGAAAACCTGGCCGACGATCCACAACGTGACGAGATACTCAAGCTGGCACGCACGCTGCTGGCGACGATGGAGTAGGTAAGGAGAAGAGGAACCATGATACCGCTACAGGTAACGCTTGAGGGCTTCTTAAGCTATGAGAAGAAGCAGGTCATCAATTTTGTTGGCGCGTCGATTTGGGCACTTTCTGGCCCGAATAGCGTAGGGAAGTCTGCTGTCTTTGATGCCATGACATTTGCTCTTTATCATCGTGCGCGTTGTGGCCCAAAGGATTTGATTCATCACCGGGCCGAGAGGCTCATTGTCACATTCGACTTTATGGTAGATGACACCATCTATCGTATCAAACGGATTCATCCACGCAAAGGTCGTTCGACACGTGAAGCCTTTATAGTAGAGAGTGCAGATGGTAGCAATCTCGATAGTGCGCCAACAAAACGCATCACCAACACTGATAGTGATGATGCGCTTCGTGAGTGGGTAAAACAAACGATAGGTATGGACTATGCTGCCTTCACCACCTCTTGCCTGCTGCTGCAGGGGAAAAGTGAGCAATTGCTCGATGTCGATCCCAGAATTCGCCGTGACATTCTTGCGGAACTGATGGACCTGTCGCGCTATGAGAAACTCCACGTTGCGGCAGAGGAGCAACGTAAGGCATTCAAGAGCGCTGTAGAGACGCTCGAAAAACAACTGCTCGCTCCCAATGTGCGTGTTGTTCGCGATGAAGAGCTAGAGGAGGCGCGAACACTGCTTCACGATGCGGAAGAAGCCCGGGAAGACGCGCAGACGAGTGTTGAGCGATTCAGCACCTACCTCGAACAGGCACGGCATTGGGAGGCTGATAGCGCGGAGATGCAAAAGCAGCACAAGGAGCTTCAAAGCGGGAAAGAGTTAGTGGACAGAGAGGCGGAAATCTCAAGCGGTTTCTCCGAGTTGCAAGAGTTGGATACTGTGTTGCCTCCACTCAAACAGATTGTTGAGGAGCGGATAGCTTTGCTTGCCTTGCGGGTTCGTCTCGATGAGTTGCAATGCCAGGCGTGCCAAATTGAAGAGGATGTACGTATTGCTGAGATCAAAAAGAAGGCCGAGCGACAGGCAGTTATAGACTTAGAAGCCACAGTCAATGACATTGAGCAAAAGTCCAAGCAACTCCTGGGCCGCCTTACTGTGCTCATTCCGTTAGTGAGCAAGCTGGAAGCCATAGAGCAATTGCAGATCAAAAGAGAGACAGTAGATAAGCACATAGCAACACTGCCGGTAGATATTACGCAGCAGATGACACAAGCGGAACTGCGATTGCATGAGATTGAAGACATGGAGCGTACGCTGCCCTGGCTCAGCAATGTTGTACAAGAACGAGAGCAATTAAAAGCCACATCGGAGCGTGAGCGAGCGGCAAGCGAACAGCTACCTGAGTTGCGTGATCACTATGATGAATTGCAAAAGAGCCGAACAGCGCTGGAATCGGCATGTACCATCGCACGAGATAACGAGCGTCGTCTGGACGATGAGAAGCGGGACAGCAATAGACGACTGCGAGAAGCTCAAAATCATCTGCAAAAATTTGCGGGTGTCGCAACGAAACCTGTATGCGATCTCTGTGGGCAAGAAATTATTGGTGAACATGCTAAGCAAGAACAGATACGTCTCCAGCAGCTCGTAGAGGAGTGCCAGCGTGAGGTGGCGGCAGTAACACAGCAGCACCAGGATGCGGTTGATCTGAAGAATGCCAAAGAGCAGGGGCTTAAAGAACTGGATGACCAGATAGGAAAGGTGAGAGATAGCCATGGGCGGGCTAAGCTTGAGCAACAATCAGCGTGTGAGCAGGCTAAAGATCATGAGAAGCGATTGCGTGCAGCGTTCGAGACAATGAGCGAGCACTATCGAGAGCGTATCAGCGGGGCTTTGCCTGAAGATAGGGGGGCATGGCTGGCAACGAGTTATCCGTTGCCGAGCGACATAGAGATGATGCAGCAAGAGGTGAAGGGCAAGGCACATCAGACACATGAAGTGAAGCGAATTCGTGGCCTTCACGAGACGTGGAAGGGATTAAATCAACAGAGGACGGTCTTTGCGCAACAGATCAGCGAACAGGAGCAGAATATAGACCTCGATGCTGCCAGAAATGCCCGCATTGAAAAGAATGGCATCGAAGAGCGACGGAACAAGCTTACTCCTGAGAGCGAGGAGCAGCAGGGTAAGCTTGAGCAGGCAAAGAAGGTTGCTCAGAAAACTGAAGATACGCTTGCTAGCCTTTATGAGCAAGCGCAGCATTGCGAGAACGAGTCACGTGCGGAAACAGCACGCCGAGAGGAAAAGGAGCGTGTGCAGCAGGAGCGAGAGAGCATCTTACCGATACAATGGCGGAGCCGGGCCAACACGCTTGAGAAGAGTGGTTTGACAGCGTTAGAGCAGAGACGTACTGATCTCGCGTGCTATCGTTCGCTACATGAGCAATTAACCAGCGCACGCGAACGCATTGAGAGGTATCAGAAGAGAATTCATGAATTAGATGTACAAATTTCAGCCTATCCAGCTGAGGCGAAGCAACTAGCACAGGTCGTAGAGGGTGAGCTATCGAGGAGAAAAGAGGCACATAAGCAGGCAAATGTTGAGCGAGACGGGGCGAAGGACAGGCTTGGAGATTTGGAAGGGAAGCGAGAGCGGCGTCAAGAGTTAGAGCAGCAGAAGCGTGAGAGTGAGAGGATGCAGCATCTCTATGCCATACTGGCGAAGCACCTGGGAAAAACTGGCCTGCAACTATTCCTGCTCAATCGGGCTGAGCATGCCATTGTAGAGTTTGCGAATCAGACGCTGAGCGGCCTCTCGCATGGGCGCATGCGCCTCGAATGGCGCCCTGAAAGTGATGCACATGTGCAGACGGACAAAGCGTTAGATGTATTAGTGCGTGACCGAGAGATCGGTAATTGCACCGTCCCGATTGGTTCAGTGAGTGGCAGCCAGAAGTTTCGCATTGCCGTCAGCTTGGCACTGGCGATAGGGCGTTTCATGAGTCGAGATGGTCGTCACCTTGAATCAGTCATCATTGATGAGGGCTTCGGCGGCCTGGACAAAGCTGGACGCGACGACATGATACAGGAACTGCGCACGCTAGGGGAGCACGTGGCACGCATCATTCTCGTCTCTCACCAGGAAGAGTTCGCCTACGCCTTTCCCAATCGTTACAGCTTCAAGCTGGTCGATGGCTCATCACGTGTGACGCTCATGGACGAGGAGTAAGATATGAACGAGCAAGACGATACAACTTCCAACACATTCGATGCCGAGTTCTTTAGCGAGCCTGCCAATGTGCTGTGGGACCCGCAATTAACGCAGCAATTGCGGGTCTTGCTCCACGCAGACCGCTTACTCAGCTTGCAATCTCGCGATGAGCATCGCCCACCCGAATTTCAGCACTATGCCTCGCTCTCCCTGGCACTCAAGCTGTTTGATCTCATCATCACACACACGGGACTTGGACAGGACATCGAGCATAGCCAGGCGATAGAGGCGCTGCTGCCGCTACTCGAGGCAATGGATCGAGGGGTAGGCATAGAGCCAGAGCGAGCACGGGCAGTGCGCATGGCGGAGCGGGTACTGGCGGCATTGTACAACGAGGAGGAGCGACGAGGCCCTTTCAAGCTTGATTACACCACATTCGAGCATGGTGAGGCCAAACAGCGCACGCTTTCAGTCCGACTGCTTGAAGAGCGGCATCATGTGGATGGGCGGACTGTGTTACGCCTCTCCAACGAATGCGCTAATCTCTTGCTCAACGCCTTAACCGTCAATCTGGAGGATGCCCAGGTGGCAGCGGAAGCTATTATCGAGTGGCAGCTCAAGCGGGGGCGTATTCAGGAGGCGCGAGGCTCGGCTCAATGGGCCTTACAGCATTCCATGCGCTTACGCGAGCACATTGAGCGCCGCTTACTCGACACTCGCCGCGACCTGCACAGTGTGGATTGGAGGGAGGAGATGCGCCACACGCTCGATGATGCACTGCTGCATGTGAGAACCCGCTGCACAGTGGAGCATAGCATTATGACGACGGCCCGCAAGCAGCGTGAACGGCTTGAGCTCGGAAGTCGGCAGGCGTATCAATTGGCAGAGATTATCGAGCTCATTGAAACCTGTCGTCAACAACATCTGATTCTTGAGCGACGGCTGATGGAGGCCCCGCGCATCTTTTTCGAGGAGCAAGAACGGCAGATTTTTACCTTGCGCCCTCCGTTGCTCTTTCCCCATCCGCAAAACGATCTTTTAGCACCTCTGCTCGGTATGCCACGTGCATATGTCGTACAGACATTAGACGCTGTCGTCAGTGCTTGCTTCCCCGCCAGTGCTCCGGGCGTGTTCTCACTCGCGCGCTACCTTCACTATCTGCTACAACCTCGTCGTGAGCTACAGACAGACTCCGTACCGATTCTGCCACGAGAGCTTATTGACACGGACTATGATCAGACCCACTTTACAGCAGAGATGGTTGAGCGTGCAGAGCACTATCTTGCCGCTTTGGAGCAACCAACGTGGCTCTCCAAAGTAGTGCTAGCCGCACAGGATGCGGGCGAGTCTGTTGCTGTCCTTGCGATACTGGTGTTTCTGGTGATGGATTACTTTGATGAGCAAGACTCACAAGAGCCAGAGAAGCTTCCGGTCTACGTGCTGAAAACTGATGCACAGCAATTTTGGCTTAGTACTGTCGCTGGCGATGATGTCGTGCTCTTTCCTAAACAGAACAGAAAGGAGCATCTACATGCTTTCTGACACGCAAACCTTGATTGATGCGGGCTGCCTGATTCAATGGGCACTCCGGCCACATGCGCGCCCTGCGACGGAAGAGGAGTATCAACACTTGATAGACCGCTATCGCGACCAGGTACCGTTTCGTGAGTGTGTGCAGGCGATTTGTCGCGGGTTAGGCGTCGAGGTGACAGCGGCAGGGCAAAGAGGCGTGGTGCTCACACCTGACGACGATTCGGTCTTTGCCATGACCGCTGAGGACTACCGCCGCTCTGGCAGTGCTGAAGACCGCCTCATTGATGGCTTCATCTTGGTCGCCATTCTTGCCACATTCTATCCACGGGCGCAGGACCTGGAGGAAGAGCCACTGCTAGCGCGCCCGCCTGTGACCGTTGAGGAGGTAGAGCGAACGTTACGCATGCTGTGTGAGCATTTGGAAGAGGCAGCACGCACGCAGCCGGACCCAACGGTGCAAGAGGTGACTGCCGGGCTAGATGAAGCCTGGCGGGCCTATCAGAATCGTGTCGCGACGAAGACCACCAGCGATGGGCGGGCGAGTGCTAGCACAACGCTGCAGATGATTCGCCGTGCCTTCGGAACACTTCAACAGCACGGATGTGTGAGCACTGTTTCGCGCAATGGCAACGAGGCATATCAACCTACCTGGAAATACCAGGTCATGACTCAAGAAGAAAGTGTTGCGCGTTTGGCCAGTGTTGTACGTACGCTCATCGCAACAAGGGAGGTATGAGATGCCACAACTGCTTCGCCTGCGTTTCTGTAATGTAGGTCCACGTCGAGCCAGAATGGAAGACCTCACTTTGTCTATGGAGCACATTGCGACTGGACAGGCAACACACAGTGCCATCTGGTTGCGCAATGGTGGTGGCAAAACAACACTGATTCGGCTCATATTCTGGCTGCTTTGTCCAGATAAGCCAATGTCGGATACACACAAGATTGAGGAGTATGTGCAACCGGATGATCGTAGTGTTATTGTGGCGGAGTGGCAAATGGACGAGCAGGGGCAGCAAGCGTCATTATGGTCTAGAGAACCAGAACGTTATCTGACGGGCGCATTTTGCGAGTGGCGTGCCAGCGGTTCTGCTCAGGAAGGTAGGAGACTACATCGCATGTTCTTTGCGACGCGTGTCATCGAGGATGAGCCTCGCCTCACGTTGGAAGGTCTGCCGATCTATATCACCAAACAGGGGCAGCTTGAGCAGCGGGTGATGGGAACGTTTCGGCAGGAGTTGCGCGAGTTAGATCATACCTATCCTCAGGCGAGCGTCGAGTACACAGAAACGCTGAGCCAATGGCGCGAGATGCTTGAACGTATCGGAGTAGACCCTGAATTATTCAGATACCAAATCCGTATGAATAGCCGTGAAGGTGGAGCGGCAGAGCCATTCCTTTTTAAGAATGATGAGAGCTTTGTCGATTTCTTTCTTGAACTGATGGGAGAGGCGGCAACTGGCCATGAAATCGCCAAAAACATTAGCACATTTCGCCAATCACTCCTTGATCTTCGTCACAAGCTTGAACCCGAATATGCCCTGTTGCAAACGCTAACGCGTCAACTCGCACTGCTATGCGAGGTGGCAGACGAACGAGCGCGACTCTACAGTCAGATACACGTAGTCCGAGAGGGCATTGATGATGCAACGGGAGCACTCAACAGGTGGGTAGAGAACTTGCACCAGGAACGAAGTACGTGGGAGGAGATAGAGAAAGAGGCTCATGTGGAGCTGCTTCGTGTACAAGAATCGGCGAGACAGCAGAGGCGATGTGCCCTCCTTCTCCGTTTTGCCGCGTCCCAGAAGCGCGTTCAGCAACTCACAACAGATGTAGCGACTCTGAGTGATCTCGTGGAATATGCAAAGCGGCAGGTCATAGTGTGGCAGGCAACAATTCCGCTCCGAACAACGATAAGGGCACGGGCCAGAGCCGAGTCTATTCAGGCACAAATGAAGGCGCAGCAACAGGAGCATGAGCCATTGTTACTCGTGCTGCAAGCAAGTGCGGGCCGCTATGCCGCCGCCTTGTCTGCCAAAGCGGAGAAATTGCGTGCGGAAGAGCTACATGTCGGTGACCTGGCCCGGCAACAACGGGCAGAAGCGGGCAAGTTACGTGAAGGTGCAACCAAACAAGATGTTGAAGCTGCGGGCTATGATTTGCAGGCAAAGCAGATTGCTAGAGAACTCTCAGCATTGCGCCAGCTCCATAAAAATTTAGAAGATCAAAGAATTCTGCAGGCGGGCGAGTGCTGGACCGATGCACGCTATCGTTGGCAACAGCGGCAGGCCGCACAGCATAAAGAGCAGCAAGAGCTTCAAGGAGTGCTTGAGGCTCTAGGATTGGAGCAGGAGGAGCTTCAAGAGCGACAGCGTACATTGAAAAGTACGCTTGATAAGCTTGAAACGCAGATTGCATACGAACAAAAGCTACTGCAACCTGCACAGGAAGCGCGCCAGCAAATCGCCGCCGATGCCATACTACAGCAGCATTTAGAGGCTCCAGAGTTGGACGTTGATCGACTCACGCCACGGGCGACAGAGTTATTACACGAAAAGCTGCGTGCATGGGAGGAACAGCTTGCCCAACTGCGGCTCACAGCAACGGAGCAGGATGCAATGATTCAGTATCTCTCCGATTACGGGTTTCTGCCACCTCTACAGGCCGTTGCACAGGTACAGATGCACCTGAAGAAGGAGCGTATTACCGCTTGGTCCGGTTGGCACTACTTGGCGGAAAGTGTGGGGGAGGCTGAGAGGCGTGGCTGGCTGCAACGTGTGCCGGAACTGGCCTTTGGTGTCGTCGTCCCTGATGAGCAGTGGTCACAGGCACAGCAGACACTCCAAACAGCTCCACCGTACCTGGAAACACCCGTGGTCGTGTTCGCCAGACGAGAGATACAGAATGGCATAGCGGCACGCGGCTGGTCACTTGGGCCTACCAGTGACGCCTACTTTCAGAAGGAGGCGGGTAATCGCGAACTCCTTGACCGCCAGGAGCGGCGGCAACGCTTAAGAGATCAGACAAACGAGCTACACCATGCAGCCGAGCAGTTGAGAGACTCTCTTCAGCGGCTTGAACACACGCTCACGCACTACTCGACGGTATGGTGGGAGCAGCATCATGCACTCTTGAAGGAGGCACAGGAGCAACAAAAATCCGCCCAGGCACAGCAACGACCACTAGAGCAAGAACTTGGATATTGCAACAAGCAGATTGCTTCAAAGTGGCAAGAGATGCAAAAGCTGCAGAAGGATATACAGATAGTAGATGGCTACCTGATACGGCTGCAAGCATCTGAGGCGCAATTGAACGTCGATGCCAATGCCTTGCAGCAGAGAGAATATGGGCAGCACGCTCAGGCAGAGGAATGCAGAACGCAAGCGCAACACTTGCGAGATCAAGCTCGGGAAAAAGAGGATGAAGCCAATGCGACGGTGAACACAGAGAAGCGCTTTGCAGAGGAAGCCAGCATTATCGAACGCGAACGGGGCGAGGTTCGTTACCTGGAAGGGAAGCCGCCTGCTTCTGCCTCCGGTGATCTTCAGGTGCTTCGTGATGAGTATGATCGGCTCAAAGAGCAGTATGAGCAGAAGATCGGTGCCAATGAGCTTATAGTCCTCCACAAAGAGGCACTGAAAGAGGCGGAGCAGGGACAGCGGCAGCTTCGACGCAAACTGGAAAAGCCAGTGACGGAAAGTGAGGCGCATGACGCCTTGTCTACACTGTCAGACCCAGACGATGCGGATCAGCGTGCAGATGAGGCACTCGTAACGAAAGTCAACGCTGAAAACGAGCGGAATCGCGAACAGGACAAGTTAGCGAAGGCTGAGCAAGAGATGCAAGGCTTCAAAAAGCGACTGAGCGGGCAGGGCATTGATGAAAACGAGTTAGAGGATGTGCCGGAGAGCGAAGTGTTATGCATCAAGGAGGCAGAAGAAGAAGAACGGTTGGCAATCAATAATGAGCAGGCGGCTCAGAAGCAAAGTACTACGGAGCTGGAAGCTCAACAGAGCATGCAAAACTGTGCCACGCATATTGAAAGCCTGGTCCGCGTACAGCGTCAGATTGAGATGATGCAGGAAAACTATGTAGCCTTGCTCGCTCTAGGAGCACGTGATGAAGGTCTTCCTGATCCGGCAGGGCTAGACGAAGCTCCCTCAGCTCAGGAAAAACAGGCTGCGCTGAAAGAAGAGGAGATTGACAATCTTTTACAAGCATTGCAGAGAAAACTCAAACAGATACAGGAGAGAAAAGGGGATTTAGACCGCCGGGCAGAAACAAGCGCGCAGCACATTATGCGTGCGCTCAATGAAGTGGACAAAGAGTTTAAGGAGGTTTCTCTGGCAAAACGGCTGTTAGCATATAGCGACGGGGGGAATGGAGGCTATGAACAGCACTGCCACACCTTACTGCCTGAGATGCTTTTGCGGCAAACCTTGATTCGGGAAGAGCGCGAGAAAAGTATGGCTCATCGAAATACTCTCGTTGAGCACTTAGTGGAGTTGGCAGAGTCAGGCGCGGACTTTCTCAAGAGCGCGAGCCAATACTCAAAGCTGCCCGCCTCGCTTCCCGCGTTTGAGCGCCGTCCCTTTTTACGCATTCACCTCTCAATGCCTGTGACGAAAGATGAACGCGTCGGCAAAATTGTGCATCTTTTGAATGCTCTCGTAGAAGGAGAGGGCGAGATTCCCACCGACGTGAAGCTCCTTCAGCAAGCGGTGCATCGGCTCGGCGAGCCGATGAAGGTGGAGCTTCTTTTTCCAGACCCCGGTGATCTGTATTATATTACCCCCAGTAAAATAGCCAAAGAAGAAAGTGGCGGCGAACGCCTCACCAGCATGGTCCTACTGTACTGTACCTTGTTGCGGATGCGGATAGCGCATCGCACGAAGCCCGCAGGACGGTCGAGTTGTCTGATTCTCGATAACCCCATCGGCGTTGCTTCCCGCTCACTATTCTTGCAGTTGCAGCGTGAAGTGGCGCAGGTGATGGACATCCAACTCATCTACACCACCGCTCTCAAAGATTTTGATGCGCTGGAGACATTCCCCAAGATCATACGCCTGCGCAACGCTCAGCGGAATCGTCGTACCGGTGAGGCGCTCTTGATGCACGATACCTCGTCGGTTGGCCTTGATGCGATTCACATGATGCATGATGAGTCGCGGAACTTCTCTCGTGAACATCAGGAGCACCAAGAACATCAAGAGGACCAGGAGGATCAGCCATGACATCCACTCCTCCCTTTGAAGAACCAAAGCTGCCACCTGAATCAATGCGGGCGTTTCTGCATCGTCTGGCACACACTGCTGGTAAGCAATTGAAAATAGCAGTGCTCTGGAAATACTTTGCCGAGGCGTTTCCCTATCGGCCAGGAGGATTAGAGAATCGCAAATGGTTACAGCGAGCCCTTCAAGAGGCAGCAGCTCAGGGCATCATCCGCCTGCCATCCGTGCGGGGGCGTAGTTGGGACTATACGCTCGAACCACCTCTGCCTACCGTGGTCTGGAAAACACCCTTGGATGAGGGACGCAACGATGATGAGAGTTGGCGTGACTATCCCTGGCTGCCACAGCTACACTGGATAACCGACATGCCAATGCTCTCCCAAGAGCAAGTGATCTTTCTCAAGCGGTTACAGGCGGCATTGCGGGAGGGCGTGCTGCAACGCCCTGCCCCTCTCACCTATCGTTCACTTCAGTTGACCGGCAACGAGAAGCGCCTGAGCGAATTGCAGCGTAGTGCCCTCTTCAGATCTGGAAGACTCAGCCTGACATTGCTTGGCTGTATTCCCGACATTCCACCTTTAGTTTTAGAGGAAATTGGAGCATCTCCTATCGCCCTTATCTTTGAGAATGCAGCCGCGTTTAGAACAGCCTCCACGGTCCTCAAGCAGTGTTCATCCCCGCCCTATGGCTGGCTTGGTTTTGGCAGTGGAGCAGGCTTTGAACGTTCCATTCTCCACTTTACGCTTATAGAACATCGGATAGAGCACATCGAGTATGTTGGTGATTTGGATAGACCTGGTTTACGTATAGCACGGGGAGCCACTGAACTAGCACGAAACGAACATCTTCCTTCAGTCACTCCGGCTCGTGGATTGCACCAAGCCATGCTGCGGTCGGTCCAACGATTTGGTTATCCTGGTGGATTAGAATATCAGCCAAAGGAGAGAAGAACAGTTTCCAATGATAACGAGCTAGTCAAATGGCTACCAGAGGAGGTACGTGCAGAAGTCCTGGCGATTATTCAGGCTGGCAAGCGAGTGCCAGAAGAAGTGTTGGGACCGGATGAACTACTACAAATATGGCAGTAAAGCATTCCGCAATAGTTCAAACCATACTTACCTCCAGACATTAGAAATTGGCTATCTCAAAGTTTAAGGGTAGAGGCAATATAATAAATCCCAAACATTGATTCTTTCGCAAATCTCTTCAGAAGCATTTCTTGCACTTCAGCTGAGTTGCTAAGCACAAGAGGATCGGGTGAACTATAAAAGTGGATTCAAATCAATCCCCCATTCTGTGATCCTGAATTAATACTAATAGTTAAGTAAGTGCAGCAAGAAACGCTTTAATACTATCATATTGTAGTGACCCCCTAGAACTGGACGAGTAGGAAATCAACATCAGTTGTATACTGGTGGAGTTCCATCCAGTTAAGGAGGTTACGATGACCAAACACAAATCGTATGATGCCGAGTTCAAGGCGAA
>JAABUQ010005113.1_pt1 | contig 21398 bp, 18 predicted proteins | sample 5560001 | NCBI WGS metagenome assembly JAABUQ01 (sample SAMN10711888, study PRJNA513371) | rock metagenome | isolation source: Antarctica rocks | place: Antarctica: Victoria Land, Finger Mt nord | collected 2015-12-18
GTATCATGGTGGTGTTCTCTCACCAATAACAGGTCAGTTACGCCCCAATGTTACCATGCTTGCCGTCTTGACCAACCAACACGCAAGAGACGGCTATTCCATTGGAAGAGAGGATTTCTTTACTGACGTTGACCCCCAGCAACGTAGGTATGGCGAGAAAGCCTTGATACACCAAATCGGGGAGGTTGCTCTTGAATCGGTCCACTGGAAAGACCCACAAAGCATCTGGTTCTACTATGTCGGATGTCTGCTTGGGGAACTCAGTGGGACTCTCTTCCCGATGACCGAGCAAGACTGCTTGCTCTGGAAGCAGAGTGACCAACGGCATCAGGAAGCCTCGACTCAGTGGAAGGCTAGCCAGGAACGCATCACGGAACCGTTGCCTGTTGCGGTTTCACAAGAAGCGTAGGTGTCGTTAGTACGCCCCCAAGAGTATGGCATAGTGCCTGTCTTGGGGGCGTCATGGAAGGAGGTCATGAGACACGATGCCCATGCAGCAGAAGATCACCGCCAAACTCAAATTGACCACCACGCCAGAACAGTTCGCCTCCTTGCGGCAAACGCAACTGGCGTACCGTGATGCCCTCAATGCGGTGAGTCGCTATGCCTTTGTGCATGGCAAGACCTCAAGTGCGGAGAAGTTGCAGAAGGGCATGTATCCTGAACTCCGCATGTCCTATAAGTTGCCTGCTCAGATGGCCTGTAATGTGCCGCGTCAGGTGGGGGCGACGTACAAGGGACTGTGGACCAAGCTCAAGCAGAACATCGAGCATCGCCGTAGCAAGCGGACGAAGAAGCGGTTCAAAGGGCTAGACCAGCCACCCAAGTATGTTTCTCCGACGCTTACCTACAACTACGGACGTGACTACGGTTTTAAGTCCGAGCAACGAGTCAGCATTTTGACCTTGCAGGGAAGAGTCATCGTGGGCTATCAGGGCTACAGCCGCCACATGGCCTTGCTACAACAAGGGGCGACGATAGGAGCCGCCAAGCTCTGGTACGACAAACCGCACAAGCAGTTTTATCTCCTGGTCTCACTAGAGATCGAGGTGCTAGAGCCATCGCCAGAGGGACAACAGCAGGTCGTTGGAGTGGATGTCGGACAACGCTACCTTGCAACGACGGCAACGCTCTCAGGAGCAAGCCACTTTTTTTCGGGCAAAGCAGTACGCGAGAAGGCCGATCACTATGCTCGAACGCGCAAACGACTTCAGCAGAAAGGCACTCGTTCTGCGACGCGACGCATGATTGCGTTGTCAGGACGAGAGAGACGGTTCAAGCTGAATACCAACCATGTCATCGCCAAACACATTGTCGCAGCACATCCACACGCGCTTATTGGGCTAGAGGACTTGACAGGCATTCGAGAACGCACCAAACGACGCAAACGGCGGAAGAAGGGTATCCAGGTCCTTCCCCTCACGCCTAAGCAGAAGCGAGTCAATCGGCATGCCTCCAAGTGGGCATTTGCAGAGTTGCATGGTATCATCATGTATAAAGCGGCGTTGTCAGAGTCGTCCTTTGCGATCAAGGTCGATGCCGACTACACCAGCAAAGCGTGTCCGTTGTGTAGCTACACCGACAAGCGGAATCGTCCAGGCAACGGTCTCATGTTCGTGTGTCAGAACAAGGAGTGTGTATCTCAAGTTCGTACAGGACGTGCGTATTCGCTCCATTCGGATTTGATAGGTGCAAGAAATATCGCGATGCGAACGGGTCTCATCCGACAGGATTGGGTGAGAACGGGGCAGTTGTCAGTTGCCCCTGATGTGTCGGACCACGAAGCCAAAGCGGCGCGTCTTACGAGATACGCTGAGTTGCGGTGGAGTCCTGATGCAAGCCCCTCGCTGTAGCGATGGGGTGTCTGACTGTCCAGGTCTTCGTCGTAAGTATCATCGTCCCTGCGACGCAGAGCCAGGATGCTGATATACGGCTGCTCAAAGGTATAAAAGATACGATAATCGCCACTACGGATGCGATGCAACTTACCGTTCATATACTTGAGTTGCTTCTTCACCTTCGCGTCCGGTGTTGGGTCCTGCGTCAGCATCCCTACCTTCTCCATCACCTGATGCATCTCTTTTGGTGGTAGGGCGAGTAATGCTTTAAAGAAATCGGGTTTTTGGGTTACAAACCATTCGGTAGTCATTCCTCTCCTCGTTTCCTATAACGTTAACTTCTACCGCTCGTAAGAGCCTTGCGTCCTCGCTCGCTGATTTCCCATACACCTTTTGGTGAGTTCGATTTTAATAAGTCTTCCCGTGCCATGGTGTTGCGCTCCCATTGCGCTGTGTTACGCCAGCGCGGTTGGTCAGGAGTAGAGGGTAAAGGCTCATAGTCTACCTGTTTCAACGTTCCCTTCATGAACTGCTCAACCTTCGTGAGGACATCATTCATGCGTGCAGTCCCACCTGTTTCAACGAGAGCCTTTAGGATGGGTTGAAGAAAAGCGGTTTCTGGTGTACGTATGCCTCTCTGTAAACGGCCTACGTTACGTCGCTCAACACGTACATGCTCCTCTTCCTCTCTGACAAGTGGTGTTGCCATCAGTGCATCCCAATCCTTGCGTAGGTCTACTACTCTGTCTCGTAGTAATGTCGATTTTTTGCCTCGCTCAATAGCTTCGTGAGCGTTCTCATAGTCTCGACTTTCGATAGCTCTAGCCCCATCCTTGTTGATAAAGTCGATCTCTATCTCAATCTCTTCGAGGAGTATCTCGAAAGCGGCGAATACATTGGTTGGATCGATCTGAGTCATGTACTGTCCTCCCGTTTCTATCTATTGATACCTTTATACTAGCTTCTTTTTACTCAAACAGCAATTCCCGTTGCTTACCTATAGTACCATTTTTGCCTTTAGATTTTCCATTACTCCTCTTACTTTTCCCGTTCTTTGCCCCCTTCTCATGCAACCCCAACGCCACCTCCTCCGCATACCGCTCATGGTTCAATCGCAACAACCTGTCCAGCACTTCTCTTCTCGCACCTTCGCTAATCGTATATCGCATTCCCTGCTTCGTCTCATGAAAGCCATGCCCCAACGCCAAATCGACCGTTCCCTGCACGACATCAACCACCACATACCGCCGAAGCTGGACATCTACCAGTTGCCCTGGCTCAGGCACATGTACAACAGAAGTTGTCACGTAACCCTCTTCCTAGTAGAAATAGATGTTTTTCAAAGTATATTCATGTTTGCTTATTAAGAAGTGCATAAATCACACCCTTACGTCATTGCTGCCCATCTCTACCATTCAACCGTCTTGTTTTCATGGACTGCTAGGTAGTGGTTATTATACATATATCCTGAAAATAATGCTATAAAAAGCTATTAAGATATTAAGAACATGCATACGTGCAAATTTTTTGAAGCAGGCAAAGTACAATGTTTGTGTTGTTCATAGCTGATAGAAGTACCGTTACCTTGACCTGATAATCAAAGATAGCTACAGTAGCATGAAAAAGAGTTGTATACGTTGCAACACTAAAAATGCTAGGAAAGAATATGGATATTGACGAATACACACGCGAAGTCCATCGAACATGTAGCATACATGATCCAAAAGAACTTCTCACTCTGACCGCCCTCGGAATCGCTGGTGAGTCGGGAGAGGTGGTCGATATCGTTAAAAAAGTGCTTTATCACTCCCATGAGCTTGATGTTCCAACGCTGCAGAAGGAAATTGGTGATCTACTCTGGTACACCGTTCTCCTTTGTGAGACCGTTGGTATTACGCTCGACGACGTTATGCAAGCCAATGTGCAGAAATTGCGAAATCGCTACCCTGACGGTTTCGATACCGAGAAAAGTAGATTAAGACAGGAGTAGACAACGTACAACATGCCCTCACTCCCTGGCTGGTTGCCTGATATTGAACTACATCACCTGCGTGTTGGTTATTACTCTCTCTCAATCTGTTTCTGGCGTGAAGGAGACCACTCGCGCTGGGAAGTAAGAGAGATGCAGGCAGATAAGATACTATGTAAGAAGACTCCATCCAAGTCATGGATGAGCCAGAAACAGGAAAGTAACAACAACGCAGCAAGACACGAAAAAGAGAAGTGGCGCAACCACTATTTGCATGTTCTCCTATCATAGTGGTTAGATATACATATCCACAAAACCATTGTACTACCGTAGGAGGTCGTAGGAGGTGCCACATGCATAGTTGTAATCGCACAAATGCTTTCGCCGTTGGGGATGGCTATAGCATTTTTTTGATCAATGACCCAAGAGCAGTAGCCATTCCGCAGGCGCGCTCGTTTGAGCTCCCCGATGATACGCTTCACTACGCGCCCGACCGATCCGCCGATGTGCGTCATGTCAAGCTTGTTATAACTCTCAATTTCGAGCAAGAAACGGTCAGTGGAACCGCATACACAACCTTTGCCGCTCTTTATGAAGAGGTCAAAACCGTGACGTTTGACGCCGTTGAACTTGCCATTGAAAGCGTGACGATAGATGGCAAAAACGTTGCATATACGACTACAGACACAAAGCTCACGGTGACACTGGACCGTGTGTACTTTAATAACGAGGTCTTCACTGTCGCGGTAGCCTATCACGCGAAGCCGCGCACGGGTCTGCACTTTGTCAAGCCAGCACCAGAGGACCCAACGCGTCCAGTTCAGGCGTGGTCATTTGGACAGCCACGCTATCATAGCCACTGGTTCCCCTGCCATGACGCACCAAACGACCGCGCCACAACAGAGATGATTGTTACCGTCCCCTCGCAATTCCTGACCGTCTCGAATGGCAACCTGTTGCATGTGACGGACAACGGCGCGACCAAAACGCATCACTGGTTACACGACATTCCACATGCGGCCTACCTCATCTCACTCGTTGTCTGCGATTTCGCTGTTATCGAAGACACGTATAACGGAAAGCCCGTTACCTACTATGTGCGCAAAGATCGCAAAGACGACGCGCCCTTACTTATGGGTAAGACGCCACAAATGATGCAATTCTTCTCAGAATTCACTGGTGTCGAATATCCGTATGACAAATACGCTCAAACCGCCGTCGAGCTATATACGGGCGCGATGGAGCACACAACCGCGACAACGCATAGCTTCATGTTCTTAATGGACAAAAAAGCCGCGTTCGATAATGATACGCTCGTACCTGTGGTAGCACACGAATTAGCACATCAATGGTTTGGCGACCTTGTGACGTGTCGCGACTGGTCGAACGGCTGGCTCAACGAAGGTTTTGCCACCTACTTTGAAAACATGTGGAACGAGCATGACCTTGGACGTGATGCGTTCAAAGAGTCGATGCTGCGTATGAAAGAATGGTACATAGGTGAGGATAAACATTATCGTCGCCCAATTGTGTATCATGTCTTTCACGACGATGGCTTTGAGCTATTTGATGGGCATATGTATGGCAAGGGCGCATGGGTGCTACACATGCTACGTCACCAATTAGGCGAAACTGCGTTTCGGCGTGCAATCAAAACCTACCTTGAGCGCTACCGTGAAAAAGAGGTTATCACGCCAGACCTCGAACGCACTCTTGAGGAGTCAACTGGTCGTAGTCTCGCGCTGTATTTCCAACAATGGGTTTACAGTGGTGGCTATCCGGCGTTTGAGGTGAGCTACTCTTGGGACAGCGAGTATAAACTGGCAAAAATCAAAATCAAGCAGACGCAGAAAGTTGATGAGCTAACACCCTGCTTTGTGACTCCTGTCGATCTCGATTTTACCGTGCTAACCTCTGACGAAGCGGCGAAAGATGAGCACACAAAGAAGACAATTACCGTCCCTATGCATGTAATCGTTGGTGAAGAGGGTCAGGTCGAGCAGAGCTTTTATCTGCCATTAGAGCGTGAACCACTCATGATTCGTTTTGATCCCGAGGGCTGGCTGCTGAAAACACTCAAGTTTGAGCGCTCGACAAAAATGCTGCGTTATCAGCTTGCCAACGATCCCGACACACTTGGGCGTAGCGATGCAGCACAAGCGTTAGGGGAAAAGGACGATGATGAGAGCCTGAATGCGCTCAAAACCGCCTTGTACAATGACCCTTTTTGGGGTGTGCGTACCGCAGTAGCCGCAGCACTTGGCACTATGGGTAGTGAAAAGGCGCAGACAGTACTTATTGAGGCACTTGAGCAGCTTGACCCAACCCAATTTTCTCGCGTTCGTGCTGCTATCGCCAGTGCGCTTGGCACATTCCAGGCACCTCAACGAGCCGAACTAGCGCAGCGTTCGGCTCGAGCCTTGCGTACTATACTCGAAAAAGGCGATGTGAGCTATCGCGTAGAGTCCGCCGCTGCATTTGCGCTAGGCAAGACACGTACAGAGGAAAGTGTTCCGTTATTGACCGAACTGATAACACGTCCGTCGTGGATAGATACTGTACAGCGTGGCATCTTCGTTGGCTTAGGTGCTTCTGGTGATAATCGGGTAGTAGATAGTATTGCAAGCTACCTCCGTAATCCGCGGAACTATCCCACATTACGTCTCAGTGCTGCTCATGGCCTCTGGGAAGTTGGACGTAATCGCATTGAGTACAACGAAGATGCACGTCAACGTGCCGTAACCGCACTCTGCGATACTGTGGAACATGATACGTGGGCATACGTGCGTTTTATAGCGGCTATGGCCTTAGCCCCGTTCAACGACAAACATGCCATTGCCCCATTAGAGCGTTCCGCTAGTCGGGAACTCGACTCCAACGCTCAACGGCAGATGCGTCTCTCTGCACACGCACTGCGTTCCAGCAACAAAGACGACGAGCAATTCAAGGAATTACGTAAGGACCTCGACGAGATGCGCGAAGAGAACCGCAAGCTCAAAGAGCAACTTTCCGCACTTGAAGCGCGAATAAAATAAGAATTATATTGATGGCGACAATAGAGAAGGCAACCACTGTGTCGTTGCCTTCTCTATTGTCGCCATCAATATAGTATAGTAGCCAATTTCGATGTAAACGCAACAAAGTACTCCTTTCCTGCGTCATGTATTGTAGTACAAGATATATAACCTCTTTTTATTATGTTTATTTACCCTGCTGAGCTATTAGCGAGGAGTGGGCCTTGCTCGATACACACACTAACGTCTCTACATCTGCGCGCAACCATGATATCACTGCCTGGGAAGAAGCTAATCTCAGCGCGTTGAACTCACGCCAAAGGCGGCGTTTCCAGAAGCATAAGCATGCTATAACCGCATACTTTACTACTGATGCCTCTCTCGACGAGATAGCACAACAACACAATATATCCACGCTTGGCCTGCTTGCGATGACTCAAAGATGTGTGATGCATCATGCAGACGGCAAACTATGGGGTTTTCGTGCGCTCCTTCCCGGGGCAAACGTTGTTGACCATGCTTCCTCTGCTGTTCAAGAAACCGTAGCTATCCAAGAGACAACTGTGAAGAGTGAGCTATATTCCGATGATGAGAACACCAAAATCACTACTCATTGTCCTACACTTATAATTGTAGAGTCAATCAAAATACCAACAATTTTAAGTTTCCCTGAAATATCATACTCGATATCTGACGATGAGGAATATGTTGATACTGTAAAGGAGAGCATGACAGGGACAAGCCCTGTCACTCCTATAGACAAACCTACACCAGCAAGCCACGCAGTGGCGGCCAGTATAGGAGTGACAGGGCTTGTCCCTGTCATGCCGCCCCCTTCACTTGATGGACTCGATGTGCTTGCCCCTGTCATGCCGCCCCCAACTTCACTTGATAAATTGGTTGAACTTACTGGGCTTGCCCCTGTTACACCATCTCCAGCACCGCTTGATGGATTTGTTGACCCCACTGGGCTTGCCCCTGTTACACCATCTCCAGCACCGCTTGAAGAATTCGCTGAACTCGATGGTCCTGCCATGCCATCTCCAGCATCGCTTGAAGAATTCGCTGGGCTCAATAAGCTTGCCCTTGTCATGCCGAATGACACTGCTAGCCATCCGACATATGTACGTAGGCAGAGCAGTGGAAAGACTGGACCACAACGAAAGATTGTACACAAACGCCGCATCCATGACATGCTAACACAGACACGACGGAGACGTAGTTTGTATCAGGTCTTGAGCCTGGTAATGGTTGCGATAGTGCTACTAGGAGTTCTGGTTCCACTAGGGGCAGGACTTGCAGCCTATAGCGTATATAACAATGTGCGCGGTATGGCCTTAGATGGCGTGAATCATCTGTTAAACGCCAAAAACTTACTTCCCATTTCAAAAAGCGATCCAACAGCAGCGCTCGATACGAAAAAACTACAACAGGCACAAACCGAGTTCAAACTCGCACAAACTGACTTTGTGCAATTACAAGACCTTACCAATCGCTCTGATGTCCTCGCAGCCCTGCAAGAATTCTCACCTGATTACGCCAGTAAGGTTCTAATGGCACGCCATCTTGTGCATGTTGCGCTTGATGTATCGCAGATGGGGCAAGAGGTGAGCGGAGTTGCCATTATGGGTGCAGGTCTCATTCATAGTTCACCGCTTGCCAATGGAGCAACAAAGCCTCTGGTAAGTGGTGCCGATATCGCCTCTATTGATGGCGCAATTATTCATGCCCTCTACTATATAGACGATATTCGCGAGCAGATGAGTCAGGTACGTATGAAAGATGTACCGATCAGTGATAAGCAGAAAGCCCAATTGACGAGTGTGCTGGAGCAATTGCCTAAAGTACACGACGTGTTGACACAAGGGCAGGGGCTAATTGGACTTGTCTCATGGTTGCTCGGCGTGGGTCACGAGCGTAGGTTCCTGGTACAAACACTGGATCGGGCAGAACTTCGTCCAAGTGGCGGGTTTACGGGACAGTATGGCGTGCTACAAATTCAGGATGGGCGCTTGGCCCCCTTTGGTCTTCGTGACGTTGCTCTGCTCGACTACGCCGGCAACGGCGTAGAACTCGGGCGACAAGCACCACCAGCGTACAGTAGTTGGATGAACTTCGGCAATTGGGGACTGCGTGACTCCAATCTCTCTGGTGACTATCCCACGACTGCACGCATGAGTATGCAGGTCTTTCAAGACGAGGGTGGTGGCCCCGTTGATGGCGATATCTCGTTTACTCCAACATTTATCGGCCACATTCTGGATGTGACTGGACCCATTCACGTTGCAGAATACAACGAAACCATCACGTCGAAAAACTTGGAAGACCGTTTGCACTACTATCAACAGGACTACAGCGCCATTGCTGTAGAGCATCAGAAAAGCAACGATAACAGCCATGCCGCCCGTAAAGCATTTACCTCGCTTGTAGGAAAAATGTTGCTTGACCGTGTACGTCACCTTCCGACGAAACAACTGCTTGCTACTGTGAAGGGTGCAATTCAAGATATTCAATCGCATGATCTGGAAATTTACTTTGCTAATCCACAGGCGGAGCAGTGGTTGAGCGATCACGGCTATAGTGGTTCAACGGACAGCTTTTCCAAACAAGATGGTTTCGCGGTTGTGCAGTCAAATATTAGTGTGAGTAAGGCCAGTCAATATGTGCATACTACGGAGCATGACGATATTGTGCTAGACGCTCAGGGCGGCGCAACACATAATCTCACCATCACGCTGAACTATCAGCAGAAGGGCCAGGTCTACGGCTTTGATACGTATGCCGACTATATTCGTGTCTATGCGCCACAGAACGCACAATTTCTCTCAGGTGACGGCTTTGATACAGGTCAGGTACTATGTAATCCTACGTCCACAGTCCCACCTAAGAAAGGAGACACACCTGCAACAGAAGATGCGACACCAGTAGCAAGGTGTAGTCAGTACGATACCAGTTTTCCCAGTAATGCGCGGTATTGCCCTGACGGAAACTACAAGCTAGGCAATCGAGGATTTCAGCAGGCCTGGACTATTGATAGCCTTGGCGCACCAACCAACCTCGCTAGCGATCTACCAGGCCATGCTATGTGGGGCGGATTAACCGAGACGCCCAAAAACTGTACCTCGTACATCACGCTATCATGGCACGTACCGCATGCCGTAATAGACCTCGTAGGACAAAGCCCCTATGCTTTGTTGGTCCAGAAGCAGGGCGGTTACATTCCGTCCGTTGAGCTAACAGTTAATACAAGTGCTCTAGCGGTGAAAGGTCTGAAGCCATTTACGTTCAAAGGCGATCTCAGCACTGACAAAACATTTGCGGTCTCCGCGCGCAAATAAATGTAGGAGTCTCATTCATTACACCCTCGTGAAGTGCTACAGGCTGAACGAGGGTGTAATGAATGAGACCCCTACACAACCGCTAATAACAATTGTACTGCACGTCTGCCGAGGACAATGCCAGGGAGAACACCGAGCGCACCGAGGCCGTCAATCGATAAACCACTGGCCTTCTCGCCTAGGGTATGCAGTTCTGGAATCATGTTTGCGGTAACATCCAGGTCTACTCCCCATGTGTAAAGAGGTTCCTGACCTGTCAATTCAGGCAGCCAATGTCGTGCTGCATCTGCAAGTCGCCTGTAGTATGTAGTATCGTTGCGTGTCACACCGGCATGTCCATAGCGTCCGCCACTTACTGTAAGTCGTCCATTCCCCGGTCTAAAATCAGCGTAGGTATAGGGCGCGGCATCCCAAAAGAGGGGGAAGGTGTCGGGTAGCTCTACGCCAAAGGCCAATGCATAGATACGAGCATTTGGCTCTGTCGTAGGACCTGTAGCCCGAATAAGCCCGCGCGTTGTAATGGTGCGTCCGTCTGCAAGAATAAGCAGCCATTTATGGCTCCCGCTCGTCGAAATCTCTTGATATCTCATAACGTTGGCCTGCCCTACAAGTTCTACACCCGCCTGTCTCGCCTGTTTCGCAAGAGAAGCCAGCAGCGTAAGAGGATGAATACGTCCTTCATCGGGAAGCCACAATGCATTGACAACAGAACGTGTGTCGAGCCGTCCTTGTGTTGCCTCAGCAACTTGCTCTGGCGACCACATCTCTGCACGAAGTCCTGCTGCAATACGTACCCGTGCCTCACGTGCCAGTTTCTTTGCGGCGCGCTGACTCTCTGCAAGGCTGATAGCGCCTGTCAAATGTGCCTGCAAAATACTATCGGGGCGCTTTGCCCCCTCAACCAGCGAAAGCAGAACGCGTGTTGTTTCAGGCCAGAAGAGCGCTCCGGGACTACCAGGAGGAAGATCAGCAATATGCATATTGACACCCGCGCTCAAAATTCCTGCGTTGCGTCCCGTTGCCCCATAACCAAGCATTGCTTCGCGTTCGAGGAGAAGCACATGTGCACCTGTCATACTTGTACTTACGGCCGCACTTAAGCCAGCAACACCACCGCCAATAATAACAACATCATACACTTGTGCATGAAGATCTTCTAAGGCTGAGAGCGTAAGTTCTGTGATAACAGTAGAGTCAAGTGTATTCCACCAGGGAATAGTTGTGGAAAACGGGTTATTGGAAGCGTAGGTGGAAGCGGATGTGTGAGTTTGCATAAAGGCTCCTTCTCTCTTCTTATATCAAGCATAGGGTGGAAGTATGGCTGTGTCAAGAGTCTCTACGTGGAGTGCTCAAGTATGCCGATAGGTAAAGCAGACGAGAAGATGTATTTGTATGAATCGAGAGGAGGAACGTATGGACATACAGAAAGATACGTCTGCTGATGATAAAGAGAAGCAAGATGCACGTGTGTTACCTCGAGTTATTTTTATTCGCGCAACGATGTATGGATTGCTGTATCCTCTGCTACCATTTGCCATGTTAAAAGATGATCCCATTGCACAGGTACGGCAGTACATCAAACTCTATAACATAGATACACAGGATAGTATGAAAATGCGTGTTGCCTGGAATAAGCCTTTTTCGGATGTCTTGTCCGATCAACTCTACTTTGTATGTGCCTGGAATTCAGTGGCAGAAGCATCGCCGCGTATCATACAAGCGGCAGGCATGACATTTGTGATCGCGTCAAGTGGTCTGCACCATAAGCGATGGCTGACGACGCGACCGATGTTGCGAAACGGGGAACTGGTCGCGTGGTGCGAAGCCATAGATATGTATGCACCTCAATTTGAGCGCGTTATCACACTTTCGGAGGCAAATATGATCAGACTGGCACCCGCGCTACAACTACCTGAACGCAGAGTAGCCTAAACTGAAATACGTCTTGGGTCGTATGCTAATACGACTGTAAGCGTACAAAGAAACTGTGTCTCTGAGTTATCCTTTACATAGTTAGACGAAAGGAGAACTTCATGGACACAGAATTTATACTACAAATACATCATCTCAAGAAACAGTTTGGCTCTATGCGAGCTGTAGATGATGTCTCCTTGAGCATAAGACACGCGGAAGTCTTTGGCTTCCTCGGACCCAATGGAGCGGGAAAAACAACCACGATAAGTATGATCTTAGGCTTGACCTATCCTACCTCTGGAGAGATTCAGGTGTTTGGTGAGCGTGTCACACCCGAACATAACCGTGCCTTACGTCGCGTCGGTATGATGGTGGGAGAACCCTCACTCATGCTCGCCTTCTCAGCACGCAGGAATCTCCAGGCATTGTCTTACCTGTACCCTGATCTACCAGCAAAGCGGATCGACGAAGTTCTGGAACTGGTAGACCTACAGACGACGCGCAATCTCCCTGTACGCAAGTTCTCAACAGGAATGAAACAACGTCTCGGCCTCGCACTAGCCTTGCTCAATAAACCTGACCTTTTGATCCTGGATGAACCGACGAACGGTATGGACCCCGCGGGAATGCAAGAGATACGCGTACTTTTACGCTCGCTGGCTGAGCAAGGAACCACCATTTTTCTGAGTAGTCACCTCTTACATGAAATGGAGCAGGTCTGCGACCGCGTAGCGGTGATCCAACGTGGACAGATCATAGCTCAAGGGAAGATGACAGAACTCCTTCCAAAGCACGACATCGTGCATATACGAACAGCTACTATAGAACAGACCGCACAGGTACTCAAGGAACTTCCAGGAGCCAGGCATATAAAGACAGATGCTACTTCTGTAGAGGTGCAAGAGGTGTCCAGCGAGCAGGTACTCTCTTTCCTGGTCACACGAGGGCTGACACCAAAAGAAGTCTCTGTTAGTCGCCCAGACCTGGAGAGTGTGTTTCTGGAATTGACGCAGAAATAGGAGGATAGCATGTTTTGGAATCTCTTACGTATGGAAAGTGACAAGGTCTTCAGACGCAGGCTGCTCTGGATTGGTCTTGTTATTGCGATTGTGCCGATGGTGATAGCATTCGTTGTGTACTTCCACCTAAGTCAAAGTGCGTCTTTCGCAAAGTATTGGATATGGCCTGGTGGCTTAACCAGCGCGCTCGCGTTCGCTGATGGCTTCGCTCCTGGTTATGGGTATAGTGCCTACTTGCTCGCTGTCGTGGTAGGGGTAGTGACTGCCCAGGAATATTCGTGGCGCACAATGCAACTCTGGCTGAGCCACGGCATCCCTCGTCCACTGCTCCTGCTCGCCAAGTTTACGCTGTCGCTGGCTACAACCTTGCTGGTTATTCTAGCATTCCTCCTGGTAGGAGGTATAACTTCTCTGATCTTTGCTTACCAGCTCCATGGAAGCATAGATAACAGTCACTTTGATATCGTCCAACTGTTTTTGAGCTATCTCCGTACCAGCTATGGTATACTACCTTATGTTGGGCTAACTTTTTTACTTGTCGTAGTAAGTCGTTCAGCAGCGGTCGCTGTAACTGGAACCATATTGTTCATGTTAGCTGTAGAACTTCCTCTCACCGTGCTTCTCCCTTTGCTCGGTGCGAACTACGCTCATGTTGCACAATATCTCCCTGCTGGTCTTGCGCAAGCTATGAATGACCAGAACTATAGTGCAGCTCATCTTACTATGCCACCATTCATCTCGGCTGGTCATCCCAGCCCTCTTGTTGCAGCCGTCTGTATTGCAGTCTATACCTTAGTTCTGTTCGGCATCTCGCTGTGGGTGTTTCAACGCCAGAATTTGACAAATTAAAATTGTATTGTACATGTGCAAGGGAAAGACGCTGCTCTTTCCCTTGCACATGTACAATATAGTTTTGTATGGCAAGAGAGGAAAACCTCTTATGCAAAAGTTCATACATCACTTTCCGAAGCTGCAATGGAAACTCACCCTTTCCTATGTTTTCATTACCGCCGTAGTGCTGCTTCTCTTCGAGCTTCTTGCTATTACAATCATTTTTCTGGTTGTGAACACGACCCTACCACAGATTGTATTGAGCGGCGCACAACAAGATGTTCCGCAGGCTGCCTCTTATTTTGTTCACGGTACACCAGATCGTGAAGGTCTGACCGCGTGGCTTCATATTCCTAATCCTTATGCAGCAGGTTCCTATCAAGGAGGCTTCCTGACCGTTGTAGATAAGCAGGGACAAGTTATTGCCTCTGTTGGTGATAAAGCTATGAACGCGGGTGTAGCCTTGCAGACACAGCTCTCTACTCAATCCGCGACAAATCTTCGTGGCGTGCTATTAGGCCGTACTGGCCCTCAAGGACGTGTTGCTCAAGAAGCCAATGGCAGCATCGTAGCTATCGTTCCCATAGTGGGCAAAGATAAAACAGTCCAGGCAGCGTTAATCTTAAAAACGAGCACTATAATGCAAGCGAATGGGTACTGGATATCTGTCTATCTCTTGTATGTTATTCTACCAAGTATGCTTTTTATTGTTTTTGTAGCAGGTGTCATAGGTCCGATTGCAGGCTTTTTCACGGCTCGCAATTTCACACGAAGATTTCAAAAACTGTCCTCTGCAGCAGATAACTGGAGCCAGGGGAATTTTTCTGTCCTTACTCAAGACAGATCAAGCGATGAACTGGGACAACTCTCTCGCCACCTGAATCGTATGGCAGAACAATTACAGAACCTGCTGCTGACGCGCCAAGAACTGGCAATTTTGGAGGAACGCAATCGCCTGGCCCGCGATCTTCATGACAGTGTCAAGCAGCATATTTTTGTCGTTGCTCTACAGGTAGGTACGGCAAAGCTGCGCCTTGGACCGGATGCAGAGGAAGTGCAGCAGCCCTTGGCTGAAGCAGAGCATGTTTTGCTTCAGGTGCAACAAGAACTCAAGACGTTAATCCGTGAGCTGCGGCCTGTAGCTTTAGAGGGAAAGGGATTAGGTGTTGCATTGCAAGAACTGGTGACGCAGTGGACGAGTCAAACCAATATCACTGCAAATCTGCAAATAGAAAGTAAACAAACGCTCCCATTATTGATAGAAGAGGCTTTCTTTCGTGTAACTCAAGAAGCTCTGGCAAACGTGGCACGTCATAGCCACGCAACGCTAGTGCAGATTCGGTTAGCGTCCGAGCAGGATAAAGATACACTCTCTGTGAGTGATAATGGACAAGGATTTGCTACCAATGCTACCGGTGGGAAGGGATTTGGTCTTCTTTCTATGCAAGAGCGGATGAAAGCGTTAGGCGGAGATGTGTGCATCGAGAGTACATTGGGGCAGGGAACCCGTGTTGTTGCGAGTTGCGCAAGACAGCAGAGTGAGGTGTAGAAATGGAACGTATTACTATTGCCATTGCAGATGACCATGCGCTTGTTCGGCAGGGTATACGTACCTTTTTAGAGGCGCACCCTGATCTTTCCATTGTGGGCGAAGCAGAATCAGGTGAAGCAGTTGTGCGTTTAGTCACCGAACTTGTTCCCGACATCGTTTTAATGGATTTGGTAATGGCTGGCATAGGTGGCGTAGAGGCTACACGACAGGTAAAACATATAAGCCCTTACACGCAGGTGATCGTGCTCACGTCCTTCGACGACGACGAATATATCTTCCCAGCATTGCGTGCTGGTGTACTCTCGTATATTCTCAAGGATGTAGGCATCAATGACCTGGCGACGACGATACGGAAAGCGGCAAAAGGAGAAGCTGTCCTTCATCCTCGCGTAGCTGCACGTGTCGTGCAAGAGGTACAAAGAGAGAGAAGAGACGTACCCAATCTTTTTACAGAACTGAGTACGCGTGAACTTGAAGTGTTGCGTCTCATTGCTGACGGTCTTTCTAACGCAACGATTGCCGAAAAGTTAGTGATTAGCGAAAAAACGGTGAAGGTACATGTGAGTAATATTTTGAGCAAACTTCACAGACTTGATCGTACACAGGGAGCAGTGTTTGCCTGGCAGCAAGGATTGGTATGCAGAAAATCCTTAACGCAGGGCTGATAGCGAGTCAAGATAAACTCACTATCAGCCCTGTTACTACTCGTCGGGACGAGAGCGACGCCGTAGTGGGCGACGCCTCTGCCGATAAACTTCTAATCGAACTCGGTAACTGCTCTGCTTCTGTTGCTTCTGTAACTCCTGTCGTCGCATCTGTAAATTTAACCTACGATAGCGTCTGCGTGTCTCGTGAAGGTGTCGTTGATCGTTTAATTTACTACGTAACCACTCGAACGTGAAGAACACACTAGCAATCAGAATAAAGAGAACGGTGTACATGAGGCATATGCCTAGAGGTTGAAGCCATGCAACTCCTGACGCGTTAAGCAGAATAGGGGTTGCCTGATAGAAGAAAACCATCAAGCAAAGCACTCCACCAGTGGCCCATAAAAGTTGAGCCAGCTTCTTGAGATTATCCATAGCAATTCTCCTTGTCGGGTTGTACTCAATCAAACAGTGAAGGGTGAGCACTGTACCTTCAGGACAAGTTACGAGGACGCATTAGCGAAGAATACACTACGCGGCTTGATCCTTGCAGTAGCCCAGTGTTTGACGCAGATTTTTAATCCCTAAACATACTAAGGCTGCGTGCCGACTACGTAACACAGGATCGCTAGGCAATTCACGGCGATATTTACTCAAGTGAATGTCAACAGCTTGCATCGCTCGTTCAAGTGGGCGAGGTTGCTCGTCATCGAAATCTGCCATGTTAGCAAAGTGAACCAGTATGGCTTCTTTCAACTTGGGAGAGAAGCCTTTTACAACTTGGGCTATCATCAACATCTTTGAGTATTGCACCATGCTCTCACTTGCAAGCTCAACGGGATCAACGCATGTATCAACATACTGATGTCTATTAAAGGATGGAGTAGCATCAATGGAAATGATTAATCGTTTGTCCTTACGACGCAAATCTAGGAGGTAGCGCTTGGCAATAGTCTTGCAGAGAGCTTCTAAAGACATGATAGGAGGAATTGTACCATTCTCTGCATTTCGTATATAGGGAATGGCACGCAAGTACGTCTCGTGCAGCACGTCGTCAGTCATTTCTCGCTCTTTTCCTTTCCAATGGAAGAGATGGAGCATGTATATGTAATTCTGAATATATGGACGTAGCGTAGCTTCTAAAGCGTTCAAATCCTCTACTGTATTTGGCATGTGCTCTTTTAAAGAGTGAGGGCTAGACGGAGTTGTAGCTGTGTTCATGTGAAGTATCTCCGGCATGTATATCAAGCGTAAAAAACTTGAGAGCTAGTTACAGCATACGTGCTAAAATTGCTTCGTAATACCTGTCTTCCTTAGAAGACTTGTTTCTTGTTCCACAGGTACAATGTGAATAATTCTTTCATGTTAGTTTATGTGAGATAGAAGAACTATTAGGCAATAAAATAGTAACATTACTTACGGTAAGTGTCAATGGATAATTATGTAATTTGAGATATTGAAAGCAAAATAGATAAAATAACTACATCTTCTAAGATAAAGATGTTGATAGTGGTTTTATGTTATAATGAAGCATTACATATATGAGAATATATGTATCGAAGGAGTATAAATTAGATGATATGTTATGTCTAATTCGTAAGAAGTTGGTACTTCGAGCTGTTGTAACTCTATACAATGTAGTATGACTATGATATGATAGATTTTGTACAGAAAACCTATGATTTTTCTTGTATAATTCTTCAGGAGACGTAATGAACGAGCGAAATGCAAATAATGTAAGACAATATCTCGAAGATGAGGACGCTCAGCGACGCGTGCAGGAAGATATATTACGTGCTCGTGAAGAAGCGACTGTTACTATAGGTCGTGCTGCTGAGTTGTTTGGTTTTAGTGAAAGTCAATTACGTGATTGGGAAAGTCGTGGTTTACTAAATCCTCGTCGCTCTAAAGATAATCGTGGGCAGAGATTATATGCGCTAGATGAACTGGATAAACTCGCACTTCTTAAAGAACTTATGGGGAAAGGGAGCTACTCTCCAGGAAATATTCCACTGAACATTGATGAAATTTGGCATTCTATCTTTTCCACTCCTGAAGAGCAGAAAGCGGATAAGCGCGAAATACTGCAAAAAAAAGATGCCAGCAACTATTCTTCTATAGATAAACGTGTAGACGATGCGAACAAAGCAGACTTTTGGCAATACTACATTTCTCAAACGCTACATATAGTCGTCAGCCTTATCTTTGAGGATATTCCTGAAACTATTGCTGGTATTATTCTTCCTCTTGAGAGAAAAGAGAATGCGACATCCGAATGGAATTCTCAAGATGTATCGAAACTAGGTCCGTGTCTCATAGGTTGGCGCGATCAGGATCGTACCTTTCACACATTCTATCACGAGTTCCCATTCTTTGACTTCCCAAGCGACTTCCGCGTGCGCGGCTTGCAAACGAATGAAGAGAGTGAAGGACCAAAGGACCCAACCTTTGTTGTGATTCAAAGAAAGACAAGAAGCCTTTTGCTCCCCTTTGATGCTGTTGAGACAGTACGCAGGCTCCTTGCACCAATTTATGATGATATTGACGCATGGTTGCCATCCTTCAAAGATGGCCCTCGTGATATTGTCTATTCAACTGCTGTGCTTAGGGGGCTTAATAGTCCTGACTCATTGCTGACATTTCTAGCAAACAAAGTTATTCGTCTCGGAGGAAAAAATGCTCAAGGGCAGGATCGTTGGAAGTTCTGCTGTGTGCTACTACCAAGAAACCCTAATGCTTTTTTACAAATGCACACTTTAGTGGTGCAGGCACAGAGCGAACGTTCTCCTCATGTCATTGATAAAACAATTGTCACTTCTGACTCGCCTATTTTGAGTTTGAGCCAGCGGGCACTTCAGAGCATACATATGCTCTTTCGTTCACCTATCTCTACAGAAGATACGACTATTGTTTATCGTGAGCAGGAATCTCCGCTTAACTCAGCTATTGCTATGCCAATAGGTGGTGATGACGGCACTCCACTGGGAGTGCTCTATGTTGTTTCCGAGGAGACCGATGTATTTGGCAAGCCTTATCAACGTGTCTTGCGCTTGATGGGGAGAATAATAGGAGAGTTGCTTGAGATCACTCGGGTTCGCCGACAAAGCGAAGAACGGCTGCGTGACATCATAGAGCGACCGCGAGTGGTAAACAAAACTCTTGAAAGCTATGACTCAGAGAATAAATTTATTGGGCATATTGAAGACCTCTTACGTTCGATTCGAGAAACAAACAACCCCCTTATTGAAGGCAATACCTCATTTGTTTCCATTGATATTGATGACTTGAGTAGTATCACAAACACCTACGGCGATCAGATAGCAATCAATTTAAGTAAGCAACTTGGAGATCGCATTAGAAACCAAATGGGCGTGCTTTTTAGTAAAGCACAATATCAAATTTACCATGCCTATGCCGACCGATTCTATATTATGTTAAGAGACACGCCACTAGAGCGTGCTAGAGAAACGGCTGAGAAATTGCGACTTGCTTTAGGAGGAAATTATAATGTTTCCATCTTGCCGCTGTCTACTGACCGACCAAGAAGTGCAGTGGAGTTGAACATCACTGTACGTCTTGGTGTGAGCTCATATAAGCATAATAAACTATACGAAATACTGCAGAGATTCCCCGTTAACACTCAAATTGCAGATGTACTATCTACTATACCTTACTTTCTTGATACTGCTCTTAATGCTGGAAAGCAAGCAGGTGGAAATTGTATTGTCTCTTACTATCCTCCAGAACCTCCATCGTATGAGCATAGTCGGTTTGACCTTTGGTCTACTTTGAAGACTGAAAGTTAAAGCATATCATGTAAGTTTGTTTACACTCTCCTCTTTAAAATAAATTTATATCCCTTTTTATAAATAAGTGCGTGTTACATCTAGTAAAGAAGTTTAATAAACAAAAGAAATGTTATGATTTAAATAACTCTGCGTCATACTTGATATTAAAGGTGCTTTCTACAGCTTTCCCTCATTGTAGAAGACGAGATACACTAGAAATTATTTGTTATTTATGATCTTCTTCATACAAGAGGGGATAGTAGAGTGGGTAAATTAGGAGGACGTTGTTTTAATGTCAGTTAATGTGTTTGTTATAGGACGCCCAGGTAGTGGCAAGTCAACAGCAATACGTCAGCTTATGAGGCTTGCTGAAGGTTATTCTACTATGCGGGTAAAAGATTACCCAATCTTGCTGGAGATGTTCAAGCAAGAACAAAAGCAAAACAAAGAACATAAGCAGTTTCATCAAACTGATTATGGTGGTTTTGATGTGCTTGATTTCAATGTGTTGGATACTGCCCTAGAGCAATTAGAAAAATGTGTATCCAACCCGAAAACTTCTCAAAAACATGATATTATCTTCATAGAGTTTGCTCGTGATACATACGAGAAAGTTTTTGAGAAGTTTGATGGTGCCCTGCTAAGGAATGCTTATTTTCTTTTTATCGAAGCTGAACTGGATACTTGCGTAAAGCGCATCCACAAACGTGTCTCCGAAAGTCAAAAATTAGATCATCATTTCGTGTCCAATCATATCATGAGTAACTATTATGATAAAGATAATTGGTCTTATATGATGAACAATTTTGAAGGGAAATTTGGTATCTACAATCATACAACAGTTATTTACAATGAAGGCCCACTTGAACTACTTGAAATAGCGGTGGAAAAATTTAGCGAAGTTATCTCCCTAGAAGTAATCCGTCGAAGGGAAGTTAGTTTCAAGGAAGCTTCTCCTCTCGAAAGTAAAGCTTTTAGGTAGAGATATTTGCCTAATACCTCTATCTAAAAGTTTGTTTTCCTACTCATCTTTAGCAGCATCTAAGCGTTTAAAATGCTTAGATCGCTGTTTTTTTATGCTTCAAGTAAGGGCTCACGCTTTAAGATATGTTATAATACATATATTGTGTATTTATGTGTTTATATGTTTCTTTATGACTCTTTTTATAATTGCTAAGGTAACTATATGCTTGTAAAGCTCTTTTTATTAGGTCGGCCAGGATGCGGTAAGTCAAGTGCTGCAAAGCATATCATTGAACATGTACAGAACAGAAGATGGTCAATACAACGTTTCAAAGATTTCGATATACTCAAAGAAATGTCTCAAGAAGAGCAATACAGTCAAGCTTTCAAACCAACACTTCAGGGCTTTCCACTTCTAATAAACCAAACATCGACCAGCGAGAACCAAATCAAGGAGGTCCTCCAAATGAGCATCGAAGTAGCGCATCTGTCGAGCAACGTTGTGAACCCCAACGCGATCCATCA
>JAABUQ010005114.1_pt1 | contig 21394 bp, 17 predicted proteins | sample 5560001 | NCBI WGS metagenome assembly JAABUQ01 (sample SAMN10711888, study PRJNA513371) | rock metagenome | isolation source: Antarctica rocks | place: Antarctica: Victoria Land, Finger Mt nord | collected 2015-12-18
GGCTCGGATCCTGATGCTCACGGCTCGGGGCGGCGTGGACGACAAGGTGGTCGGCCTTGATGCCGGCGCCGACGACTACCTGGCCAAGCCGTTCGACTTCCCCGAGTTGGCGGCCCGGGTCCGGGCCTTGCTGCGCCGGCCGGCGGTGGCCGCCAGCGCGGTGCTCGAGGTCGGCGACGTGCGGGTCGACCCCGCCGCCCACCGGGTGTGGCGAGGCGGCATCCTGATCCCACTCACCCCCAAGGAGTTCGCCCTTCTCTACTATCTGGTCGCCCATCCGGGCGAGGTGGTCACCCGACGGGCCCTTTGGGAGCACGTCTGGGACGCCTCCTACGACGGGTTGTCCAATGTGGTCGATGTCCATGTGGCGTCGCTTCGCCGGAAGCTGGCCCTGCCCGGGGAGACGCCGGTCATCGAGACGGTGCGCGGCGTGGGCTACCGCGTCGAAGCCGGGGATGGCCCGTGAGGTTCCGCCGCCTCCGTCTCCACCTGGCCCTGGTCTACGCCCTGGTGTCGGCGGCCTCCATCGGAGGCCTGGCTTGGTACGCAGTCTCGGCCGGCACCCACCGGCTGCAACAACAGGCCGAATCCGATCTGCAGAGCCAGCTCAACCATGTCATCGGCCAGTACGACGCGGCGCGGCCTCCCGCCAACGAATACGACACCTGGGTGGTCGATACTGCGCAGCATCGCACCACACCCCTCGGCCAGGTCGACGTGGAGCCTCCCATCCAGACGGTGATCGCCGAGGCCGACCAGAACGGGGGCTCGGCAACGGACCGCTTCGACCAGAGCGGCACCAGCTACCTGATCAGCGCGCAGCGGGTGCTCAACACCCCCGAGGTGCTCGTGGCGGCATCGGGCCTCTCGGACACCGAGGCGGCCATCGACAAGCTTCGCTGGCACATAGGCCTGCTGGCCGCTGCCGTGGTGCTGGTCACTACGGCAGCGGCCTACCTCCTCTCCGCCTGGGCACTCCGCCCAGCCCGGCGAGCCTCGGACCAGCAGCGCCAGTTCCTGGCCTACGCGGCCCACGAGTTGCGCACCCCGGTGGCGGTCATCCAGGCCACCGCAGGCCAGGCCCTCCAGCACCCCCGCTCCTCCGACGAGTACATGCGTGCCCTCTCCGAGGTGACCGTCGCCGCCCAGCGGGCTGGGATCGGAGTTGCCGATCTGCTCGATCTGGCCCGCCTCGAATCGAGACACGTCTCGCTGCGCCGGGAGCTGCTTCGCCTCGATCTTCTGGTCGAGGAGGTCTGTGCCGCGGTCGTCGCCGTTCCTCAGGCCGAGCATGCCACCATCGATGGGGTGCCGGTTATCGTTTTCGCCGACCACGGCCTGTTGCGCCAGGCGATCGACAACATCGTTCGCAACGCCGCTGGACGTGCGGGGCGGGTGACGGTGACGGTCACGGCGCGGCGAAAGGAGGCGGTGGTGATCGTCGCCGACGATGGCCCGGGCTTTGATCCCGGCTTCCTTCCCCATGCCTTCGACCCCTTCCAGCGCGACCCCGGCGGGGGGGCCCAGGAAGGTTCCGGCCTGGGTCTGGCCCTGGTTCGCCAGGTGGCCGAGGCCCATCACGGCCGAGTGGTGGCGGTCAATGGCGCCCAGGGGGGCGCAACCATCGAGCTCTACCTACCCCTGCCGGCCCGCTCGCCGGTCGGCGAAGCGAAGGCCCTCCGGGCTCAGTAGGTGCCGGTCTCGTGGTCGAGGTGTCCGGCGGTCTCGAATTGGAAGGTGGAGTGGGCCACGTCGAAGTGGCCCGCCAGGCAGGACTGAAGCCGGTCGAGCAACTGCGGGGCGTGGCCGTCGGAGAAGCAGGAGTCGTCGACCACGACGTGGGCGGAGAGGGCGGGCAGGTCCGAGGTGACGGTCCAGGCATGGAGGTCGTGGACGTCGAAGACGTGCTCGGATGCCAGGAGGTGGGCCCGGACATCGGAGAGATCGACACCGTCGGGGGCGACCTCGAGCAGGATCCGGCCCGACGCCTTGAGCAGGTCCCAGGAGGCCCTGAGCATGAGGCCCACCACCACGAGCGAGGCGATGGCATCGGCGCGCTGGAAGCCCGTGGCCACGATCACCACACCGGCGATGACGGTGGCGGCGAAGCCGTAGAGATCGGTGAGGATGTGGCGGAAGGAGCCCTCGACGTTGAGGCTGGAGCGGTTGGCCCGGGCCAGCAATCCGGCGGCCACCAGGTTGACGGCCACGCCCACCAGGGCGACGACCACCACGGTGGGGGCCTCCACGGCGCCGGGGTGGATCAGCCGGCGCACCGATTCGAAGGCCACCAGGGCCGACACCACCAAGAGGGTGATGCCGTTGCCGGCGGCCGAGAGGATCTCGGCACGATGGAAGCCGAAGGTGAAGGCCCCCTGGGCGGGGCGGGCGGCCAGGCGGGCCGCCCCCAGGGATGCGGCCAGCGCGCCGGCGTCGGTCAGCATGTGGCCGGCGTCGGCCAAGAGGGCCAGCGAAGAGGACAGCGCGGCGGCAATGATCTCGACGACCATAAAACCGAGGATCAGGATCAGAACCACGGCGAGGTAATGGGCGTCGGTGTGTTGCGAGATCACCGGGGCATGGGAGTGGCGATGGGTGGGGCGCCGGCTCATGGTCTCGGTGCGATCCTTCGTAGCTGATCAGAGCTGATCAGACACGCTGATGCTACCCGTGCGGGCCGGAACGGAGCCATCATGGCCGAGGCGGCCGGGGGGGCTCGGGTCCGGGCGGCTGGCGGCCCCAGAACAGTCGTTCCACCACCCGGCGGGCTCGGCGGGTCAGGCGGCGATACTCGTCGCGCAGGTCGCTCGGCGTGGTGTCGAGGCTGCGGGCCACCACGGTGAGATGGTGGCCGGTGGCGGGCAGGGCGTCGCGGCCCGAGCCTCGTACCAGGAACAGGCGGTTTCGGGTCCGCTCGCAGAATCGGTACGAGGTGGTCAGCGACCGGGCATCGTCGACGTCGAGAGCCCCGGCCACGACCAAGGCGTCGAGGGCATCAAGGGTCCCGGTGGTCCGTACCCCGTGGACGAGCTGGAGCAGTTGAGCGACCCACTCGACGTCGGCCAGCGAGCCCCGGCCGAGCTTGAGGTGGAACTGCGGATCTTCGCCCGCCGGGATTCGCGCGCCTTCGATGCGGGCCTTGGTCCGGCGGATCTCCCGGATGTCCGGCTCCTCGAAGGGCCGGCCCCACACGAACCCACAAGCCACGTCGGCAAAGCGCCGCCCCACCTGGGCGTCGCCGGCAACGAAGCGACTGCGAAGCAGGGCCTGGCGTTCCCAGGTCTGGGCCCACCGGAGGTAGTAGCTGGCAAACGCGTCGAGGCTTCGGGCCAGGGGTCCCTGGCGGCCCTCGGGGCGAAGGTTGGCGTCGATCGGGTAGATCCGCCGGGCCGGCGTGTCGCCGCCGATCAAGCGGAGCAGTGCCCCCGCCGCGGCCTCGACCATGGGCGCCGACTCGGGAGGGCCGTCGAAGACGAACATGACGTCGAGGTCGCTGGCATAGGACAGCTCCCGGCCGCCCAGCCGGCCCATGGCGATCACCGCCAGCGGGACCTGGGGATCGATCATCTCCAGGCCCGCAGCCAGCACCGATTCGGCCAGCTCGCTGAGCTGGTAACCGGTTTGGTCCACGCTGGTGCGGTCGAAAACGTCGGCGGCGGCGATACGCAGATGTTCCCGTTGATGAAAGGCGACGAGCCCGTCGGTTCGGCTTCGGGTTCCGGTGCGCCACGACAGGGAGCGCTTCGAGAGGTCGATCAGGTCGGTAGGACCCGCCGCCGGCGCTCCCCAGCCCCATCCCGAGCGCGCCACCCCGGGCCTTACCAAGGCGCCGGTGCTGTTCGGCTCGAAGGCACGGCCTACGTCGTCGGCCAGGTTGACCATCAGATCGGGGTGGCGCTGGAGACCCCGGGCGAAGCTCGGGGCGGTACCCAGGAGCTGGCACAGTTGGCGGGCTGCTTCGGTGGAGTCTCGAAACACGGTGGTCAGCTGGGAACGACGGTGATCTCCCGTGGTCAGGGACCTCAGGCCGAGCAGGCCCAGGTCGGGGTCGGGGGCTGCCGAGAGCCATTCGAGGATCAAAGGCAGCAGCTGGCGCATCAGGCGCGATGACCGGGAGAAGCCCCGGGTCAGCTCGGCCACCGCCTGGCGGGTCCGGGCCGCGTCGCTGAACCCGAAGGCGGCCAGGCGGTCGGACGCCGCACCTGGAGCCATCGCCGCCGGGTTGGGGGCTGGGGCGGTGAATGCCTCCATCAGGGGACGGAAAAAGAGCCGTTCGTGGAGGTAGCGCCCCGTCGCCTGGTGACCCCGGAGATCGAGCTCGAAGCGGGCCAGGGCGGAGGCTTCGGGGTCGTCGACGTAGCCGAGAACCCGGGCCAGCCGGGCCCGAGACCCGGGGTCGGCAGGCACGGCGTGGACGGGTTGGTCCTCGAGGAGCTGAAGGCGGTGCTCCACGGTACGCATGAAGCGGTAGGCGCCCTCCAGGGCAGAAGCGTCGCCGGCACCGACGTAGCCGCCCCCGGCCAGCGCGGCCAGGGCGCAGAGGGTGTTGGTGGAGCGAAGCGTGGTGTCGCGCCGGCCATGGACCATCTGCAGCAACTGCACCGCGAACTCGATGTCTCGGATCCCGCCCCTGCCCCGCTTGAGCTCGCGGTCGCGCAGGCCCCGACGAGTCACCTCTCGCTCGGCTCGGGCCTTCAGCTCCCGAAGACTGCGCAGGTGGTCGGCTCCGAAGGGCCGGCCCCACACCCGGGCGGCGGCCTCGGCGACGAAATCGGCCCCCAGGCGGGGGTCGCCGGCCGCCGCCCGGGCCTTGAGCAGAGCCTGGAACTCCCAGGTCTCGGCCCAGCGGTCCCAGTAGCTCCGGTAGGAGCCCAGGCTTCGGACCACGGCCCCCGACCGACCCTCGGGGCGCAGGTCGAGATCGATGCGCCACGCGCTGCGGGCCAGATCGATCAGCGGGCGGAATGGGCCTTCACCGACGAGCATGACGTCGAGGTCGCTGGCGTAGTTGAGCTCCCGGCCGCCCAGCTTTCCCATGGCGATGACGGCCAGGCCCTCGACCGGGCCGCCAGCCGCCCAGGCCCGCGCCAAGAGGTCGTCGGCCAGGTCGCTCAGGGCGGAGACGACCCCCTCGAGCTCGTCGCGCCCGGTGAGGTCGCGCCCGGCGATGCGCAGCAGGCTCAGGCGCTTGTGGCGAGCCAGGTCGGAGCCCACGGCTTCGGCCGGCTGCGGGGGCTGCACGCCGGGACCGCCCGGGGCGCCGCCCGGCTGCGGGGGCCACTCGTCGAGACCGGCCAGGACGTCGAGCGCCGCGGGATCGGTGACACAGAGCCGCCCGAGCCACGGGCTGGCGGCAGCCACCGTGGCCACCGTGGCGCGCAGCGCGTCGTCGTGGGCGATCCGCTCGGCGGCGCCGGGGGATGACGCGACGAGGCGCTCGAGCACACGGGCGGACGCCGCGGGATCTGCGCTGCGGTCCACCTCCCCCACGGTGCTGACCATGGGTGCGATCATGCCACCGGCGCCGCAGGAGCAAGCAGACCGAGACGAGCTGGCCGGCCGGAGGCGGAGCGCGTCGGGGCCTACGCTCGGAGGATGACCCGTCTTCGCGTGGCGCTGGGCCAGATCAATCCCACCGTCGGAGACCTCCAGGGCAATGCGGAGCTGATCATCGCCGCTCTGGCGGTGGCCGAGGATGCCGGCTGCGACCTGGCCGTGTTCCCCGAGCTGGCCATCACCGGATACCCCCCCGAAGACCTTCTGCTCAAGCCGGGGTTCGTGGCGGACAATCGCGCCGCAGTGGAGAAGGTGGCGGCGGCCACCGGTCGGGTGGCCGCGGTCGTCGGCTTCGTCGACGCCGCCACCGACCTCTACAATGCGGCGGCGGTGTGCGCCAACGGCGCCCTGCTCGGGGTCCATCACAAGGAGGCTCTGCCCAACTACGGGGTCTTCGACGAGCAGCGCTACTTCGCCCCCGGCCGGGGGGCCACCCAGTTGTGGTGCATCGGGGGCGTGCGGTTGGGCGTGTCGGTCTGTGAGGACGCCTGGAGCCCGTGGGGGCCGATCGCCGCCCAGGCCGCCGCCGGCGCCGAGCTGGTGGTCAACATCAACGCTTCGCCGTACTACGCCGGGCGCCTCGGGGAGCGGCAGCGGATGCTGGCCACCCGGGCCGCCGACGCCTCGACCACCCTGGTGTACGTCAACGCCGTGGGTGGCCAGGACGAGCTGGTCTTTGACGGGGCCTCGATGATCCTCGACGCCGACGGTCACCTCATCGCCTCCCTGCCCCAGTTCGAAGAGATCGTCGCCGTCACCGACATCGATGTCCGCCCCGTGTTCCGAAAGCGACTCCTCGATCCCCGGGGCCGCCGCCACCGCGATCCCCTCCCGGTCACGGTCATCACCGAGCGGGGACGGACGGACCCCGCCACCCCCCGCTTGAGGCCACCGCTGGCCTCGCCGCTGGGCCGCGAAGCGGAGGTGTGGCGGGCCCTGGTGACCGGCACGCGCGACTACGTGGAAAAGAACGATTTCTCCGATGCGGTCATCGCCCTGTCGGGAGGCATCGACTCGTCGATCGTGGCCACCGTCGCGGTGGACGCGCTGGGCCCCGACCGAGTGCATGGCGTGTTGATGCCGTCACGCTATTCGAGCGAGGGTTCCATCACCGATGCCACCGACCTGGCGGGTCGGCTGGGCATCGAGTACCGGACGGTGCCCATCGAGGACGCCCATGCGGCTCTCCTGGGCATGCTGGCTCCCAGCCTTGATGGTCCTCGAGCGGGCGTGACCGAGGAGAATCTGCAGAGCCGAATCCGCGGCGTCGTCCTCATGGGCCTGTCCAATGCGCTCGGCTGGTTGGTCCTTACCACCGGCAACAAGAGCGAGGCGGCGGTGGGCTACTCCACCCTCTATGGCGACACCGCCGGTGGCTTCGCGGTGATCAAGGACGTTCCCAAGACCCTGGAGATGCGCCTCTGCAGGTGGCGCAACTCCACCGGCGAGGTCATTCCCCCGGCAATTTTGAACAAGCCGCCCTCCGCCGAGCTGCGCCCTGACCAGCGCGACGACCAGAGCCTTCCCCCCTACGAGGTGCTGGACCCGATCGTCGCCGCCTACGTGGAGGACGACCTGACCGCCCAGGAGCTGGTCGAGGCCGGTTTCGACGAGGATCTGGTGGCCAGGATCGTCGGCCTGATCGACACCGCCGAGTACAAACGGCGCCAGACTCCGCCCGGCGTGCGGGTGACACCCAAGGCATTCGGCCGGGACCGTCGGGTGCCGATCACCAATCGCTACCGGTAGGCGGGGCGGCCTACGATGGCCCTTCATGCCGGTCATCGTCGACGACCAGCCCCGGTCCCCGAGGCGCCCCGCCGGCCCTGGTCCCCGAGGCGCCGGCGGCCCATGACCGCCCCCTTCGGCCTGACCGATACGGCGACCTGCATCGGGCACTACGCCTACCTGGAGCGACGGGGCTTCGAGATCCTCGGGGGATGGACCGTCGAGGTGGCCGACCCGGTGGCCAAAGCCATGGTCGACCGCCACGCCCAGCACCATGCGTGGCGAGCGGGCCAGTGGTGGGACCGGCTGCCCATGGTGGCCCACCTCGAGCGCGACGCCCTGATCGCCCCACCCCCCACGCCGGCCGTGGCCATGGTCGACGCCTTGGGTGGCCTGGCCAGCACCGTAGGCCGGCTGGCCGGCGCGTACCGGGTGGCGTTGCCCCGCCTGGCCGCCACCTACCGCTCCCACCTGGAGACGGCCAGCCCCGTCGCCGACGGACCGATCATCCGTACTCTGCGCATGGTGCTGGCCGACGTGGAGGCCGATTGGCGAGAAGGCGAGGTCGCCCTGCACACTTCGCTGACCACCCCCACCGAGACCTATGCCGCGGCCTACGCGGTGGCTCGGCTGGAAGCGATCCTGGTCAGGCCGTAGCGCGCGTCGGGGCCCAGCGAACGAACCGGCGGAGGGCCACCCGGATGAGCTCGCCGAACATCGTGGTGCCGATCAGGTACAGGGGGCCGAGGGTCGGGTTGGGTGGATCGAGGGTTTCGGTCCACGTAAAGCGGGTCCGCTCGGCGCCGAGCGACGTCATCTCGTAGATGGCCATGCCGCGGACGATCCTGCCCGTGTGGGCCAGCACGGCTCGATACGGAGGATCCCAGGCCGTGACCTCCATGGGGTCGACGATGCACAACGGCCCCCGTCCAGTGCGCGCCTCGATGGTTGAACCAAAGCCCGTCCCGCCGGTGGCCCGCACGGTCGACCCCGGCACCCAATGGTGCTGCCCGGCCCAGTCCACCGCCGCCGCCCAGGTGGCCTCGATGCCGAGGGGAACCTCGATGGACGCAGCCACGGTACCCACGTGGCCACCGTACCGGAACACCCGGGCGGACCAGGGGGAACGCGCTCCACGGACGCCCGGGCGCGCCATCATCGGGATGGCGCGGAGGTGGACGGGAATCGAACCCGCCGGACGGGGATCACCCGTCCCACCCGCTTTGAAGGCGGGGGGGCCCACCAGGAACCCAGACACCTCCCGGCCGCAACCATCACCTTGGTGGCCGCGCTCGCCCGGCGAACCTTACAAGAGCGGCACCCGGCTGCGATCGCGCCCGATCTCGACGAGGGCGACGAGAGACCCGGGAACTTCTCGGCGAACCGGCGGCACCGCCCGGCTACGCTGGTCGGCATGAAGAAGCTCGTTGTCCTCGCCGCCCTTGTCGGTCTGTCGCTGTTCGCGGCCAAGAAACTCCGCGCCAGCTGAACGGCTCCGCAAACCAGTAGGCCCCATCGAGCGCAGGGGAGCCTGCGCATTGTGGCGCGCACCTGGGGCGCGCACCTGGGGTGCTCGCCAAGTGCTCAGGCAAATGGCAGGGGTTGGGGGGCTCACCGCCGAGCGGGTTGAGGCGCTCCGTCCCGGTGGCCTCTCGGATGGGAAGGCGTGGCGGCCGCCGGTTGGGCGCATCCTCCGACCGGTACCGTGGGGGAGCACAACGCTCCGGGGTCGGTTCACCGGCCGAGGGGAAGATGAGGAGCCAGGTTGGACAACGTGGTGGCATTCCTGAGTCGCAGCCGGGCGGCGCGACGCTCGCTCACGGCTGGGGCCATAGCTCTGGTGGTGGCTGCCGTGGCCCTGATCGCCTTTCCGGCGATCACCAACTTCGTCCACAACGATCTGCAGGGCCGGCTGCGCCAGGGCCTCGACAGCGCCTCGAACCGGGCGGACTACCAGCGGGGGGCCCTGGGCGAGGGCGCGGCGCTGACCCGCATCGTGATCCCCCACCTGGGGGTGGATGTGGTCGTCGTCCAAGGCATCAGCGACAGGGCGCTCGAAGCCGGCGCCGGCCACTATCCCGAGACTCCCCTGCCCTGCGGCACCGGTGACGTGGCCATCGCCGGCCATCGGACCACCTACGGCAAGCCATTCGCCAACGTCGACCGCCTTCGCCCCGGCGACCAGGTGACGCTGGCCACGCCGGTCGGCTCGTGCGTGTACCGGGTGTCCCAAGCACCCTTCGTGGTGGCCTTCGATGCCGTGAGCGTGGTCGCCAACACGCCGGGGGTGGCCACCTTGACCCTCACCGCCTGCCATCCGAAGGGCTCGGCGGCCCAGCGCATCATCATCAAGGCCCAAATGGTCAGCTCCGAGATCACGGCCTGATGGACGTTGTCCGCCGCCCAGCGGCGCGACCGGTCACCGCTTGGGCGACGGCGATCGCCGTGGCCGCAGGCGTCTTCGGATGGCTGGCGTCCGGGGGGCGGGGCGAGGTCGCGGCGGCGCCGCTCGGGGTGGCCGCCATCTCGTCGGATGTCCCGCCGGCTTCGCCGTCTCCGACCACGACGATCACCGTGGCCCCGGCGCCATGCAGCCCGCGGCCCGGTGACGGAGCCTGCACGCTGGACCCCAGGACCTTGACGGTGACCTTCCCGAGTGGCACCGCTTCGCTCAGCGGGGTGGTGGTGGCGTGGACCACGACCGGCCGGCCGGTGGCCACCCCGGGGCCGGCCCAGCCCACCGTGGCCCTGGCCGTCGCCGATGGGGGGTGCAAGCCGGTCTCCGAGTCGCTGCCGGCCACCACATGCAGCTGGCCGTGGCCCCGGGGCCTGGAGGCGGCCGGATCGACCGTGGTGTTGAACGGCACCTATCTGGTCACCGCGTGCGCCAACCCCGCGCTGGTCTCCGGCTCGGCGTCGCCGGGACCTCCGGGGGGATCGCCGGCTGCCGCCACGGTGAGGTGCCAGGCCGCCCCCGACCTGGGACCGGCCGGCATCGGTCTGGCCGTTCCACCCGCCCCGGTGGGCCAGGTACGGGCTACGGCGACATCTGCCGCCACCGGCTCACCGGTCACCGTGACGTGGACGGGCGGACCGGAACCCGATCTGGCCGGCTACGTCGTCACCCGAAACGGGGCGATGGTCTTCACCTGCACCCTGCACGGCGCCACCATCGGGTCAGCTTCTCCCTGCGGGCCGAAGCTGGCCTACACCGACCGGCCGCCGGGCGGAGGCCTGGTCACCTACTCGGTGGCAGCCAGCCGCTTCGCTCTGGATGGCACCACGGCCCACGACGTGGTCTCGGCCCCCGGTACGGCAACGCTGCGCCTGGGCGGCGCGCCAGCGGTGGGCAGCGTTGGCGTGCTGCCTCCTCTCCCGGTGATCGGGCCTCCCAGAACCCTGCCCCCGCTCTTCCCCCCGGTGGGCTCGGGGACCCCCGACGCCCCCCAGAGCCCCCCGACGACTGCTGATCCCGGTTTCGGGAACCTGCCCTATCGGGGCAGCTCAGAGGTGGCGTCGCCGGTGTTGGCCAACGGCGCCGGGTCCAAGCAAGCCGACGTGCGCGGGCTCGGGCTCATCGCCGCCGGTCTCCTGGTCCTGGCCGTCGCCGCCCACCTCTTGTACCTACGGGCCGCCGCCGCCCGCCACCAGCGGTTCGGGCCATCGCCAAGGACGGCGAGCGGGAGGTAGCCGGTGGCCAGTGGCTAGCATCCGGCCATGGCCGAGGAGTTGCGCCTCGCCTACCACCGCCAGCTGGCGGAGATCGAGGTCAAGGTCATCCAGCTGTTCGCGCTGGTGGCCGAGGGGCTGGCCGCAGCCACCGATGCGCTGCTGTCGGCGGACAGCGAGGTGGTCGACCTCTTGATGGCGCGCGAGACGGTCATCGACGCCCTCTACAAGGAGGTCGAGGACCTGGTCAACCGCCAACTGGCCCTGCAGGCGCCCGTGGCCCGGGATCTTCGGTTCTTGATCTCGGCGCTGCGCATCGTCCCTGAGCTGGAGCGCAGCCACGACCTGGTCGAACATATTGCCCGCCGCGGTGCTCACGGCCTGCGCGACGAGCTCAGCCCCCGGACCCGGGGTCTGGTCGAGCGGATGGGGACCGTCGGCTCGACCATGTGGCGGCTGACCGCGGACGCGTTCTACGAGCGGGACGGGACGGCAGCCGCCCACCTGGCGGAGCTTGACGACCAGATGGACGAGCTGCACAGCGCCCTCACCGCGGAGCTGGCATCGGGCCGGATGTCCCTGCCGGTGGCCATGGATATGACTCTGGTGGCCCGCTTCTACGAACGCCTGGGTGATCACGCCGTCAATATCGCCCGGCGCGTGGTCTATCTCGCCGGGCCCCCCGCTGTCCAGCACGACGCCCATCCGATGCCGGGCTAGACGGCGGGGGCCCGGACGGTCGGGCCGCGACGATGGCGACCGCCGTGAGCCGGACGAGGATCAGTACCTTGTTAAGGTCCCCATACCCCCGCTACCACCGCCAGGGCCCGAGGGTGCCAAGGAAGGGACGTACGTCATGGATCTCGGCTTGGAAGTTGACGACAGCCGGTCCCCTTACACCGTGCTCTTCGTCAAGGGTGAGGTCGATGTCTACACCGCTCCGCGCCTGCGCGAGAAGCTGGTGGAGTTGGCCACGGCGGGCAAGCACCAGGTGGTGGTGGACCTCGAGGGGGTGGACTTTCTCGACTCCACCGGCCTGGGCGTGCTGGTCGGGGGCCTCAAGCGGTTGCGCAGCCACGACGGCGACCTGAGCCTGGTGTGCACCCAGAGTCGCATCCTCAAGGTGTTCGAGATCACCGGGCTGACCAAGGTGTTCTCCATCAAGGACTCGGTGGACGCAGCGACGGCAAGCTGAGTTAGGGCAGCCGTGGAGACCGTGCTCGAGCTGGAGATCCCGGCCCGCCCGGAATATGTGGCCATCGTGCGCCTCGTGGTCTCGTCGCTGGCCACCGCCCGCCGGGCGCTGGTCGACGAGCGGATCGACGACCTGAAGTTGGCCGTCTCGGAGGCCTGCACCAATGCCATCGAGGCCCACCGGGAGGCGAAGGTCACCGCGCCCGTCACCGTCAAGGTGGTGGAGGGCACCGAACGCCTCGAGGTCCATGTCAACGACCGGGGGCTGGGATTCGATCCCGATCACCTGGCCATCCACCCCCCGGTGACCGACCCCGACCGGCTCAACTTTGAGAGGGGCCTGGGCATCCCGCTGATCCGCACGCTGGTCGACCAGGTCGCCTTCGTCCCCGGTGATCAAGGTACCAGCGTCCGGCTCATCCTCTTCGGTGGCCCGCTGGGAGACACCAACGACATGACCAGCGAGATCCTGCGGGTGGTCCTCTCCGACGACGACTGAGCGCAAGCAGAAATTCGCGTCTCCGGTCCTTGACTTTTGTCACACGGAAACTTACGGTGCGGTCTGTCGAAATCATGGATGCGACCCTCAACCAGTCCGAACGTGAGACGCTGAAGTCCATCTGGCGGCTGACCTCGCCCCCGCAGGGAGAGGGCGCAGCGCGGACGGGCGATCTGGCCACGTCCTTGAACGTGGCTCCCGGGACCATGACCGCCACCATCAAGCGTCTGGCCGACCAGGGCTTGGTGGCCCACACCCCCTACCGGGGCGTGGAGCTCACCGAGACAGGCCGCAAGCTGGCCATGACCGTTGTCCGGCGCCATCGGGTGGTGGAGCGGTTCCTGGCCGACATGCTGGGCTACAGTTGGTCGGAGGCCGATCGCCTGGCTCCCACCTTCGAACACCAGCTGCCCCACGAGGTGGCCGAGCGACTCTTCGTGGCCCTGGACCGGCCGTCGACATGCCCGCACGGCTTTCCGATCCCCGGCCGCGGCAGCGAGGGTCTGCCTGACATGCCGCCCCTCTACGACCTCGAAACCGGCGATCGGGCCACCGTTGCCCTGCCGGGTTCCACCGATCCCGATGTGGCGGTGTTTCTCGACGGGCTGGGACTCCGCCCCGGCGTGGAGGTCGAGGTCCGCGAGAAGCATCCCTTCGACGGGCCCCTGGTGGTGTCGGTCGACGGACTGGACCGCACCCTCGGCGAGAGGGTGGCCCGCCAGATCCTGGTCCGAGACATCGCCCGGGCGCCCGACACCTCGGCCGACTCGGCCGGCCCGCAGCCCCCCGCCGCCCCTCAGCCCTACCTCAGCACACGATCAGGCCCGCAGGGCCGGAAGGAGAGATCGGCATGAACCGAGTACTGGCCGCCGAAGGCGGGTACCAGACCTTCCATCTCGGGAGCAACGAGTGGATCTGGTTGATCTTCGCCGCCGTCTGCGGAGTCGCCGCCCTGGCCACCGCCTTGTACCTCATGCGAGGCGTCCTGGCCGCCGACGAAGGCACCCCCAGCATGGTGGCCATCGCCCGGGCCATCCAAGAGGGTGCCCTGGCCTATCTCAAGCGGCAGTTCAAGACCATCGGGATCATCATCGTCCCCTTGGCCGTCCTTGTCTTTCTGACCTCCACCAAGGTTCTCAACCCGAGCACCCACGAGGTCGCCCTCGGGTTCGTGCCCTCGGGAATCTTCCGAACCCTGGCGTTCCTGGTGGGCGCCACCCTGTCGGGGCTCACCGGCTTCATCGGCATGAGCGTCGCCGTGCGGGGCAACGTGCGCACCGCGGCGGCCGCCCGCAGCGGATCGCTGGCCGACGCTTTACGGGTGGCGTTTCGTACCGGAGGGGTCACAGGCATGTTCGTGGTCGGCTTCGGGCTCCTGGGGGCCACGGTCATCGTCATGCTGGCCCAGAACACGGCCACGGCCATCCTCATTGGCTTCGGCTTCGGTGGATCCCTGCTGGCCTTGTTCATGCGCGTCGGTGGGGGCATCTTCACCAAGGCGGCTGACGTGGGCGCCGACCTGGTCGGCAAGGTCGAGGCTGGAATCCCCGAGGACGACCCCCGTAACGCGGCGACCATCGCCGACAACGTGGGCGACAACGTGGGTGATTGCGCCGGGATGGCGGCGGACCTCTTCGAGTCCTACGGCGTGATCCTCATCGCCACCCTGTTGCTGGCCCACAACGCCTTCGTGTCCATCGGCAAGAACCCCGCCATCGGACTGACCTTCTCGCTCATCGTGCCCGCCATCGGCATCCTGGCATCGATCATCGGTGTGTTCTCGGTGAAGGCGCGGCCCCGGGACCGCTCGGCCATGGCCCCCATCAACCGGGGTTTCATGCTCAGCGCGCTGCTCACCATCGTCGGTACCTTCCTGGTCGCCCAGTTCTACGTCCACGACCTGAAGATCTTCTTCGCGGTGGTCACCGGCGTCGTCCTCGGCCAGGTGGCCAGCCGCATCACGGAGTACTACACCTCAACGGAGACGGCCCCGGTGCGCGACATCGCCGAGGCGGCCCGGACGGGCCCGGCCACCACGGTGCTCTCGGGCATCAGCTCGGGTCTCGAATCGTCGGTGCCGGCCATCATCGCCATCGCCATCGCCATTGCCGTGTCGATCGGCCTGGGCGACGGCAACATCGAGTTCTCCCTCTATCTCGTGGCCCTCTCGGGTCTCGGGCTTCTGGCCACCACCGGGATGGTGGTATCCGAGGACACCTTCGGCCCGGTGTCCGACAATGCCGCGGGCATCGCCGAGATGACCGGCGAGTTCTCCGGCGAACCCGAGCGGATCATGGTCAGCCTCGACGCCGTGGGCAACACCACCAAGGCCATCACCAAGGGCTTCGCCATCGGATCGGCCGTCATCGCTGCTGTGGCCCTCTTCGCCAGCTACGTCCAGACCATTGCCGATCAGCGCAACGTGGCCGCAGTGGGCAACGAGCTGTACACCACGGCGTCGGAGACGGTCATCAACGTGGCCAACCCCAAGACGTTCATCGGCCTGCTGATCGGGGGGTCGATCGCCTTCCTGTTCTCGTCGCTGGCCATCCGGGCGGTGGGCCGCTCGGCGGGCACCGTGGTCCAGGAGGTCCGCCGCCAGTTCCACGAGCACCCCGGGATCATGGACGGCACCGAGACTCCCGAATACGGAAGGGTCATCGACATCTGCACCGCGGCCTCCCTCCGGGAGCTGGCCACCCCTGCGCTGCTGGCCATCCTCTCGCCCGTGGTGGTGGGCTTCGGGATCGGCGACCTGGCCCTGGGGGCGTTTTTGGCCGGGACCATCCTCACCGGCCAGCTCATGGCCAACTTCTTGTCCAATTCGGGGGGAGCGTGGGACAACGCCAAGAAGTACATCGAGGACGGCAACGAGGGAGGCAAGGGCTCCGAGGCCCACAAGGCGGCGGTCATTGGCGACACCGTGGGCGACCCGTTCAAGGACACCGCGGGGCCGGCCCTCAACCCGCTGATCAAGGTCATGAACCTGGTCAGCCTTTTGATCCTGCCGGCCGTCATCAGCCTTTCGAAGAACACCGCCGGCAACACCGCAGCACGCTACGTGATCGCCGGGGCGGCCCTGGTGGTCATCGTCGCCGGCGTGGCATTCTCCAAGCGCCGGGTGCAGGCCATGGACGCGCCGATGGGGACGGCTTCGGTGACGGGTGCGCAGGTTGGAGGGGAGCCGATCAAGCCTCTCCCTGGCGGACCTGACCGGCCGTGAGCCTCGACTCGGGTTGCGGTCGGGTGACGGTCAGCGTCCGAACGCGGCCCGGAAGCGCCCACCGGTCCGCTGCGCCCAGGCCGTGGGCCGGGCCGGGCGCCAGACGATGATGGCCAGACCCCACAGCACATGGCTGACCACAGGGGCGATGAGTCCGCCGGTCCAAGCGAGAAGGACACCCCACCACACGCCCCCCGCCAGGGCAGCCACCACCAGGATGATCTTGCGTTCCCAGAGGTGCACGGCCCCGTAGACGGCCAGGGCGACGGCGACACCGGCCTGGCGCTGGAGCAGGCCCCGGAAGAACAGCTCCTCGCCAGCTCCGGCGATGGCCACCACCACGGGGATGGTCCCTGGCCGGGTCCGACCCCGAACCGTGTAGAGGTCTCCGACCTCGGCGGCCAGCTTGGGGGCGATGATCACCAGGGCCTGCTCGCCGACCCAGAACACCACGTAGAGAGCGCCACCACCGAGGATGCCCACGACGACATCCCCAGCCCAGTGACGCCGGTCGAAGAGCTGCCCGATGACCGCCGGCTCGGCCGCCAGGGCAAAGACTCCGATGACCGTGGCGGCCAAGGACGCCCGGGTCCAAAAGCCGTCCCGCCGGGGGACGAACATGGCTCCCCAGGCGCCGGCGGCGATCACCGTGCCGACGATGAGGTTGAACGTCACGAGAATCGGCTATCTCTGAGGTGTGAATAGGCAAAATGTTGACGCAGAGCGCGCAACTCGCGCCGAGCGTGGCCGATTCTCATCCGCCGAGGGCGGCCCCGCCAGGGGCCATGGGAGCTAAGGCGGTGCAGGTACTTGTCACCGGTGCCACCGGCTTCATTGGGAAATCCCTCGTCCCGACCCTCGACGCCCAGGGTCACGATGTCCTGGCGGGGACCAGACGGCCAGACGGCTACCGCGGCGAGGGCCGGGCGGTGGCGTTCGATGTCGAGGATCCCTCGACACTCGATGCCGCCGTGGAGGGCTGCGACGCGGCGTACTACCTGGTGCACGGCATGGCCGGATCCGGTGACTTTGAGAAGCGTGACCGCCACGCGGCGGAGGCGTTCGGCGACGCCGCCGCACGCCATGGGGTGAAGGTCATCTACCTGGGCGGCCTTGGTGACCACGAGAGCACGGCCGGCCGGTCTGCCCACCTGCGAAGTCGCCACGAGGTCGGGGCGGTGCTGCGGGATCGGGCCGAGACTGTCGAGCTCCAGGCCGCCGTCGTGATCGGCAACGGCAGTGTGGCCTTCGAGATCATGCGCCAGCTCGTGCATCACCTGCCGGTCATGGTCTGTCCCAGTTGGGTTACCACCAGGTCCCAGCCCATCGCCCTCGACGACATGATCCGCTACCTGGTGGCCGGCCTCGACCTGGCCCCCGAACGGTATCCGGTCGGGGGAGCCGACATCCTCACCTACGAGGAGATGATGCGTCACTACGCCCGCATCACCGGGCGGCGGCGGCTCGTGGTCAAGGTGCCGGTGCTGTCGCCCGGCCTGTCCGCACACTGGATCGGGCTGGTCACGGACCAGTCTGCTCAGGTCGCCCGCTACCTGGCCGAGGGCCTCTCGGTGGAGGTGATCGCCACCGATGATCGAATCCGCAAGCTGGTGCCCTTCGAGCCGATGGGTTTCGACGACGCGGTCCTTCGGGCCCTGGCCAGCCGGCCGGCCTCGTAGGGGAGGGCTGGCAGTTGGCGGGCTCGCGGTTCGGGTGCGCGTCAATCCCCGGCGGAAGGAATCGACGCCCACACACCACGATGGTATCGGCCGCCCGGGAGCGGGTCTCGTCGGGAAGGACCGACCGGAAAGGGTTGACAAGGTGCTGGCAGACCGTCGAGTGTGACGGTTGCCCCGGCCGCCAACGTAGGTTGTGGCGAATTCTCTCGACCAAAGGTTGCGTTCCCCCCGCCTCATGTCCAAGCCCCTCGTCATCGTCGAATCGCCCGCCAAGGCGAAGACCATTGCCGGTTTCCTCGGCGGTGACTACGTCGTGGAGTCCTCGATCGGCCACATTCGGGATCTGCCGCGCAACGCCGCCGATGTGCCGGCCGCCTACAAAGGCGAGGCCTGGGCCCGCCTCGGGGTCGACGTCGACAACGACTTCAAGCCTCTCTATGTGGTCTCCCCGGAGAAGCGGGACCAGGTTCGAAAGCTCAAGTCGTTGCTGAAGGATGCCAGCGAGCTCTATCTGGCCACCGACGAGGACCGCGAGGGAGAGTCCATCGCCTGGCACCTCCTCGAGGTTCTGGCCCCCCGGGTTCCGGTCAAGCGGATGGTGTTCCACGAGATCACCCGCCCGGCCATCGAGCGGGCCGTCGCCGAGTCGCGCGACCTTGATCGCCGTCTGGTTGATGCCCAGGAGACCCGTCGGATCCTCGACCGCCTCTACGGCTACGAGGTCAGCCCGGTGCTTTGGAAGAAGGTGATGCGGAACCTTTCGGCAGGACGGGTGCAGTCGGTGGGGGTCCGTCTCCTCGTGGAGCGCGAGCGGGCCCGGTTGCGTTTCCGGATGGCGTCATACTGGGACATCGCCGGGCGTTTCCTCGGTGGGCGGGCCCATGCCGCCTCCGATGATCCCGTCGAGTTCGGGGCCAGCCTGGCCCTCCTCGACGGCAACCGCCTGGCCAGCGGGAAGGATTTCGCAGAGGACGGGCGCCTCACGCGCCCCGATGCCGTCCGCCTCGATGAGGCCGCGGCGCGGGACCTCTCGGCCCGCCTGGAGCATTCCGCCTTCACCGTGGGCAGCGTCGAGGAGAAGCCGTGGAAGCGGTCACCGGCCCCGCCGTTTATGACCTCCACCCTCCAACAGGAGGCCGGGAGAAAGCTGCGGTTCTCCTCGGCGCGCACCATGCGGGTGGCCCAGGAGCTCTACGAGTCCGGCTTCATCACCTACATGCGCACCGACTCGACCACGCTTTCGGACCAGGCCTTGAGTGCAGCCCGAAGCCAGGCCACATCGCTCTACGGTGCTGCCTACGTGGCGGAGAAGCCCCGGCGTTACGACAAGAAGGTCAAGAATGCCCAGGAGGCCCACGAGGCCATCCGACCGGCCGGCGAAGAGTTCCGAACCCCCGAACAGACCCGGCTGAGCGGTGACCGGGGCCGCCTCTATGAACTGGTTTGGATGCGCACGGTGGCGTCGCAGATGGCCGACGCCACCGGCCAGAGCGTGGCCGTGCGCCTGGCGGCCGTATCGGCTCCCGATGCCTCGGGGGCGAGCTCCGAAGCCCAGTTCGCCACCAGCGGTCGGACCATCACCTTCCCGGGCTACCTGCGGGCCTACGTCGAGGGGTCCGACGACCCCGACGCGGAGCTCGGCGATCGGGAGACCCCGTTGCCGATTCTGGCCGTTGGGGACCACGTCGAGGTCCGCTCTCTCGGTCCCGCCGGCCACGAGACGCAGCCCCCGGCTCGCTACACCGAAGCGTCGTTGGTCAAGGCCCTCGAGGAGCTCGGAGTGGGTCGGCCCTCGACCTACGCAGCCACCATCGAGACCATCCAGAACCGCGGCTACGTCTGGAAGAAGGGCTCGGCCCTGGTGCCGTCGTGGACGGCCTTTGCCGTGACCGGCCTCCTCGAGCAGCACTTCGCGAAGCTGGTCGACTACGGCTTCACCGCATCCATGGAGGAGGATCTCGACGAGATCGCCCGGGGTGCGGAGGAGTCAGTGCCGTGGCTCAGCCGCTTCTACTTCGGCACCGCCGGGCCCGCCCGCAGCAACGGGTCGGGGACCATTCCGCCCACCAACGTTGCCGGCTTGAAGCATATGGTCGAGCAGCAACTGGTTGAGATCGACGCCCGGGAGATCAACTCGATCCCCATTGGATTGTCCGAGGACGGCACCCCGATCGTGGTCAGGGTCGGTCGCTACGGCCCCTACGTGCAGCGCGGCGAGCAGCGGGCCTCTATCCCCGAGGACATCGCCCCCGACGAGTTGACCATGGACCGGGCGGGCGCCCTGCTCGAGGCCGGTTCATCGGACCGGAGCCTGGGCGATGATCCAGACTCTGGCCTCCGGGTCCTCGTCAAGGCCGGCCGTTTCGGCCCTTACGTCCAGGTCGGCGAGGCTGACGACGTGGACGGCAAGCCCAAGACGGCGTCCCTGTTCTCCTCGATGGATCCGAGCACGATCACCCTCGACGACGCTCTCAAGCTGCTGATCCTGCCTCGTACCGTGGGCGTCGACCCGGCCAGCGGTGAGATCATTGAGGCCCACAACGGCCGCTACGGGCCGTACCTTCGAAAGAACACCGACTCGCGCTCGCTCGAGTCGGAAGACCAGCTCTTCAGCGTGACGCTCGACGAGGCATTGGCTATTTTCACCCAACCGAAGACCCGCCGGGGTCAGAAGTCCCAGGCTCCGCTGCGCGAGTTCGACCCCGATCCGGTGACCAAGGCCATCATCACGTTGAAGGACGGCAGGTTCGGCCCCTACGTAACCGACGGGGAGACCAACGCGTCGTTGCGCAAGGGTGAGACCGTCGAGGGCCTGACCTTCGAACGCGCCGCCGAGTTGTTGGCCGACCGGCGCGCCGCGGGGCCGACCAAGAAGAAGGCGGGAGCCCGCAAGGCACCGGCGAAGAAGGCGGGTGGGGCCAAGAAGGCTGGCACGTCAAAGAAGGTGGGGACAGCGAAGAAGGCCGGGGCGGCGAAGAAGGCGGGGTCTGCCAGGAAGGCGGGGTCTGCCAGGAAGGCGGGGTCTGCCAGGAAGGCGGGGTCTGCCAGGAAGGCGGGGTCTGTCAGGAAGGCGGGGTCTGTCAGGAAGGCGGGGACGGCGGCCCGTGGGTCGGCCGACGGTCCGACGCCTGGCTGACCGACTGTTGACCGGCGGCCTCTTCATCGTCCTCGAGGGAGGGGAGGCCTCCGGCAAGTCCACCCAGGCCGCCCGTCTGGCCGCTGACCTCGGGGCGCTTCTGACCCGCGAACCCGGTGGTACCGCACTGGGTGAACGCCTCCGAGCCATCCTCCTCGACCCTGAGCTCCCGGGGGTCACCCCCCGCGCCGAGGCGCTGTTGATGCTGGCGGCTCGGGCTCAGCACGTGGCCGACGTCATCGCACCGGCCCTGAGGGCGGGCCGCGACGTGGTCTGTGACCGGTTCTCGGGCAGCACCCTGGCCTATCAGGGCTACGGGCGGGGACTTCCGGTTGCCGAGCTGGCGACCGTGTCGGCGTGGGCCGCCGGGGGGTTGGTACCCCACCGGGTGATCCTCCTGGAGGTTCCGCCCCACGTGGCGGTCGCCCGGCTGCGGGGCCGGGGAGGCACGGATCGCATGGAGATCGAGGGTCCCACGTTCTTTGCCCGGGTGGCGCACGGGTTTGCTGCGTTGGCCGCAGGCGATCTCTCCCACTGGCGGGTGGTCGACGGTGACGCTACGACCGACGAGGTGGCGCGCCGGGTGGCGGCTGCGGCCAGAGACTGATGGGGGGCGGGCGGGGCCGGGCGGGGGCGGGGCCGCATCGGGGAGCGGTCGGGCGGGGGTCGGGGCCGCATCGGGGAGCGGTCGGGCGGGGGGCGGGGCCGCA
>JAABUQ010005115.1_pt1 | contig 21392 bp, 21 predicted proteins | sample 5560001 | NCBI WGS metagenome assembly JAABUQ01 (sample SAMN10711888, study PRJNA513371) | rock metagenome | isolation source: Antarctica rocks | place: Antarctica: Victoria Land, Finger Mt nord | collected 2015-12-18
TGATTGATATCTTATATTTGTATTCTGTGCTTTTTCTGTAAGTGTATTAACACTTTTCTATCTTTTGTTGGTTGATGAAATTTTGGTTAAGAAACATCCTTGGATCTTTAGATTTTTGATTCTATTCTGTTCAATTATAGCTATCTTAAGTTCTTTTATTCTAGCTAAATTTGTTTTTATGAAAATATCAGAATTATTGAATCCTGTATCTCCACCATCTAGTGGATCTGGTGGAGGAGGTCAACCTTCAAATGGTCCAAATTCAGGGGGAGGAGGTCAAAACCCAAATAATAATATTTTTGGTGAGACTGATGAGGAAAGAAGAAAGAGGCTCCGTAGAGAATATAATAAAACATATAAATCGGAAAATCGTGAACAAATTAATGCCCAGCAAAGAATCTATAGAGATGGAAAAAAAAAATTACAAGAATCTGCCAGAACACCTATATCAAATCCTTCTACGGATTCTAAAAAATAATTCATAAAAAAAGTCTTTTTTTTTTTTCTTGCATTCAAAGGAGTTTAATATTAAGTTTCTTCTTTCACTTTCTCAGATGGAGCATTTGGTTCTGTATTTTACTTTGGAACAGGTTTCCATGGACTGCATGTTATCATTGGTACAATTTTTTTAGCTGTTGGCTTTTGACGTTTATTAGCGTATCACTTAACAGAAAATCATCATTTAGGCTTAGAAGCTGGAATACTTTACTGACATTTTGTGAATGTTGTTTGATTATTTTTGTTTTTATCTGTTTACTACTGAGGATCATAATACAGAAAAAGAAAAAATAATTCAGAAAAATTCAAACAATTGTTTACAGGTTGAACAATTTCAATAATATTATTTATAGCTTTAACAGCATATTTTGTTAATATCTTTTTTATGGAAAATTCTGAAGATAATGACTATAATGTATTATGGCGTATTAATTCTAATGGCGCTAACGATTAATTACATAAAGGGGACACCCTATTATTTTCTTGTATTTTTATGCGGGTTATGGAGAGAGTAACTCTATTTGTGTTTTGGATTTTGCACATCTTATCTTCGGTTCTCAGAAGAATACGCCTTTTAAAAACTATACTTACTCAGGTTATAATCCGATATTTTGCTAAAAAAATTAGAACTTTTAAAAGAAAAAAAAAGGTAGTCTGGCTTTTTGTATAGAATTCGCATCACATACATGGTTATGTGGTGTCTTTTTCGATTTAGAGGTCATTCTAAGTTTTTACACTATATATATATTTTAATACTATGTTCAGTTTTAATACTGTTTTTAATTTTAATCTCCGTGGTTTCAAAAAAAAAAAATTGGTTAAGCGTACGTTTTATATCAATTATGGGTATCATGATAGTATTTTTGTCGTTCCTACTACTATGAACGACGGATTTTTTTTTAAGGATATGAACATTATGGGATATCCCATCTTAAATTATCACATTCTATTACCGCCTTTATGGAGTAGAAAACTCCTGTCTGAGTTTTTTTATAATTATTAGTATAATTTCTATGATATGAATGTATAGGAAGAATACGTTTATTTGGGAATGTCATCCTTCACCTTTTTTTCCTTTGACAAGGAATATTAAAAGGATCTTTATACAAGCGTATATATCGATTAGTCTTTACTCTTTAATATAAAATAATATACCCCTGATAAAAACTATACCTGCATGATAATATATTTCTTATATTAGAATATTTAAGAGTATATTAAAAATATAAGAGTATATGATGCACCTCACTTTTTTATTTAAAAACTTTAGATATTTTTTTTTATATTATATACTAATAAACTAACATAATTTAAAAGTACTAATAAAAATATTTGTATAAAGCTAAAATATCACCAAAGTATAAAAGATAAACACATTAGCTAGCTAGCTTTTTTTTTCTTAAACACAATATACAGTAATATAGTAAAATACAGGTTAATTTGAATACATCTAAATCTTTTTAATAAATTAATATGTTTTACATATAAACTTCCTTTAAAATATATATGTAGCTAATCCCAAATAATACAGTTTTATAAGTCTAAATAGGATGGTACAGGTAAACACTAGTAGTACAGAAGCACAGGATAACTAAGATGTAAAAGAAAAAAGAAAGTCTTTTTAATATATAATTGTTAAGTTAAGTAAAGCAGCAAAATACTCTGTTTATTTAATACATTGTAAAGAAATTTAGTTAATACATTAGTAATGTATTTTACTTAATACTTAGTTTGGTACTTAATAATTAGTAATGTATTATATATATAGTTTGAACTAGATATATAACTAAATGTATTTAGACATTTAGACGGCTATAGGTTAATGGTAGACCGTTCGTCTTCCAAACGATGTGTACCGATTCGAATTCGGTTGGCCGTAGCATAATATGAGTTAGTAACTTAATTGGTAAAGGGCTTTCTTGTCGAGAAAGTAGATGCCGGATCGTTCCCGGTCTAACTCGATTACAGATTTCCATCTGTAATACGTTGGATTATTGAATTGAAGTAAGGTCTAAATTGTTATATCTTTCTATTTAAATAACCGCAGATTTTTTTTTAAAAAGGAAAAGTTGCTATAGGTAGGGCGAGATATTTGCTAAATATTGTGTTTTAACATCTGATGGTTCAATTCCATCCTTTTCCGTATATAACTTCAAATTATGAAGTGCTATTAACAAATTTATCATACAGAATCTTAAGACTAAAGGAGTAAAACAGCTATATACTTATGTGAGCAACGATAGGGAACCCTGATTTATCATTCAGGGCAAAGCCAGAGAGGTCGGGGTAATCTCTCGTGGCTTAAAAATTTTTAAGTCCTCCGGGTGAAAATAACTAACGCTCATCTGCCCTGCAAACATTTAAATGGTGATTAATAACGGTACTATTTTTATACAGTTTTTTAGCAAAAATACATATGTTTGAGGTAAAAAGCATATGTTAGGTTTAAGATGCTTTCTTAAAAAAAAAGCGTAACTGGTTTAAATACACATGATAACAATAATAAGAATAAAATATTTTGACCAATTATTTCTTATTCAAATGCCCATTTATACAAAAAAGATATCTTAAAAGATAATAAAGGTAAAACTTGAATATCTAAATGAAATAATCTTAAAACATGTTTTATTTATGTAGGTTATGTTTTAGATTTATTCCGTTCCGTAGTTAACAAATTATTCTTATAAATCTTACTTACTTAAATACAATAAAGGTAAAAGTATTATTTACAATGCATTACTAAAAAATGGACCTTCTGCCTTTAAACTTGATATTTTATAATACTGTGACCCGAATGATTTAATATAGAGAAAACAGCATTATATCACTCTTTTAAAACAAAAATATAACATATTAGCGATTGCTAGATCTTCAATAGGATTTAAACATTAAAAAGCTACTATACAGCTTATACGGGAGGGAGCTTTATTGCGTGAACCTTTAAAATATTTAAACACTTTTAAGACACTAAATTAAAAATTACGTATAGTAACTCAAAAAAAACCGCCTAATAAAATATTAAATAATGATCAAGAATTAGATAGTAAAATGATAAAAGATGCTAATTATATACTTAAATAACACTTTTTATATACAAAAAAAATTAAATTCCAGAGGTGTTAAAGCTATACATATTCCTTAGACAGTGCCTAACCATTAAAGAATAAATTTAGACTTAGATTGTTAAAGCTAAACAAAGACTAGAGTTTTGTTAAAAAAAAACGCATATCTAATATGTATACTAACTTTTTTTTAATAGATTTCTAGAAATAATACTCTCTGAAAAACGAATCAATAAAACCAAATGAGAATTTTAAAAAGTCACCCTCTTATCAGCTTAGGAAATGAATATTTAGTTGATTCACCTGAACCTTCAAATATAAGCTATTTATGAAATTTTGGTTCACTATTAGGCTTTTGTTTAGTTATACAAATTGTAACTGGTGTAACTTTAGCAATGCATTATAACCCTAGTGTACTAGAGGCATTTAATTCAGTTGAGCACATAATGCGTGATGTAAATAACGGGTGATTATTACGTTATTTACACTCAAATACAGCTTCAGCTTTCTTTTTTTTAGTATACTTACATATAGGAAGAAATTTATACTATGGATCATATAGAGCTCCAAGAACATTAGTTTTCACTATAGGTGTTATACTATTTATATTAATGATGGCTAAAAATAAGTGGCCAAATTGAATGTTAATATCTCATATTAAAACAAACAAATTTTTTCATCAGATACTGCTTTATCCTTTTTTGGTAAAGCTAGAACTAAAGCTTTATATAAAATAGGGCCACACAATAAAGATGTTTTATCTATAATCATATGTGGTATGCTTGGAGATTGATGAGGTGATAAAATAAAAGGCAAAAATTCTACCAGTGTAAGATTTAATATTGAACAAGGAATAAATAATTCTGCTTATATTCATAGTCTAACGTTATATTTTAATAGTATAGGGTACTGTTCAAATATTACTCCTAAATTAGTAAAAAGATATGATAATCCTAAACAGGATATAAATATAAGATTTAATTACAGATTAAGTTTGTTTACATTTACTTCTTTAGTTTGAATATACGATTCTTTTTATGAAATGGAAGATGGAGTAAAAAAAAGTAATTCATAGTTGAATAGATGAATATTTAACTCCTATAGGTTTAGCCCATTGAATTATGCAAGATGGGTCTAGACAAGTAAAACAAGCAATATCTCTTGCAACTAATAATTTTACTTTTAAAGAAGGTGAATTTTTATGTAATATTTAAAAAAAAATATAATCTTAAATGTACCGTTGTAAAAACAGGATTTCCTAATAAATGGAGAATAAATATATGAAAACAATCTATGAATAATTTAGTTGAAATAGTTAAACCTTATATAATAGATGAGATGAAGTCTAAATTAATTGGTTACATTTAATATGAAATTAAAATTCAAAGTCCTATCTTTAAATCAAGTATATGCAATATGTATTTAAAAATATACTAGTAACAATTAGTTACTTTAGATAGTATAGCCTGACAGGGCTATAGGATAATATAATATTGTCTGGCAATGCTGGTGAAAACGGTCAAACACTTTATATCTAAGTAGAGAGCGTCGGTTTAATACAAAATCGCTACAGACTGGGTCACTGGTGGGTACCTGAAATGGTGTCTAATGTACAGTCGGAAGTTTCTAACCAGTTATAAAGGTTACACAAGGCTCTAGATGAGATATTTTAGAAAGAGATTTTCTCGGGGATTAATATATTGATGGAGTACAGGGGTATTATTCAGATAAAATTAAAGGAATAACTCTAGAGACTTAGACAGCTTTCCTGGGTTACCACCATAGCCCAAAATGATCTATTACCAATAAATATAACATATTTAACAACAACAAGAATAGAGCTAATGGATTATTCACATCTAATAAATTTTATATATCTAGTTACGCTGTAATAAGTAGAAGACATATTTCTAGTTTGACTAGACGAGATCCAGCTGTACAATTTTTTTTTGCTTTTTTTTTCCGAAGGAGGAAATTCAAAAATATTCACGGATTCTTATTTTTTAAGAGAGAAAAACTTAAATCCTGTTTATAGTTATGAAAATCTAGGGGTAGATTATACCAAGAAAAAGAAAAAGAAAAAGAAAAAGAAAAAGAAAAAGAAAAAGAAAAAGAAAAAGAAAAAGAAAAAGAAAAAGGTAAAACTAGAAACTAAAGGTCTCAGTGGTATATATTTAATTTTAAATAAAGTTACTTTTGATTACTACATTGGATCAGCTTATACAGATAAATTCCACAGCAGATTTACTAATCATTTATTTAATTTTAATGGTAGTAAAATAGTAAAAAATGCAGTGAAAAACTACAAAATATCTTCATTTGCATTTGTAGTTTTATATTGGTTTCCTCAAATAGTAACTAAAGAAAACAACAATAAAAAATTGTTAGATTTAGAAGACTTTTACTTAAAATCTTTATTGCCTAATTACAACATACTAACTGAAGCTGGTTCGAGTTTTGGTTATAAGCACACTGAGTTTTTTTTTAACTAGGTTAAACATGATAGCCAATTTTTTTTTTTTTTTCCAGGAAGGTAGAAAGGGTATCGGTGATTTAAATAGAGGTAAAACATTCTCACCGAAAACTATTAGCTTAATCAGAGAAAGAACCAGGCGTTAGCTCAAGAAAAACCTAATTATTCTGAACAAGATCTAGCCAATATGAAGAAGGCAGCCTACAAATCTACAAATGCGTCCCTTTATTAATATATAATTTAAATTATACAGTTTATGGTTAATATCCTAGCATCGTAGAAACCGCTAAATCTTTAAATTGTAGTGTAAAGACGGTATGAAGAGCTTTAAAAAGTCCCAAAAAGTTGTTAAAAAGAGGTTGGATTGTTAAATATGTTTAAATTTAGGTTTAGATTATAGTCTCATGAGTATTAATTTTTATGCAATCTTCGGAGAAAAATAAAAATAAAGTGGAATAGCCCGACAGGGGTATTGAAGAAACCAAAATATTTCTTTGGCAATGTTAGTGAAAACGATCAAAGAACTTTTAATCTTACTTTATCTAGAATAAGGTTAAACTAAATATATATATATAGAATTAAACGTTAAAGATCGTCGGTTATCCTTATGATCGCGACAGACTGGGTCACTAATGGGTGTCTGAAATGATGCTTAATGCACAGTCGGAACTTTTAGTTATATTTTATAGCTAATAGAATAAACAAATTCAAAGTTATTCTAGCTTCTTATGAATGCCTTTCCGTTTATATTAAGTAAGGTTGTATGTTTTACCTTACGGTCAAATGAGTTTATGAGGTATATTCGTGCCTCAAATGTATAATTTAATATTCATTTATTTAGTTTTAATTTCTGTATTTAACGGTTTAAGTTCATTAAATAAGGCAATGAGGATAAAAGGTGTTTACAGAATAGGTCCACATAATAAGGACGTGTTATCTGTTATATTTGGATCTCTCTTAGGAGATGCTCACGCTGAAAAAAGATTAGGCGGTGTAGGAACTAGAATTGGGTTTTTTCAAGAAGATTCTCATGTTGAATATTTATTATCTTTACACCAATTTTTAGCTGAATCAGGTTATTGTAATACTAAAACACCTATTATGACAAAAAAATTAGGTAATAGAGGTAAATTGCGTAAAATAGTAAGATTTTCGACATGAACTTACACAAGTTTTAACTGAATTCATCACGTATGATATAAAGATGGTAAAAAATGTGTACCACTGTGTATTGATCAATACCTAACCCCCTTAGCTTTAGCTATCTGAATAATGGATGATGGCTCTAAAGTGGGTAAAAAACTAAAATTTTCAAGTAATAGTTTTACTTATAATGATTGTTTAATGCTTGTATGAATTTTAAATGAAAAATTTAATCTTAAAGCTTCCGTACAATCAGCAGGAAGTAAAGATCAGTACAGAATCTATATTTGAAAAGAATCTATGGATAATCTTAGAAATATAGTTTCTCCATATATAATACCTGAAATGAAATATAAACTAAACTAATTTGAATAATATTATGCATAGTTATAGGGTAATGTATAGAGCAATTTTTACTAAAAATTTATACTTATAGCCCTATAGCAATACTGATGAAAACGGTCAAAGATGTTTGTTTAGCATTAAGACCGTCGGTAGAGTAAAATATCGCTACAGACTGGTTCATCGGTGGGTGTCTGAAATGATGCTTAATGTACAGTCGGAATCTTTTTTCAATAAAAAAATACGTTATGCAAGCACGTTCGTACTAATGAGACTGAAACACAAGGCCTTATACTGTATTAAATTATAATTATCTTTATTAAGGTAAGTATACTGCACATGGTTTGCTTGTTTTAAACATTAAAAGCTAATAAAACATTTAGCTATAATAAGCAAATTAAAGATTTGGCAACTGTTATTACAAACTTAATGAGTGCTATACCATGAGTTGGACAAGATATAGTTGAGTCGAAAAATTTTACAGATAGTTATGTAACAGTTTATTATTTAGGTGGCGTATTACCTACAATAGGTACTGTTAACATTAACGCATTAAAAAAAGGGAATAGAAATACAAGATTAAATAAAGAAGAATATTTGTCTTTGTCTATTCCATCACCTTTCTTATCATTTTTTGTAGGATTAATAGATGGGGATGGTAATATACAAATAACGAAAACTACTAAAGGGTTTATAGCTGTTAAACTTGTAATATCTATACATTTAAACGATATATCAACATTAGAATATATATATTCTGTTTTAAAGATAGGAAAGATTACTATTTACAAAGATAACAGAAGTCCAAGATGTAAATTAGTTGTTAACAAAACAGATTTACAAGAAGTTTTGTTTCCATTGTTATTTCATCATAATATATTTTTTTTAACTAAAACAAGAATAAATCAGTTTAATACTGCTATGATAATATTGAACAAAGATATAAAATTGTTTGATAGTATACCGACTGAATGTAACATACCTGACACTTTCAAAAAGCCTAATAGTATAATACAATATTCTAATTTAGACTATTTCTATAACTGAGTTGTTGGTTTTACAATGGGAGAAGGTTCATTTCTTATAAAAAGTAATAATGTTGGTTGTTTTCGATTAAAACAGAGATTACATAATGACTTATTTCAATCACTTATACTTTTGTTTACAAAAAAGAGCAAAATAGATTTTGAGAATAACACATATAAGCAATTTTCTGTAAGTTCGAAATCAAGTATTCAATTAGTTATATCTTTTTTTTCTTTTACAGGTTCACATCCTTTAATAGGACTTAAAGGAATTGGATATATGAAATGACTTAATGATTTAGAAAACATTAATCGATACAAAAACCTGACTTTTCCTTCAAAATGTTCAAAAAAAAGATTTAATCAAATTTATTAGCAATATTTTCTATTTCCCTTAATATAAAATTCTGTATATATGGGCTCCTTAGAGTGGTAACATTCTAAAGGCAAATGGGGAGAATTGCAAGGACATCTATAAATATTTAATACATCCACCGGTTTATAGATTACTTGCAGCGAAGCTTGATTCGGTATATTCTTCCACGGTTTTTAAGGTTAAAAACCACTAAGAAATGAATCAAGAACGTTCAACGACTAACGAGTGAGTTATACCAACAATAAGCTCGACACGAGTACCCCACAACCAATAAAAGGTTGAAGACATAGTCTAAACACGAGATATACATAAAACTGGTGAAAATGGAGATTAAATGCTCTGTTGTAACGATTTATAATCGGTAGAAAAAAAAACGTCATATGAGGTGGTTTATATACAGATGGACCACACTGCGGTAACGTAGTGTTAAAAATCCTGCTTAATGCTGGAAAATCTCCAAATATAGGATTTGCATACGATTTATTCTGGATTTTAATCTCAATTATTTACGTGAAAATTGCAATGACATGGAGACAATCAGCAGGGGTGAGAGGTCTACATACCTCAGAAGCCTCTCAGAGACTAAATGCAGGAGATCTCACATATGCTTATTTAATAGGTTTATTCGAAGGTGACGGGTATTTTACTATTACAAAAAAAGGAAAATATTTAACCTACGAACTAGGTATTGAATTATCCATTAAAGACGTACAACTAATTTATAAGATTAAATCTTTTTTAGGTGTAGGTCTGGTAAGTTTCAGAAAAAGAAAAGAAATAGATATGGTAGCTCTAAGAATTAGGGATAAAGATCATTTGAAAACATTTATAATACCTATTCTAGATAAATATACTATGTTTTCTAAGAAACAGTACGATTACTTAAGATTTAAAAGTGCTTTGCTTTCAGGTATTATATATTCAGAAGATTTACCTGTATATACTAGAAGTAGTGTGGAAATAAACTCTATAGAATCTATACTTAGTGCTTCTTATTTTCCTGCTTGATTGGTAGGGTTTATAGAAGCTGAAGGTTGTTTCAGTATATATAAACTACATCAAGACAAGGATTATTTAGTGGCCAGTTTTGATATTTCTCAAACACATGGAGATGTTTTAATATCTGCTATACGTAAATATTTATCTCTTAGCACTGCTATACATATAGATAAAACCAATTGTTTTAGATTAAAAGTTACAAGTGTAAGATCAATAGAAAATGTAGTTAAGTTTATACATTATGCACCTGTAAAGCTATTGGGTAATAAGAAATTGCAATATTTATTATGAATAAAACAATTACGTTTAATAAAAAGATATTCCGAAAAAATAAAAATACCTTTTAAATATTAAATATATAAGAGATCAAGATATAGTCCGATCAATAAAGAAATTTATTGAGTGTAGTAAGAGTATTTAATATATATATATTAAATATGGCAACTACCAACATAAAATGCTCTGTTAATAATGCTACTTTAAACAGATTTTTTGCGCTACATTTTGTATTACCCTTTGTTTTAGCCGCTTTAGCTTTAATGCATTTAATAGCACTTCACGATAGTGCAGGCTCAAGTAATCCTTTAGGAGTTTCAGGTAATTATGATAGATTACCTTTTGCTCCTTACTTTATTTTTAAAGATTTAGTAACAATTTTCTTATTCATTCTGGTTTTATCAGTATTTGTTTTCTTCATGCCAAATGCTTTAGGTGACAGTGAAAATTATGTTATGGCTAACCCAATGCAGACTCCACCTGCAATAGTTCCAGAATGGTACTTATTACCTTTCTATGCTATATTAAGATCTATACCTAATAAATTATTCGGAGTTATAGCTATGTTTTCTGCAATTTTAATATTATTAGTAATGCCTTTTACTGATCTAAGCAGATTTAGAGGGTTACAATTCAGACCTTTTGGTAAATTAGCTTTTTTCGTTTTTGTAGCTAATTTTTTAATCTTAATGCAACTTGGAGCCAAACATGTTGAATCACCCTTTATAGAATTTGGACAAATATCTACAGTATTATATTTTTCACATTTTTTAATTCTAGTACCTTTAGTAAGTTTATTTGAAAATAGTTTAATTGAATTACATACATATGATAGAAGTAATATAAAACACTAAAAAAAAAAAAGAAATCTTTACTTATTTCTTAATTTTAATGTTACTTACACTTTAAACCCAATGGCTGGCTTCAGGCTGGCTTCAGGCTGGCTTCAGGCTGGCTTCCGGCTGGCTTCCCCCGGGGGAAAGTAGGAGTTTTGGTGTTGGTTTTTTTCCTTACTATGGAAGGGGGATGTTGGTTGTATAATTCTTGGATTTTTATTATAAATTTACGTTATCATATAGAACGCCCTTTTTTCTTCTCTTCTTACTAGTGGATATGGAGGTTATTTATCTAGTAAGTAGTGGTTTTCTTCCTCTGCTTTCGTTATTTAGTTTAATAAAGCTTGCTAGGATTTTTGTATTATTATTCTTGTAATAGAAAATAGAAGGATGTAATACCTTATAAAACTATACTGGCTTAATGTCCTCATATTAATAACATTAAGTCTTGGTGGGGTATAATTTAGTATAGATTTCGCCTGGTTTATTCTCCCCCCTAATCTTCGGGGTCTTGTTCGATTTATAATCGTTCTAAGTTAATATTATTTTATTAAATTCAAAAATTCTGATTAAAACTTATTCTTTTACAACTAATTGTTGTTCTTATTGTGTATTACCTGGTGTTAAGGTTGGTACATATTCTACTACTTCTAACCGTTCTTCTAAGAAAGAACCCGTGGTAGTAATGTCAGTGATGTTAATAATCACATTTCTTCTTCTTCTTCTGATTCTTCTTCTTCTGATTCTTCTTCTTCTTCTTCTGATTCTTCTTCTTCTTCTTCTGATTCTTCTTCTTCTGATTCTTCTTCTTCTTCTAATTCTCTATCTAAACCTTTTACTGATGTAATAAAATATTCTTTTAGTAAAGATTATCTTAGATCTAATACTACTAAAGTTTACTTTAATATTCGATATTTATTTCATACTTATTATTTTGTGCATAAGTTATTTAAGCTTGTTAGTTTAGGTGGTTATTATGTTATTTTTATTAAGATTAGATTTAATGATAACTCATTTAGTATGGCTGGTAGTCAGTTTGCTTATTATTCTAGATCTAATGCTAGTAACTTAGATTTGTGAAGTGCGGTTAAAGAAAGAGTTGGTATATTGTTAGATCAGTATTCTTTCAATGCTTCTTCTATTACTTACATTCAATTAAACTTTACCTCTATGAATAAAGTGTTACATACTAGATATCTAGTTGATACTTCTAAGAGATCTAGGATTAATACTTTTCTTAAGTATAATTTTGATACTAAGTCTGTACTACCTGTTTCTATCGATTTTAATGCTTTCGATACTAAAATATATAAAGATGTTATAAATGATAGAATTGTTAATATTAAATTTTGATTTAAAGGTGAACTTATAGAGTTTAGAAAGTATATTGAATCATCAGTTAAGAATAGTAAATTTAGTAATTTAGATTCTAATTATAACTTTTATTTGGTTTCAAAAAAAAAAAAACGTGTGTATAATGTGGTTGGTATTAAAGTTATTAGTAATACTGAGGTTAATAAATTACGTTTTAGTGTAGGGGGTGTATTACTTGAAGATATAACTGATACTGTTTTAGAGGATGGGGTTGTTAAACGGGAGGTTAACAATAATGTACTAATTATTAAGGGGGATAGAGTTATGAAGGGTTCTCGTAAGATACCTTAAAAGCTATTAGTAATATAACTGATAAATCTCCTACTGAAAAGCCTAATTTAGGGGTTATAGATTTGGAAACATATGAATCAAGTGATGGTACATTTAAGGTTTATGCGGCTGGGTTTAAAACATATCTTAGTGATGAGGTTACTATGTATTATATTGATGATACTAATAAACCTGAAGAGTTGATTCTTAAGTTAATTGATGAATTATTAAGAAGTAAGTATAATAAGACAACTTTTTATTGTCACAATTTAGCAGGTTATGATATAGTTTTTATCCTTAAGGTTTGAGTTAATTTTAATGAAAGTCATGATAAGAATTATAATTCTAATTTATCTTTTAAGTTAAGAGATAATTCTATTATAAGTTTTACTATATCTAAGGCTTTTGGAAAAGTTATACAACAACTTACTATTTTAGATAGTTATGCTATGTTTAATAGTAGTTTAAGAGATTTAGCTAAATCTTATCATACTAGCTTTTTTAAATCCTATTTCCCTTATAAGTTTAGTACTTAAAATAATTTGTTTTATCTAGGAAATACACCTGATATGTCTTATTATAAAGATATAAGTGTAGAGGTTTAGAGTAAATTATATTCAAATGAGTGATCATTTAAGAATGAGACTTTAAAGTATTTGGAATTTGATTTAAAATCACTTTATGAAGTGCTTATGAAGGCTAATAAACGTATATTTTTAGATTATGATGTAGATATGACTAAGAATGTAACTATATCAGGGTTAGCAAAAAAAAAAGATATTTTTAAGTAAATATTACAATAATAATTTACCTTTAATAAATAAAGTGTTTTCCTGGATAATAACCTTGTTTAATATCCAGGATAACAGGTACTTTATTTACTACATAATATGCGCACTACGACTCATGCAGTGTGCTTTTCTCCCCTGTGGTATCTGTTGCTTTGTTTATTGCTTTTTGTATCGAATATAAAAGATACACAGAGTTTTTACAAAATGAAAATCTTTCTAAATGGGAAACTCATTTACCTGTCCAATTGGATGCTACTTGTAATGGATTTCAACATTTGAGTTTATTAAGTCAGGAAACTAAACTTTATAAACAATTAAATTTAAGTGGTGCTACTAAAGTACTAAAGATGATGATCCTCAGGATTTTTATGCGTTTATTATAAGCAAACTTATGTTGGAACTTAAAAAACGTATTAGTTTACAAGAACCTAAAGAATTGGAATCTTTAGTTAGGATTCAGGATTTTAATTGGGATAGATCTTTATATAAAGCTATTATTATGACAATACCTTACAATGCTACACCTTACTCTAGTATTGATAAGATCACAAAACATCCTGATGTTAATATATCTGAATATCTGGATCATATTACAAATACTTCTAAGACAGTATATAAATATAAAGATTTACCTCCAATGTTATATCAGGAAGATATCGCTTTATTTATTCAAATTATTTTTAAGATAGTTAAACAGGATTTTGAACAAATTAAAAAATTACTGGATTATCTTAAAACTATAGCTAAAATATGTAACACCTTAAATATACCCATAACTTGACATTTGCCTCAAGGTTTGATAGTAAAACAAGGTTATTTAGTTAAAGAATCAATTTCTCTATCTGTTTTCTCTTTTTCTAAAAACAGACTTAATATTGTTAAAACTAATAAAGAGTTATTTGATAAAAATAAACAAACTAGAGCTTTTATGCCTAACTTAATACATTCTTTAGATGCTGCTAGTATGACTTTACTTGAAAAAAAAAAATCTTTTCACAAAGCAAGAGACTCTAACGTTAACTTGTACACTGTTCAGGATTGTTTTGCTACTACAGCTAATAACGTTCCTTTATTATTAAATACATTAAAAGATGTTTACATAACTTTGTACAAATATTGTAAATATATGCAGAAATTTGATAGTAATTTTATTGAATACATATTTGATCAATATGGTGATGATACTACATGGTCACCTAAAGACAGATCTTTAGAGGTAGGTAAGCATAGATTTGTTATTCCTAAGATAGAAAACATATATCATAACTTAGCTGTAAGAGATGCTATTTATCACATTAATTAAATTAAAAAAAAACTCCTAGAGTAACATTACTGTAAGAGAAAAAGACTTTTGCCCACTTCTTAGCGTTATACGTTAAGTTGTGGGTTTTTTTCGTCTTTATTTTTTAGGATTGGGAGAAGTATCATTTTCATACATAGAGATTAAATTAGACAATGTATCCTCTCGAGGTAAACCATTTTGTTTATCATTTGATTTAACGGGAGTTCCGCTATCTGGATTTTATTCAAACAATTTATCTAAATCAAAAGATTCCGCCTCTTCCATTCAATTATTATTATTATTATTATTATTATTATTATTATTATTATTATTTTTATTATCTGAGTCTAAAGAATTATTTAACCCTTCAGAATTTTCATGTTCAAATAACTTATCTATTCCATAGGATTCTTCTTTTTCTAATCATTCCTGATTTCTATTAGAAGGTATACTATCATCTACATGAGTATTAACATAGTCAGAAATAAACATATTATGTAATCTATGTTTCTTAATATTGTAATCTTGATGTTCAAAGCCTACATTTATTCAAGATGGGAAAGCAGGTATTGCCTCACCTTCGTCAACTCTTTTAGTAATTAACATAAGAGTAGGTTTAGTTATTTTGAGTTGATTTTCTACTAGAACTGAGTTATTAAACGTATAAACTTTATTATCTGAGTCTAAACTATCAACACGTGAAATAGGTGAAATAGGAGAATCATCAGTATTAAATTCTTCCGATTTGGGAGATACTATACTAATACAACTACCGGACCTTATTTCTCTAACTAATCTTTCAAACTCAATTTCAGATTAAGTATAAGAAACATTGGAATCAGTAGGACTAACACTTAACTCATTAGAATCACTACTACTAACATTTAATTGATTATAATCAATATTATTTAACTTATTAATAATATCTTTAGCTAAATCAGGGCTAAGATACTTACTTCTGAATCAGGGTTTAATTGTATTAAAGAGTTTTTATAATAATTATCTCAATTATTTTTGAAAGCAACTAGAGTATCTGAATTAAGAGTATTAGATTCAACCAATCCTTCATTTGTACTTGATGGTAGAATTTCATCATCAAGTACGGAACTATTTTCTAGTTCTAGAGTATTATAACTTTTATTCGTTATAATTTTAGGTATATTTTCATTACTTAATGTATCCATAATATTATTATTTATTTCTTCTTTAGAGAGTTCAATTTCAAATAAATCCTCACTTTCTGATGAATTTATCTTATAAAATATATAAGAAGTTGCAAATAATAAAAATACACAGGTATTAATTAAAAGATTAATAAATTTATCATAAATATTTGAAAATAAAAGTTTATTAGATATATCTGTTTTATTTATTACAGGTTTGTTAGAACTATTATCCAGCGGAGGAATAGAATTAGTATCATTTTCACCTATTATAATAGGTTTAGTATCTACTCAAACATCTTTACTAAAAATCTTAACTCTTTTAAAATAAGTTTTAGGGTCCAAAGTAATTTTTTCATCTTGTATTCATACTGAACCTGCTATAAAATCTTTAGTAAAAGATCTTTTTATTCAAGTCTCAATTGACTTACCTTCAAACATGTTAATGTAATCTTCTATTTTTAAACTTTTACTCTTTAAACCTTTTGCTTTAAATATGCACGTATTGTCATATAAAACCAGAGCATATGTCTTACTACTTATAAAAGAAGCTTCTTTTAACTTATGTTCTAATTTGAACTTTCCTATTTCAGTACTAGTTTATCGTCTAAAGCTATATCTGTAACAATACTATCAGTATCTGAATAATATATATTACCACCTTTATTAATTATATCTAATTTTAACTTACTTATGTGTATTCTACCATATGCAGTTCAAGCAGCACTAATAGATACGGATACATCTTTTAAACAAGTTTTTGAAGAATCTTTTATTTTAAACTTATTCATAAGTTTAACTATATCTATACCTAAATACTTACATAAATCAGCATCCACAGTTGGATGATAAGTAACAAGATAACAATTATCATCAAATTTAATATTGTTTATAATAGGATATTTAGCTGCTGTATACTCATAAGTATTATTATCCATAATTCTTGTTACAGGTTTATTAATATCTAAGCCAAATCTACCTAATAAATTGTTAAGTAAAGATTTACTTATACTTTTAACAACAGGATTTGTCGTAGTACTTTTAACATGGTATATATCGTTTACATATGATTTAAAAACATCTGGTACTCTGTTAAATGTATAACAATTTTGAACATTTACTTTATAACCATGAAGAACAGCAAATTTTATTTGTTCACTGAAATACCAACCACTTCACTTTCCTAAAGGAAATATTAAACTTTCCTTGGTTCTATAAGGAAGTAAACCTAGATATTTATCTTTGCTAACTTCTACTACACAGTAAAAGAAACCAAAAAGTTTTGTTATATCAGGGTTTTTACCTATATATTAAATTTCGGAACAAAATCTCCCAGGCATATCTTGTAAGGCCACATAAGGATATAGACTGTTTACATCGTAGTAATATAAGTCTTTACCATAAGGTTTATAAACTTCTGTTATACCACCGTAGTATGCTTTTTTAATATCATTAAACAATCTTTTTTCCTTTATTAAGCCTAAGCTATCATCTTTATAATAATGTTTTAAGAATTTACCTAAAGCAAGTCCTGCTATAGTATTGGAATTAGCTATATTAATATCAAATTCCTGAAAAAAACTAGCATTAACTTTTAGTAGTACACTTAAAAGACAATGTAAATCATTTTCTAAGTATTTCAAACTTTCTTGTTTAAAATCTCAACCAGTATTTCTTATAATATCATAGTTTTCTAAATCTTCATAATAATATTTTTCTGGTTTGTTACCAATATAGAAAAGATTTTGTTGAATAGCGAATTTGTGAGCAAAGTCTTCTTTTAATATGTCTAAGTTCAAATTTTTACATAATTTTGCTAATTTTTCATTTAAAATAGGGTAACTGTCTCTAATCTCTACTCTTTTACTTTTACCTTAATCATCTTTTATACTAATAGTTAGTTTTAAAATAGTATTATTTCTCAAAAATAATTCATGGTAGATATTTTGTAAAATTATGAATCAGTTTTATTGTTATAGTCCAATAAAGCTCTAATAATGAATAAAGAGTCAAAACTACCTAAATTATCGCAATATATTTTATAACCTTCATACTTAGTAGTATTCATAAGTTCATTAATTAATCTGTAAACAACGTCATTAGAATCCATTGTAAATTTATAAATGTAGTAAGTTATAGGCTCTCTACCATTTATTCGTAAACCAGCCGCATAAACTTTACTTTGTTGAAGTTCAACTATTTTATAAGTTTCTAAATCAATAACCCCTATTCTAGGATCAGATGATAAATTTCCTTCAATATTTTGTTTATTACGTTCAACAAATTTAGCATTAATACTAGGAAGAATCTTAGATATTCTTTTTTCTATTATAGTATTATCTTTAATAATAAACAATATGTTACCTTGTTTTCTATATATTAAATCACCATAAACTTTATCTACACGCTACCTATGAAGTTTCCTGTTAAAGTAAACACACTTTTTTTTTAACAGAATCTTCTGTTTTATTAATAACTAGTAAAAAAGGTGTTTTATGTATATCTCTAAAGTAAAATTTATGCTTATCATTAAAAGTAAGACTCTGTTTATCTTTGTTATTAAGAAAAGACATATTAGAATTTAACTTACTTATAAAATCAATCTTTTGTGATAAAGGACTTAAGTTAATAGAATTAACATTTCCTTGTTCATTGTAAGAGATATCTTTAATTTCGTTACTATTACAGAAGCTTCATTTTCTAAAGGAAAATATTTAAGTTGTTTGTTTACTAATTTTAAATCAACATCTGATAAATCCTTAGTTTCAGCTTTTAAATCTGTTCTAAATTTTTCATCAATTTTGTTAACAATTAAATTAATATACAATATACAGTCTAGGTCTATTTTGTATTCCTCTAATCTAATATTAAGTTTATAAATAATTTCCATTCTAAGTAAATCTATACTTTCAGAATATCGATATTCAAAGTTAAAAATACTTTGTTTTGCAAGCATAATAGAATTATCCTTATTATATCTCATTTTTAGTAAAATAAAATAAACTTAAGAAGTTTGCATATTTTTATGTATAATGTTAGAGAATTCTTCTAAACTAAATAAAGATCGTAAAGAAATAGAAAAGAAAAACTAGGTCCTTTAAATAACTTTAAATTTGATATGATTTCACTATCATACTCCATTGGTCGTCCTTTATATTTTAAACTAGTATTAAAACTAAAATTATTTATTACTAAATCGTTATAAGTACGTAAGTGGTTTCTCCTACTCCTTTTGTAAAAGTGAAACTGTCTTTTTTTTTTTTTGAAAACCAAAGTAAGCTTTTTTGTGTCTAAGTTAGTTTTTGTAGGGAAGTAACTTATAAATGTATTGTTGTTTAAAATTGTCATAGTATTTAATATAATTAATAGGGTGTCACACTACCCTATAGACACTAGTCTGGCTACTAGTGGGTCCCCCCACCACCATAGGTCAGGACAGATCAAAGGGGGAGGCGTTTAAAGAAAATATTTTCTAGCCTAAGAAAACTCCAGATGATTAGTGAGAATACTACTAAGATTAGGTGAGAATAGTATAGTGCGCATATTATTTAGTAAATAAAAGTGTAATACGTTTAAAGAAAAGATTTTATTGATTGTTTTGAATTTTGATTTTCTAGCATACAGAAAATCTACAGATAGTAAAGCAACAGATACCACAGGGGAGAAAAGTAGACTGCATGAGTCGTAGTGCGCATATTATGTAGTAAATAAAGTACCTGTTATACTGGATATTAAACAAGGTTATTATGGGGGTATTACAGAAGTTTATAAACCTTATGGTAAAATCTTTACTATTATGATGTTAACAGTTTATATCCTTATCTTGCATTGAATGATATGCCTGGTTTGATCTGTGAAAAGATTGCTTTCTATGAGGAGGAGTCTATTCATAATTTATTTGGTTTCTTTTACTGTAGAAAAAAAAAATTTATGCTACTAATGTTAAACAAGAATATATAGGATTATTACCTTTTAGAATATCTGGTTTAATATTTCCTTTAGGTAAATGAGATGGTTGATATTTCTCTGAAGAATTGAAATTAGCTTCAGCTTATGGATATATTATTAATGTAATTAATGGTTATAGTTTCAGTAGAAAACTAGTAAATACGTGTTTAACAGTTATGTTAAAGATATTTATAAACATAAGGTTAATGCTGAAAACTCTACTCAAAAGTCTATAGCTAAAAGTTTATTAAATAATTTATTAGGGAGAATTAACAAAATATATTCATCAGTTAATAATCTAAGCAAAACTCCTTTTTTTTTTTTTTTTCATCAACACTGTTAGATTAGATTTTAATCTTGATGTAAATAATAAAGACTTAGGTTTATTACATGATATCAATAAAATACGTAAATATGAAAATCTTAGCAAAAGAACTAAATATCCAGATAAATTATATAAATCTTAAGTTAGTAAAAGATTACTAGAAGATGGTAACTTCTAAATAGTTTCTATATACAAAAATTTAAGTAATATTTATTTTCCTGTTAGATTAGATCAAAGAGCTAGCTTATATTGTACTCCTCCATTATTTAATTACCAATCTACTGAATTATCTAAAGCCCTTAGACTGTTTTCTAATCCTGGTATAATAAATAAATTAGACTATTTTTGTATAGGATATTTAAAAGCTTACCGTGCTAATTATTTTGGTCTTAAGACTAAAATTAAACCCGAATTTTTTTAGAGGAAAAATGCGAATAGAATGATATAATTATTATATACTATAACCTAACAATATAGCACTATTCTCTGAATCTAAATTAAACCTTCTAAACACATTTATATTCATTTTAAAACAATTATATTATATACCACAATACTAGACTTAGCAAGCTCTAGACGAACTTTAATTAAACTATATAAACCTACAATAGCGATGCATTCTTAGAATCTTAAAAAATCTCATCTCTTTCGATGTTTACCCTTTTATCTTCGATCTTTACTATCACTAGAAATTTGTTCTAACTCCACAATCTTCTTTGGATATTCTTCAATAATTTTACCTCTTTTACCACTAAAATCAACCAAACCTCCATTAGAATCCGTAACTAAACTATTACCATATCTAACATTATGGTTATTTCTAATATTACTATTAGAACTCATATAAGCATCACCTCCATTAGAAGAACTATCAGAAGGAAATAGATTACTCATACTAGAAGGTGTCTAAAGTCCTATAATAATAGGAGCACGAGGACAAGATCTACTATTTGTAGAAACACTAACTATTGAAGTTGTGGAAACATAACTAGGACGGACTGAATCCACTCTAGATCGATACCAATTTGCAGCAAATTAAGATGACACAGGACTGGCTACAGATTGTGATCCACCTACAACAGTACTATACCTTACAACCTGAGGGTGAGTTACGACTGGAGATTGAGCTACAACCACCTCACCTATCTGCACTCGATCCAAACATTTCTAGTAAAACTCCTCCGATGGTACGCCAAGATAAAGCACTTT
>JAABUQ010005116.1_pt1 | contig 21389 bp, 32 predicted proteins | sample 5560001 | NCBI WGS metagenome assembly JAABUQ01 (sample SAMN10711888, study PRJNA513371) | rock metagenome | isolation source: Antarctica rocks | place: Antarctica: Victoria Land, Finger Mt nord | collected 2015-12-18
GCTTGGGCCGGAAGCTCTTCTGCGAAGCCCACGCCTGGATCAGCGTGCCATCCACGGTGAAGTGCTCATCGCTCCTGAAGCGCTTGGCCAGCCGGTTCAGGAACGAAGCGAACTCCCTTGTCTCTTACGACAAATCGAAGCCCTGCCGCGTTCCTTCGGTCCAGGATGGATTTGAAGGAATGGATTCTGTAGGTGTGCCCTGTCCGGGAGGCGCTTATTTCATCGGCAAGTATTTCTATCGCGAGCTTGTCGACGAGTTGAGCGAGACATCGCTTGACCGCTTTGTCGCTGAGATTGGCGGCTTGAGCCAAGCGGAGATGGCCCATAGGGATACATTTTGTTCTGGTCCATCCAAAACACCCAGGTGCCAGAGCACTCCATATAGCTGGTTTTCTCCGGGAGAATGTCCATCCTGTGCTTTGTAGCAGCGGTGAATTCTATACAGTCGAGCAGTGGCCTTCTCCCTTGGTCGCTGCGCGACGCTGGGGGCTGACGGCGCATCTACCGGGGACGTTATGTCCACGGTGGATGTTTTGTCCAGGGTAGCCAGCTCACCATCTATCGGGGCTATTTCGCGTGGACGATGCTCTTCAATGTTGATGACGGTGTTTTGCGAGCGGAGGAATGAAAACGCTCCATGAGTATTTGGAGCTCCTTCCAGTTCTTCCCAGTCGAGAACCTCCGCACTTTTAGGCCGTCTTCTCATCGATGCGGACGACCTCGCTGGGCGCGAACTGCTGCAACAAACGATCTGTGAGGGATTGATAGTCTTCCAGAGCTTTTGACCGAGGGTCAAAGTCGGCGAGGAATTTGCGAGCCCTTGCCGCATTCACAGCCGCTTGATCGGTCCGAATTCCCGGATAGACCGGCACACCCCGCTTCACCGAAATAGCTGCCAATGTGTTCAGGACAACCTCGGTGATAGCCAACCTTCGATCTAGCTTTACTGGAAGAAGCCCCGCTACTCGTACATTCAAGCCGCCGGCAAGCATGCCATTTAGCATGTCGCCCGCCTGGATGCTCGCGGTAGCCCCCTGCACACTCAGGATGTCCTATCCACTGGGACGAGGACCTGCTGCGTGTAGACCACAGCACAGGTTTGAAAGAGGCTGATTGAGGTCGCTACATTAATCAGAACAGCATCGTAGTTCTTCTCATACTCGCCGAGCAGATGCTTGAAGATGAACTCTCGGAAGGGGAGACTCATCGCGGTCGTTTCCGCTTCGGTCGTGTACCGATTCCCGCAGATGAGATCGAGGCCGGGACTCGCGGTCATCAAGCATTCACGAAGCGCCAGCTTACGAATGAGCAAATCGTGAAGGAATGCTGGTGGCTTTAGCGCCAACACTGCCGCAATAGAACCCTGCGGATCTGCATCGACCAGTACAACCCGCATACCTCGATCTGCAAAGCAGCGGGCAAGCGTGAGAGCGGTCGTCGTCTTGCCCACGCCGCCCCGTTGATTAGAGATAGTCAACCGAATCACTGGGGACTCCCGACCGGATGCGTCAGAATGGTCGCTATCTCGGCCGTGCGGAAATACACCCGCCTGCCTAAACGAAGCCGTGTGGAGTTCACATTGTCCGAAAAGGAGCTTTTTGATCGAAGCGTAATTCTCAATCCTTCGGCTGAACGGTTGAGTATCTTCGCTAACTGAGCCAAAGTGATGAGTGGGCCGTACTGGTTGTATAAGAGTTCTGCCGTTGATACCGTAATCTAACCCCCCTACATGCGTTAGCTAGACCCCACAGTAGAGATCGACTCGTTGAAAATCGAGAGACGCTTTTGCGACCGAAACATCCGGCAATTTACGCTCGTCGCAAAGGGAGCCTTACTGGATCCGCCCTCCCGCTGCAACGAGGAGCGAGCGAAAGAGGCTACTCGTGGAATTCATCAGTCTCGTGGCAACGGGCCTGGTGGTGTCGGAAACGCAGGTTGACGCGCGTGCCGGTGAAGCAGGATAGATTGCATCAGCTAGCTCTTCATCGGTAATCGAAAGATGCGGATTGTTCCTCCGGTCAGATTCGATACGCTCGAAGATCTTGAGGTCGATGTACGGCAGAACGCCGTCGTCGCACCAGCCTGCAAGCGCAGCGGGGTCGAAACGTTTGCTGTGGCGCGTTCCGTTCTGACGTGCCTCAAACTGCTTTTTGAATGATTCCTCCGCGATCTTGTACGGAACATCAGTGTTGACAACGAAGTAAGCGGGACTGCTTTTTGGGCCTTTGTCCTCTACCGGCTGCAGAAGCGGAAAGGCATAGCTCCCCACCTGCGGTACAGGCTCCTCCAAAGGATCGCGGACTGCTTTTCTCGCACATTGTCTTCAACGTCTTCCCAATATGGAGTGACGGTTTCGATCTGCCCTGTTGGGGCATTGTTTATGTCGAGAGTTGGCGCTGCGCCGCCGCCGAAGACATACGAGCCGTTGAAGAAGCTGGGATCAAAATCATGAACAAAGATGCCGAGTGCCTGGGCTCCGGCCTTCAGCTCATGCTTACCTGCGCTTTGCAAGATGTCGTCATCGATCTCAAGATCCCGCTCACGATAGTTCAATGCCTGCTGCGCCGAGCCACCTGTAGTGAAGTACCCCGCCACCTGAATGTTGGGGTCAGTAGAAGCTGGGTCCTGTTCATTTCGTTCCAGCTGTATCCTATGCGCGTCTCGTGAAGTGTTTTGGTACTCAACGTCTGCGTGTTGGAAAAACGAGGTCGTACTCACTGACAATGTTGGTGTAGCCGGTCTGGGCTAGATTCGGACCACCAGCGCCTACATTCCCGATGCTGCTTCGACTTGCGGAAAAGGAGAGGTTGGCAACATCGGTCGAGCTTGCTTGGAGATCCGCGCGAACCGAGGCGGTCCACAGACGTTGGGGAGCTAGAAGGGATTGGCGGAACACTATAGGGGTAAAAGCTGAGTTAAGCGTCACGGCATTTACAACATTGAATTCGTTGCTGTCGCGCTTTTCGAGTGCAAGTTCAAAGCCACTCTTATTAGGAACGATCGGCCCGTTGAACTCCCCTCCGTACCTCCGCTTACTCGCTGGAGTACCCGTCAATGAAAATGGATCGGTCGCATTGAATGCTCCTTCACCGTCGGAAAAGAAGGCAGCGCCGTGGTAAGAAGCAGCACCAGGTTTAGTGGTGATCTCAATTTGCCCTCCACCGAACGGTGGGAACTGGTATTCAGACGAGAACAAGTCTGGATTCACGCGGACTGAGGCGATAGAACTTTTCGGAGGCAGAGCACTTGTGTTTTGAAAGCCGTCAATCCGAATGATCGCGGAACCGGGGTTCCCGCCTGCAGCACTTGCTAAAACCTGGAGCTGCCTTCTCATGTCGTCCGGATCATCGGCTAGCTGCTTCATCTGTCGAGCACTCAACGTAATCGTTCCAACTCCATTATCGCTACCGCTTCCGTCGCTGTTTTCAACATTCACCTCTACTTCGGACGTTACGGTGGCAGGGACAAGCTGAATGTTCACGCGATTGGCTGATCCGGCATGCGTCTCGATATGCAGTTTCCGCTCCGCGAAACCTTCCGCACCGACCGTAAGGTCGATTGCATCGCCAGCTACGCACTGAACCGCATAGTGGCCTTTCGCGTCAGAGACTGTAGGCACGTGGCCACTCAGCCGGATTGCCGCTCCAGGAATGATTGCGCTCGTTGAGTCGATCAACAATCCCCTCGATCTCAACGCCATTTCGACACGGGCTCTGGCTGAGTGCACATGTACATACAAAGCAGCAAATCAATGGCAGACTCGCATTAGCTTTCATAAGACGACTCCCTGATGGAAGCCTGACCGCTAATGATGCCGTGGGCCAGCATTGTGCAGTGAACGTGTCGATCTCAGCGGGGAATGTGTAGCAATCGGACTGTCAGCGCTACAGGTTGCGAGCAAGACCTTTGCCCGCCAGCATGGAGCGGGGTTGGTAACGATAAGTCGCATAGGGTGGAGTTGGCCACCCCGATCCGGTCTGGGAGCAGCCCCGGCTCGCTGACTGGCGACAAACGTGTTTCCCGTTACAAATAACGAGTCGGCTGGCGGCTGTCTCCCTGGCTGCTCATTTCTGCGCAGGTTTCATCGCGGCAATGGTGTTTACCGAGATCGAAGGCCCGTTGCGAGATGCACTAGCCACAAGAGCATCGACCAGAGCGCGGCACTCATTCAACCCTGTAGCGAGTAATTCACGGAAAGACTTAACGCGCGACATAGACCAAAGGATGCTGGCCAGCACCCACGTTGGGCTTGCATGTAGAAAGGCCTTTCCCGATGGATAAAGTCGGTAGCCCAGCCGCTGAATTAACGTGAAGCTTTCCTGCGCACCACGGGCGATCACCATGGCTTCTTTCCAAGAAGCTCCTCCACCACGTCGCATGGCCGCTACGCTCACGCTTTCAAAGGCCGCTCCTAAGGGAACCTGGCAGCGCAGCCATAAGAACATGTTCGATTCGAAGACCGCCGGAAGTCCTGCCGCGTTGAAGACCTTCACCCATTCCTGGTTGTTGATCTTGCTTTTCTGACCGGCTGCCCCGATCTTCGCGGTCAGCTTCCCGTCCTGATCGAGACGTGCTTGGATAAACGGCATACCGAAAGAGCATCGCTCCGCGCCTACAGCATCTCTCAATTGCTCCGGCTCGAAGTTGTTGAACATGAAAAGGATCGAGTTTGCCGCGCTACGCTGCAAGGCAGGCAGAACCGCTTCGACCTGGTGAGCGAGCAGCGTGACAAGAACCAGATCGTACGGCACTTGCTCATCCAGCTTGTCCGCTACTTGAAGCTCTGCCTGCTCGCCCTTCGTGTTCACGATACCGCCATCACGCCTAAGTTGTTCGAAACGGAGCGACCCGGGGCGTGCGACTGCCGTGACCTGATGTCCGCGTGTCAGAGCGAATTGAAACGCAAAAGCGCTGCCGATGCTTCCTGCACCAATGACGGCAATACGCAATGTTGGAGAAGCTTGTCTGTCCCGAATGCTCATGGAATCTATGATTGGACGGAGGGGCTGGAGCAGCAATACTCCAGAGTCTTATTGTAATGTTCAGGAGTCCAACACCAATGAATGAAGACAGTGTCTTGAACACAGACGATCCGCTCTCTACAGCCTTGACCACAATGAAACTGCGCGCCTTTATCAGCGTCGCGCTGGATGCTGGCGGCGATTGGGCTGTCGACTTCCCGGCCTATGAAGGCTTCACGTTGAACGTCGTGCAAAAGGGAGAATGCTGGGTGTCGGTGAGCGCACGTAAGAAAGTCCGCCTCAGGTCCGGTGATTGCTTTCTTTTGACCGGCGGGAAGCCGTTCACGCTCGCCAGCGATCTTTCCCGGACGGAGCGAGACCGCGCGGAACAGCTCTTCATGTACGCGAAAGAGGGCGTTGCGGTCTGCAACGGTGGTGGACAGTTCTTTGTGGTTGGCACCATCTTCAGATTCCAGGGACACCTGCCATCCCTTCTGTTTGGCCGCCTTCCCCCGATCATTCATATCGATGGCAGCTCCGATCATGCTGCAGGGCTCCGGTGGAGCCTTGACCGCTTCAATGCGGAGATGCGCAACGTCGGTCTCGGACGCTCCTTGATCCTGAGTCATCTCGCTCCGATCATGCTTTTGCAGATGCTGCGTCTCTATGTCGGTTCGTTACCGGTTGAAGAGAACTGGCTGCGGGCTCTTGCTCATCCACGCCTGTCCAGGGTTCTCGAAGCGATGCAAACGAACTACAAGCGCAATTGGTCTTTGAACCAGTTAGCCGACCTTGCACAGATGTCACGGTCCGGCTTTGCTCTTGTCTTCAAGAAGACCGTGGGGGTGTCGCCCCTTGTCTATTTAGCAAACTGGCGTATGCAGATTGCCTGTGAACTCCTGCACGAGGGCAATCAGAGCATCGCGGCGATCGCAAGTGAGGTCGGCTACGACTCGGAAAGTGCCTTCAGCACTGCATTCGACAGAATAGTGAGGTGTAGACCGGGCGCTTATCGAACGGCATTCTTACAGCGCAAGAGTAGTTAGTCTTGCGAAGTCGCATAGTGCTGACCAATCCCGGTTGCCTGGCCCGTTCGGGTCGGAGGCGGCCAAACTTCTGCTAGCGGCGTTTATGAGGACTAACCATTGCCTGGAACACGAGCCTCTCATCTAGCCGGCTGTGCTCTCGCCCGAAGCGCTTTGCTCTTTCAAGCTCAAGTCGCATCTGTCATTTAGAAACGTGTCTTCATAGGCCATGTAGGGTTCTAGGTACATCGACGAGGTGCGCTTGCCTTTACTGATCATCTCTACCTGCAGGATTGTGTCGAATCCGTATCGTAGAACAACAACCGTCTGGAACTCCGGCTGTGCAGAGGCAGGCAAGAGGAGGCTGTGCGTTTTCTGGTAGTCAGGCAAGGGGAATTGCTGTAACAAACCGAGGTCCGCGATCTTAGCGCGCAAAGAAACGTTGCTGCTGTATTCGGTTGCTGAGACCTATTCGCCCCCCGGTTTTACTTCAATCTGCACAACGCTTCCTGGTCGGCCACTCGCCTCGTAAGTGGTTCCAGCGATCAGGTAGTTGGAACCGGACTGCCTGATCCTGAGCAGGTGGGAAGCTCCATGTCGAGTTTGGGCTTACTCACCCAGCGCTTTACCTGCTGATGTATGCGAACCCTCATCCAGAAACGAAGAACGGGGCTGCTGCCCGATCACACCAGGCCCTGCGAGATCACATGCAGCGTGTCGCCGCAGCAGGACGACTGCGAATCAGCGAAGAGCGAGCCGTGCATTTGTTCCACGCCGCTGCATGCGGGATAGTGATGACGTTGCTCGGCATGAACGTTGAGGACCGGGACCTCTCCTTATCCGAAGCGGCATGCGGTATGGCATTGGCTACCATTGTCACGGGCCGGCACATCGCTGTTGCTCCAACCGCACGAATTACGGCTACCGCACTACGAGCTCTGCTTACCAGCGCTAAAGAAGCAGTCTCGTCTGGACCGCAGCACTTTACGGAAGCTGAGCACGGGTTACTAGTCGAATGGCTTGAACGCCTCAGCGAAGTCCTCGTAATGAATAATGGGAAGTCTCATCGCGTCAGTAACGGCCCGATTGCTCCACCGAGGAGTCCCTCGGGACCTACCAGATCACCACATCGGGGAAGACAATAGAGTGCATGAAAGGCGGTCTATGAGGGATGACAGACAACAATGGCAGGAATGAGCGACCGCCTGCCTGAGCTACCGCCCGCTGCCTTCCTCAAGGAGGACGGAGGCGACGACGCCGACTTCTACGCGCCTGCCCGGCTGGTCACCCACATCGATGAGGCGGCTACGTGGGCGCTCACCGCCTACTACCGAGCCACCCTACCGGCAGGAGGCGTGCTGCTGGATCTCATGTCGAGCTGGGTCAGCCATCTGCCGCCGGAGATGGCCTTCACCGAGGTGATCGGCCAGGGCATGAATGCCGAGGAACTCAGGACCAACCCCCGGCTGAGCCGGAGTTTCGTGCAGGACCTGAACCGCACCCCCATCCTGCCGCTGGAGGCCGACAGCTGCGATGCCGCCCTGTGCTGTGTCGGCGTCCAATACCTACAGCGTCCCTTGGAGGTATTCGCTGAGGTCCTGCGGGTCCTGCGGCCGGGCGCATCCTTCAGCATCAGCTTCTCCAACCGCTGCTTTCCGACCAAAGCGGTGGCGATCTGGCGGTCGCTCGACCCTCACGGACATGCCTCCCTGGTGCGCCTCTACCTTGAGCGCGCCGGCTTCCGCGACATCAGCGCAGAGGTGCTGCGGGACGGCTCCGAGAGCGATCCGCTGATCGCGATCACGGGGCGGCGTTGAAGGCTTACTGTCTTCAAAGGTTGGTCCTGATATGTCGCCTTCTGTGTACAAATCACTGCTTCAGCGGGATCTCAAGTGTTGCGAACAGGCCAAAGCACTCGTCGAACCTCACTACGGGTGATCCGAGAAGCAACAGCAGTTCTGGAGCATAGGGATTTTCTTAGCGTACGATCTTTGACGTTTGGGGTGGTGACCCAAGCGGCTTAGCGTATGTAAGTTTCCCTTTCTCAAGAGTGACCCCAGGAAAGGGCGGCACCTAGCGCAGGGGCGCGATCAGTTCGCTAAGAGTGCTTCTCGTAACAGCAACATTGGATCTGGGGCGTTCACTATGCAGTTGATTGGCGGGCGCACTATTCAGCAGAACGTACTGCTGTTCTATACCGCTTCTCTGGCCCAATTCTTTGCATGTAACCGTCACCAGCTACTCAACAAACAGCACGTCGCTTTGGATGACGCCACGGCGAAATGTCGGGTTAACCGCTCCCACTTCGCCCTCCCCGCATAGACCTCCACCGCATAGGTCTTTTATCTTTCACCAAGGAGAGCTTCTTAATCTCGTTCGCGGCGTCGCCCTCACCCTCACCCTATCGTTCGAGGGTGAGGGTGTAGTTCGACGGATCGATGGAGACGACTCTTACGTTCTGTCTGCCGACTGGACCGAGTTCCCATGGAACGGTGATCGCTACTTCCCAAGTTTGGCCAACGTGAAGTTTGCCTTTCGTTGCTCCCACAGGAGAGGGTTGATGGATACGCCGCTTGCGTCTGTAGAGATTGAACACTCCTTAGGTTTACGTTGGCGCTTACACACCGACTTTCTCTTCACGAGCCGCTTGCCGATAAATCGTTAACAGCGGGTCCGACGAAGCCGGTCACAACTGTGAGTCATTGCTTGACACAGTATCGAGTATGTTGTAACCGGGCAAGGTGAATACACATACCCCAGGGAACATCGGCGAAAATCGCCGACGACATCCTTATGTGTCGTGAACTTACCACGAAGTGCGAGCGAATCTTCATTGATAGCAGTTAGCTCGCGGAAATCCCCTCACTTGTAAGCTTATCCCTAGTTTGCGTGTTTTCTCAGGTATTTTCATCCGTATGCGAGTCGCCACACGACCTAACAATAGGTGATCATAATCGATGCTAGCCATACAATCAGAGGTAAACCTTTGTAGGTCAAGGTTGCGCTCAGGTTTAAAAGCTGCTGGAGGAATAACAGGTGTTAGCCCAACATCACAGGAGCATGAAGGAGGAGAACTTCTCCTTACCTGCAACTGGCGATGGAGCTTGGCGTCGTCCGGCACCCACCCTGCGGGGTACCTCGCAACGTCCACCAAAGCAGTTCCCGGCGCTCTAAGGGAGCAACAAAGGGCACCGATTCATTGCTGCTGCTCTATTCGGCTGCACCTGGCAGTCAGTATTCTCACAACCTCACCAGATTGCCTGGCATAAATGGACAAGGCATGTGACGGAACACAGCTACTTCTGTGTGTTTGCCTGTTCAGTGAAGAACTGTTTAAGCGAGCGCGGTTCGCGACCTAAGATCGCGCCGAGGACGAGCGCATTGCCACCGGGGAAACCGTATTTAGCATAATCGGCGTACATGCGCCGCATGCCTTCTCTGAAAGCTCCTTCTGGGATGTGCGCTTGCTTCACCCATTCGTCAAAAGTAATCTCAACTGGTGTGATCGTTTGACCGAGTGCTTCGGACATGATCTGTGTCAACTCAACCCGATCTACCATCCCGGCGGAGCACAGCTCAAATGTTCCGTAATCAAGCTTGTCACTCGTGAGTGCGATAGCCGCTGCTTCCGCCACGTCTCGGTAGTCCACATAGCTCGCCCGCTTGCTGCTCGGGTACGGCAACGAAAAGGTACCCTTTTCAGTGACCTCTTTCCATCCATCTGCGAAGTTTTGCATAAACATCGTAGGTTGGAGCACTGTGAATGTCATGCCGGACTCAAAGAGTGCTTCCTCGACGGGCCGCTTCCCTGAATGATTGCTCATCTTCGAAATAGATGGGTGAATCACTCCGGAGAAAGTGAACTTCCTAACACCTGTAGCCACCGCTGCAGTGACCATCGCAACACCGAGCTCTGCTTCGTTTGGTTTGAAAACAGGGTTGATATGAAAGACACCGTCAACGCCTTCGGCTGCACTCCTAAGACTTTGGTAGTCTTCGAGGTTTCCTACGACAGCCTCGTCTGCTCCCTGGGCGATGGCTTCTGCTCGTTTATCCGCACTCGTGACGAGGGCTTTAACGGTTGCCCCACGTCCCTTCAACGCGGGCACAACATAACGAGCATATTTGCCGCTCGCACCTATCATAAGAACTTTCATTTCCATTCTCCTTATGGCTCATCGAACAGATGAGAATTATCTCTACATCCAGGGCTATACCGCCAGTTCCGAATTTGAGACGGATATCTCAGTGCGCTGCTGAAGCAGAGCTCCGACGAGACATCTTTACTTTGAGTTTGCAGCGGCCCAGTGCTGCTCGAGTGCCCGCGCCACTTCCTCTGGTCTCTGAATCTGCGTCCAGTGACCGCAATCCAGCTTGAGCACACGGGAAGCCTTCGTGTCTCGCCCGAGCCGATCGGCAAAGCCAACCGGACAGAATGGATCTGTAACACCCCAGAAAACTAAGCCGGGAGCGACCACCTTCACCAGATCCGGTCCCCATTCGCCGCCGACATAAACGGCAGACCGGTAGAGGCGAAGAATGCTTGCCTTCATGGTTTCGTCCATGCGTTCCGCTGTGGCCACAGCCAAATCAACCGGGAAGCCAGCCCCTTCCATTCGCTTTGCAAATTCACCTTTATCGAGCTCCGCCATCCATCGCTCTCCAACGTCGGGGTTTGGAAGACCTTTGCCAGCCCATGCCACTCGTAGTCCCGGTTGACAGGCCCACTTCCCGCCGCCCAGGTGCGGACGAGATCAGGCCGGATAGATGCGACCCGGACCGTTAGGAGGCAGCCCCAATCGTGGCCGACCAGATCGACAGGCTCTCCCAGCTGTTCAAGCTGTTCAATAAGCCAGTCCACGTACTCCTCTTTTGTCGATCCAAAGCCCGCCGGTAGGGAGCTGGCAAAGCCAGGCAGCGCGAGAGCGACGGCATCTCTGCACGCCAGGTAGCTTCGTACCCAGTCCCACACGTGGGATGTATCCGGTACTCCATGAACAAAGACTGCGGGCACGGTGACTCCTCTTTCTTATCGAAACGGTTACTACAGCGCGGAAGACAAACCTTGGACTTTATACTCCTCGACGTGAGCAAAGCCTGTACAGCAAAGCCGCGGCGAGGCGGAGAGACCTGCGGTGGTGTATTGAGCTTTCACGAAAGGTCATGTGTATCACTGTTCGGAGAAATGTGGGGAAGGACATAAGTTCTGCATGGTCACGTTGTCGGGGAGCAACGCGGGTGGCACCGTAGGTGAGAGGGTTCGCCGAGAGGAGGTACACCACGAAAGCCGTAGGCAGGATCTACGTGGTGAGGAAAGTTGTAGACATCGAACACCTGTACTCATGTACTATGCTAATACATAACTCATCAGAGTGGAGCAAGGCCGTAGTGGAAGGATGGAGTCTTGTGAAGATTGCTGTTATCGGCGCGACAGGAATGATCGGAAACCACGTACTTCAGGCTGGCGCGAGGCGCGGCCATGACATGATCGCAATCTCGAGAAGACCTTTATCTGGCGCTGCGCTCCATCTCGAAGGGGTTGAGGCTCGAACGGCGGACCTGGCACATGTTCCTGAGCTTCGCCGCGCGATCGAGGGCGCGGACGCGGTGGTGCACTGTGCGGGCTACTACCCCGCCGCACCTCGGCCTGTGCATCTCGAACTCGCCGAAGCTACGAAGTTGTCCAACAACTTCTATGAGGCTTGCGTCGGTCTCGGCCTACAAAGAATCGTGTACGTCGGCGCAGCCATCGCAGTTCCCCGTACTAGCGGTGGGATGGCGAGCGACGGGCAGGCCAGCTTCACGAAGGAACCGTCCAGCAGCAACAGCTACCTTCAGGTGAAGTGGCTCCAGGACTCCATCGCCCGGAAGCACGCCGCAGACGGGCTTCCTGTCGTGATTGGCGTCCCCGCGATGACCTTCGGTGAATTCGATCCCGGGAACACGACAGGGAACTTCATTCTGGGCGTGGCTAAGAAAACATTTAGAGCGTTCGTGGATGGCAAGCGCAACGTGGTGTACGCGGGTGATGCCGCAGACGGTCTGATTCTTGCGGCGGAGCGCGGGATCACAGGACACCGTTACCTGTTCACGGGAGAGAACCTCACCATGGAGCAGTTGATGGGCAAGATTGCTCGCATCACACAGGCGCCGATGCCGAAGACCATACCCCTTCCTCTAACCAAAGCGCTCTACGCCTTCCAGCTGCTTCGATACAAGTTCTTGTCCGGTCCAGTCCCGACGATCTCCGAGACGGCGTTGGCGGTCATGTCTTCAGGGCAATTTCTTGACGGGCGAGTCGCCGCATCAGAGCTCGGCTACAAGCCTTCCGTTTCAGTGGATGAAGCGATTGAAAGGGCGCTTGCGTGGTTCGTGAAGGCAGGCGCCTTGCCTGCACGTGGAGAGGGTTAGAGATCCGAGGGTCTCGAAGGCGTTGCTAGGGCGCGATGGGACCAAACGCGTTCTCCAAAGTGTTCCCTGAGGTCAATCGTTTGCTGTGCTCCCGTGAGGTATTTCAGCATATCGAGCTCGGTCGATACAATGACACGGTATGAACCAGACCAGCGGGGCTATCCTGCGTTCGGGAAAAAAGAAGAATAACCCCCCTGCGTATCACCACGGAGATCTACGGGCGGCACTCCTGAAAGCGGCTCGCAAAGCTCTTGAAGCAGGTGCTCCGGAAAAGATTTCTCTAAAAGCTCTCGCCGCTCGCTTAGGGGTCTCGCAGTCAGCGCCGTACCGGCATTTCCCAACACGTGAGTCGCTGCTCGCGGCTGTCGCCGCGGATGGCTTTCAGCAGTTTCAAATTGAAATCCGAAATGCAGCCCAAGCCGAAAGCCCCGAGCCGGGCCTGGAACACTGCTGTCTTGCCTACCTGAACTTCAGCAGGCAAAATCCTGGGCTCTATAGACTGATGTTCGCTTCGGAGCTTCTGCATCGCGACGATGATAAGCTCCTCCAGCAGAGCGCAAAGCTTGCATTCCAAGAGTTGCTGGAGCAGGTGCAATGTGCCGTGCCGAGCCAGACCCCGGCGACCGCAGCCTGGATATGGATGACCATGCACGGTCTGGCAATGATCGAGCTGGCGGGATTGTCTCTCGGCCCGGCTTCACAGGCACTCAAAGCGGTCGACGTCGTTCAGGAGATGACGAAGCGTTTGTATGCAGGACGGGCTGATTCGTGACCGGCCCTCGCTTACTGCCAGTTCTGACGGATGGGCACGCACCCTCCCGATGTGATCGAGTGCTAGCGAGCTACCTTAGCCTAAGTGAGGGCATTCTCATCTGTTGCTCTCCCAAGTCGCCGCCCATCACCAGGGCCGGCGTGAGACAACCGGAACGACTCTCACTTCGCTTTCGACTTGCCATGTGCAAAGCGACCTCGGCGATGATGGACGCGGTTGCCGTGTAGCAGGGGTGGCCGCCTCCTGCGAGGAGCGACGATGACGTGCTGCCGTCCGTTGCCGTTGCCGTTGCTTCGACTTCCCATTGCCAGTCGGTCAGGTAGCGGCCCGATGGACCGGAGCCCGGAGCGGGAAGGAATCTCTCAAGAAGTTTCGCCAATCCCTTTCGCACCGCTAGCGGCAGACGCGTCGCTTTTATGAGAACTTTCTGCACGATGCCCTTGGAAGCTGCGGCAAGTTTTCGACGAATCCCACCAAGCCCCACAGACGGCCCCAGGTCCACGCCCTCCCGGTATGTTGCAAATGCGACGGAAGCTCCTCGTTCCGCCACAAGGATGGCGGCGGACCTGTACACGATAAGCGGGTTGAGAAAGGCTACTGGTACAACAGGACCGAAGACACGTCCGGCTTGGACCAAGGTTTGCAAGTTCAATGGCTCGGGGCGTCGCTCTTTGATCAATGCTGAAGACCTTGGCAGCAGTCCCTCTGGACGACCCACCAGCCGGGCGTCAGGGTCTTTCAGCATCTCCACGATGCTCGCCATGGTTCCTGCGGAGATGGACTGCTTCAGTGGTACACCACCAGTGGGGACACGGAGGAATCGCACAGCGACGTGCACGCTCGCTACAGGGGCTACAGCTCCGGGACCAACGTCTAGCGGGCCTTTCTCGCCTTCTCCAGCAAAGGAGCGGCCACACGCCGGCAGGCGATCAGTGTCGTCAGATCGGCGGGCATCGCTTCCCAGCCGGCCATCTGGACAATCTGCACGCCAGCAAGCCGGGCTGGCCCGTCAAATCGATCGATCACTCGACGCAACAGAGGGATCTCACCACTGAGATCGACGTAGGACGTACCGGACTTTACACAGGCGTCGATCAGGCCTTCAGCCTGCGAGGTATACGGCCCGGCGCAGTTCAGCACTACAGCTGTTCGTTCCGCAAGGCGAAGCAGTAAATCTTGGTTGCCGAGATCGGCACTGATCATTTCGACATTCTCGAGTTGAAGATCGCTCAGAATCTTCCCCAAGCGCTCGGGATCTCGCCCCGCAATCGCCCATCGGTGGCACGTACCATCTAAGCCGAAAAGGGTGTCTCTCAGTGCGAGCTGCTCGACCACCAGCCGACCGGTCAGTCCCGTGGCGCCAAGCACCACAAGATCGAACTCCCTTTCCAATCTTTTCCCGTTTTCAGTAGCGGCAGTCATTGTAGGCACCTAATGTACTATTATAGTACATTAAGTGCCCTGCGTGCTATTCCGACAGGATGGTCCGATGTTGGCGAGAGAATGTTTGACGCGCCGCTCCGAAGTGAGTTCGTGCACTTATAGCAGTTAGACGCTAGGCACAGCGCACGAGTGATGTCAGCGATCAACTCGCCAAATGAGGACGGCGCAGCGTTGGATTGTGACACTTGAAGGGGCTTGCATAGACCAGCCGACAACGAAGATGTGGAGGGAGCACAATGAGCGATGCAAATACGCAGCCATTGATTGCCGCACATCAGTGCCCAAATTGCTCCGGACTTTTCTTGTCCAATCGGCTGAACGAAGATGCGACTGCAACCGGTGTAGTCGTTTGTCCGCGTTGTGCCTACGCAAGCCCGCTTCACGTCGTGATCGTATCGAAAGACGCTTCCACCACTTAGAGGAGTCCGAGTTGCAATTGGGCGTTTACGGTGCCGGGCATGAGGGCACGCATAAAACTTCTCACTACGTCACTTACAAGGTGACTCTGGTTGTCTGCGCGCGCCGCGAGGCGCGTCTGTACATGCGGAAGTTCAGCAGAGAGTGGTCGTATAGTGACATTGCTTCTTTGAATGCGCCATGCACCGGACTGCGTCAATACCGCCACTCCGAGACCTCGGAGGATCATCTGAAGCACGTCTTCAGCTGTCATGACGTGATGGAGCGAATTTCCTGTTGTGGTGGCGGGTTTTCCCTTTAGGACCAGTTCGTCATATAGATATGGCTGCACATGGCGCTCAAACAGGATGCAAGAGCTCTTGTTCAGATCGTCGGCCGAGATTTCCAGACGATAGGCCAATGGGTCGGAAGTGAGCATCGCAACGAAGAACCGTTGGTCCGCAACGAGTACACCAGAGATCTTTGAGTTCTCTGGCACACCGGTAAGGAATGCGAGGTCGAGTGAACCAGAAAGCAGTTCGTTCGCCAGTTCAGGTGCAAGTTTACTGGTCAGTTCAATCCGTAAATTTGGGTGAGGGGGAAAGTGCAAGGATAGTAGCTTCGCGATTAAGTACGGATCTGTGTATGGGCTCTTCCCAATATGTAAAACCATGTCAGCGGTCTCGACTGAGGCCCTGGAGAGATGAATTGCTCGATTCAAGTGCTGCAAGCAGACTCGCGCTTCCCCTACGAAAACTTCCCCTTGTGGCGTCAGAGAAACTGTTCTCCCTTCGCGCAAAAACAGTTTGTAGCCAAGAAAGATCTCCAACGCGAAAATCTGCTTCGTTAGGCCGGACTGTCCGATGCGAAGGCAATAATATACTTGACAGACCGGGAGAATAAGCCTAGTCTAGCTTTATGGAAGTCCCGAAGACACTTATCGAAGCGATCAAGCTGTTCTCAGAATATGAGAATTGCCGCGAGTTTATGATCCGCGTGCGCTGGGCCGATGGTGTTGTGCGCTGCCCTCAGTGCCAGTCTAACAAGGTGACCTATCTCGCTAACGCCAAGGTCTATAAGTGCCGCACGAATCACCCGAAGCAAAAGTTCTCGCTTAAGACGGGCACGGTCTTAGAGGATTCACCCATCGGCCTTGATAAGTGGCTTCCGGCCTTTTGGCTCTTGTCCAACAGCAAGAACGGGATTAGCTCTTACGAGTTGTCGCGCTCTCTCGGGATCACGCAGAAGTCGGCTTGGTTCATGCTTCAGCGGATTAGGCTTGCCATGCAGGACGGCTTCGACGGCGGCAAGCTGAAGGGGCAGGTAGAAGTGGATGAGACCTTCATCGGCGGCAAGGCTCGTAACATGCACCTTGCCAAGCGGAAGAAAGCCATCACGGGCCGGGGAGCTACGGGCAAGACGGTCGTCATGGGAATGCTTGAGCGTGGTGGCAAGGTCAAGGCTCACGTGATTGCCGAGCGTGACAAGAAGACACTCCACGCCAAGATCGGGGAGCATGTTGAGTCCGGTTCGCACGTGATGACGGACGAACTCATCTCGTATTGGGGTTTGGAAGAAAGCTACACCCACAGCGTTATCAATCACGCTGAGAGGTACGTTGACGGCATCGTTTCAACGAATGGCCTTGAGAATTTCTGGTCCCTGCTCAAGCGGGGCTTGAACGGCACCTACGTTGCCGTGGAGCCGTTCCACCTGTTCCGTTACATTGACGAACAGGCGTTTAGGTTCAATAACCGTGGCACCACTGATGCGGGGCGGTTCATCAAGACGCTCTCCCAAGTCACTGGCAAGCGTCTGACGTTCGCTGAGGTCACGGGTAGGGGGTTGCAGGCGGCGAACTAGCGGCAAGCCTGTAATCGAAGGAACTAGCGGGTTGTCTTACCGGAGGCAGGGGCGGGGGAAGCGCAAGTCTTAGATCGCTTCTCCTCTTCCAATCTCCGCTGTATCTCCGAGTGCGGGACAGAAAGTATCCGCCTCGCGAATTCGGTGAACTGGTCGAAGTCGCTTTCAGTTTCCTTGGCCGGATCTGAGCGTTTCGCACGAGTGTCCATCTAGCCGCAGTATACAGCGGCGGGAAGGATCACATGCGTCGGCCGTCATTTAAAGAATCCATCAAACATCGGAAACAGTGTCTCGATGAAGTAGTACGCGAAGCTATCAACAAAAGTAGTGACTTCCATGCCGCCTATGGGGCCGTCCTCGACGCCAACAAAGGTAAAGATTCTTTCCTCCTTGCTCATTGCGGGATCGAAGGGAACGATGTGAACGAGTTTGCCGGACCTGGGAACGACAAAGTCAAAATTCTCGATAGCCTTCCAACCGGTAAGGAGGACTCGACGATGTTTGTTGATGTTTTGAAGACTATCTAGCACCGCCAAGGGCGTCCCCTCTCTCTCGTGTTGTTGTGCTCGGAGGTAGGGTTGAAGCGCGTCGATAACGGCATGTGCTTCTACGCTGATTCCTGTCAGCCGATTTCTCTTTGAGACCTCATTTTTATAGTCCGCCTCTGTTAGAGCAATCGGAAACGCGTTTTGACGCGTCGGGGTAAGGCCATTCGCGAGCACCAGCTCCCAAACGAGGTAGTCCAAAGAGGAACGCATGTTTTGCAGGCAGTCGCCAACGATCAACCCGATGCGCGCGGGGACGGTAAGGTCAACCGAGGAAAGCCAAAGGGGTGACCCGGGGAGTGACCCGGGAGCTAGGCTGACGGTATCTGGTAGTGAGGCATAGTACTTTTCCAATTCTCGGTCGAGTTCTTCAAAATGGACACGAACGCGGAAGAACTTTTGACGAACGCTGTCCATCGATCCCGGCATCTCGGCATCATATCAAACTTGGTCCGTCAGGTATATTATTACCGATGCGAAGCCTGGAGGCTGCCCGTGAGAAATTACGCTCCTCCGCCAAACTTACCGCTGCTCTCAGATGTTTGATCTCCACTTCATCCATTGGCCTACACCTCCTTTTCATTAGACTGCTGGACGGAAAATTTGGAACACTCGTCAACATAGCAAGCCAGGCATGGCGACCTCTGGCGAACAAGTTTGAGACTTGAAGCTAAATTTAGTATTCCTGCACGGAATAGCGAACGGACGGAATGGCATTGGACTTTTCACCATGCGCCCATCCATCCTTCTTTTACATTCAGGAGGTGGCTTATGCACGAGGACAATACTCTCGGGAAGAAGCCACCAGTGGGCGTGAAAAGCGAATCGGAGATGCGCTTGCTGGTGGGTAGGCACGAAGCAGCCAAGATGCTTTCGATTAGTGAACGAGCCTTGGACTACCTAATCGCAAACAAACAACTTTCGGCACGTCGAATTGGATCAAGGGTTCTTCTCTCTGTATACGAGTTGCAGCGTTATGCTAGAGCCGATCATCCGAAACCCGTCGCACAGAAGTCCGCGTAGCTGGCACCTTTCACGCGATACGATCGAGTTTTCAATCGCTGCTTGGTTGTGCTCAGGAGCTAGATGGGCGTAGCGGACCGTCATGGAAATCGTTTTGTGGCCAGCCAATTCCTGGACTGTCCGAAGATCGACTCCAGCCATTACTAATCGACTGATAAACGTGTGCCGCAAGCAGTGCCAAGTAAAACTCGCGATCTCGCATCGTTGACGCAACGGTCGAACCACGCTCTAGAGTCGTTGAGATCGCGTCCAAATTTGGACTGAAAGATTCTGCCGTTATGGTTCCCGTCGGAGGCCAGGTTTCCTTCGTCACCAACGTGTCCTGTGTCTGCCTTGCGTCGGCGATGCAGAGCTTGGAAAGCCTTGAGGCAGGTCTGATTCATCGGAATCTCTCGACTGCTGCCATTCTTAGTCTCTTCCAGACCGATCCGCCTCCTCTGGAACGAGATTTGAGGCCACTCGAGACTGTATTGCTCTCCCTTTCGCATACCTGAGTTGAGAGAAATATCGAACTCCTCCATATGATCTGGGCATCGCTTGTCGATTGCTTTACGAAGTACGGATTCTTCATCGTCTGAAAGGAACCGAATTCTTGCGTTGTTCTCGGGCCGTTGCTCGACAAGTCGAGCAGGGTTGGAGCCAACCTTCCCATCAGCAAGCGCGATCTTAAAGGTTTTGCCGAAGACGTTCTTGTAGCGATTCTTTGTCGCGGGTGCCCACTTGTGGGAACGCAGCCATTCGTCTATCTCCGAGGGCCTGATCTCGTCCGCAACGCTCTGGCCAAAGTCTTTCAGGATGATGTTCATGCGAATACGGAAACCGCGTACGTCCTTGCGGCCATGCTCGATATACCAGTTGATGGCTTCCTTGCCGATGATTTCAAACTTGAGACCCTTGTTCTTCATGTTTGCCGGAAGCTTTGCGCCACGGTGTATATCGGCTTTGCGAACTGCATAAAGCTTTACAGCATCGCCCCGGCGCCCCACCTTCTCCCGGTGCGTTACGCCCTGCACTTTGTAGCGAATCCACCAAATACCAGATCCAGCGACTTTCTCGAAGAGTCCACGTTCTTTACGGGTGATCTTGCGTGGCATTTGCGGCACCTCCTGATCCGACGATACCAAAACGCAACCGAAGTGTCCCTCAGGGTGTCACCAGCAGCCGAAGACAAGAAGAAGCCTCTCTTATCGAGAGACTTCTGACTACGCAACCTATTCATCTAGAAGACTTTATCTTGGTGCCGGGAGGGGGGGTCGAACCCCCACGAGGTTGCCCTCGGCGGATTTTGAGTCCGTTTTCCACGGTGTTGCACACGGTCGCAAGTGCTGGCAAAGGGCTGCATAACTCGCTTATTAACTTTGACATATGAGCAATTTAGACGTTGCATGGAAACGCATGGAGTCGCACCAAATCTCGGTACAAACCGGCACCAAAACCGGCACCAAAGATCCGAACCATCCGTTGTGAGTCAGGACGCAATTCGTTGCGGGTGGTCGCCGCGGGCATACCGTTCGAGTTCAGTGACCGCGATCAGTACACGGCTTCCGATTCGCCTAGCGTGGAGCTGTTGGTTCGCCAAGAGGTAATCTAGCGATCTCTCGCTGATCGACAGCATCCTGGCAGCATCCCGGCGCCCTACTAGAAGCCGTTCCTCAGAGCCGGTCGACACGCGCATTGGCGGCTTCTTGCCTAAGGTAAAAGTGTCCGGCATAAGGCACCTCGATCTTTAGGATTGCGCGAGTCACCAATCAAGTCCAATTCCAGATTGTCCCGGCGGTATTCCTTGCCGGAATACCAGCGCATAGAGGTTAAGTCCGCCCTCGGTTGTTGCCCCTTAGCATCGCTCAGCGCATTGACAAACATATCTCCAGAAGAGGAGAGTTTTCCACACGGAGACGCGACTCCGAACGTCTCCCTGGGCTGTCACTGGAGATGGGCCATGGTCGAAATCGATATCAAGCTAATGCGCGCGGCTATAGCTGTACTGGAAGCAGGGACATTCTCAAAGGCGGCAATGGTCCTGCGGATCGGCCAATCCGGTCTGACAAAACAGATAGCAGCTCTGGAAGCCGCTCTTGGATTCCTGGTTTTCTCACGCGAGGGTAGACGAAACATTCCTACGCCAGCTGGCGAAATCTTCCTTGCAGAAGCGAAGCTCTCTCTCGAACATCAGGAGCGCGCGATTCGCTTGGCTCGCGCCACCAAACAACAAGCAGAAGTCGTCCTGCATGTGGGCAAGTCGCCGTACACTGATCCTTTCCTGCTGACCAATTTGCTGTCGCTTCGCTTGCCGCTCACGCCGACGATGAAGGTCCGGCTTTCCAGCCGATTGGCTGTAGAACTCATGCAGGATCTTCTAAATGGAACGCTCGATTTAGCCTTCGTGACTGGGCTGCCAGACACCGCGCGACTCACGTCGGTGTTGGTGTCGGATCAGACATTCTTCGTGGTCATGCTGAACGACGATCGACTCGCTGCTCAGAGCGAGGTCGGCACCAGCGATCTTGAAGATACATCTTGCGTCCTCTTCGAGCGGCATGTCCATCCTTTCTTGTACGACGATGTGGTGCGAATCATGAGGCCAGCATCGAAATCTGGGTCCTCCCTACACCACGTCATGAACGCAGAGGACGCAGCCCAATTCGTTCGTCGCGGCTTTGGGGTCGCTGTTCTGACCCAAGCTGGAGCATGGCGGATTGCGCGAGCAGGTTTAACCATGAGACCACTGATCGCTGACAGTCTGCGAGTTAAAACGAGGCTCACCTGCAGATCTGATAACCAGAACCGAACCGTTCGCGACTTCGTCCGTACTTTCATGACCTTGATAGAACAGAAGGGGCCTGCTAGAGCCGTTCTCTGTGAGGTATAGAGCTTGGTTCTTTGCAAGGGTGGTTTTCTGTCTGACTCTTTGTAGATGGCGCGTGCCTACAGTGATGATCTGCGGAAGAAG
>JAABUQ010005117.1_pt1 | contig 21389 bp, 20 predicted proteins | sample 5560001 | NCBI WGS metagenome assembly JAABUQ01 (sample SAMN10711888, study PRJNA513371) | rock metagenome | isolation source: Antarctica rocks | place: Antarctica: Victoria Land, Finger Mt nord | collected 2015-12-18
TGAGCGCTGCCGGTGACCGACGAGCTGGCGCGGACGAACATCGCGATCCCGATCAGCCCGGTGCTCGAAGCGGCGCAGGTCGAGGAGGTCGTTGGGGCGATCGCGGCTGCCGGACCGTCGTGAGGGTCTGGGTCGACCTCACCAACTCGCCCCACGTGCTCGTGATGCGCCCGGTGATCGCGAACCTGCGCGCGCGCGGCCACGAGGTCCAGGTGACCGCGCGCGACTTCGCCCAGACGCTCGGGTTGTGCGAGCGGTTCGGGATCGAGCACACGGCGATCGGCCGCCACCGGGGTGGGGGGCTCGCGGCCAAGGCTGGCGGCCTGGCGCACAGATCGCTGGCCCTCGCCCGCTGGGCGCGCCCACGGGACTTCCAGCTCGCGCTCGGCCACGGGTCCAACGACGTCACCGTCGCCGCGGCGCTGCTCGCGATCCCGTGTTCGACCACGTTCGACTACGAGTGGGCGACGGTCCAGCACAACGTCAACTGCCGGCTCGCCCAGGCGGTCGTCGTTCCCGACGCGATCCCGCCCGAGCGCCTGGATCGCTACGGCGCCGCCGGCAAGATCCACCCCTATCCGGGGCTCAAGGAGGAGTACTACCTGTCGGACTTCGAGCCCGACCCGGCGGTGCTGGTCGAGCTCGACCTCGACCGCACGCGGGCGATCGCCGTGCTTCGCACGCCGCCCGTGGTGTCGCTCTATCACCGGTTCGAGAACGAGCTGTTCGCCCAGGTGCTGGGGCGCCTGCGTGGTGAGCAGGCGGTCGTTCTCCCCCGGACCCCGGCGCAGCGCGCGGAGCTGCTGCGCCGGGGGGGCTTCGTCGTTCCCGCCCGCGCGATCGACGCGCAATCGCTCCTCGCCTATGCCGACGTCGTCGTATCGGCGGGTGGCACGATGAACCGGGAGGCGGTGGCCCTCGGCACGCCCGTCTTCACCGTCTTCGGGGGCCGCCCGGGGGCCGTCGACGAGCGCTTGATCGCCCAGCGCCGCCTGCAGCGCCTTCGCAGCGCGGAGCAGGTGCGCCTGGTCAAGCGCGAGCACTGCGCTCCGGTGCAGCGCGTCCGCCGGGATCCAGCGCTGCTGAGCGATCTCCTGACCAGCCCGTGCCCGGCAATCGGCGGATGACGGTCTGTGAATCTGCCCGCGCCCGCCGCCGGCTCTCTGGCCTGACGGCGCCGGCCGACGATCGTGCTTACCCGATCTGCGCAACTATCGTGCTCGCGCGGCGTTATAGGCCAATGTGAATCTGCACATCTCTCCTCGACGAAGCTCTACTCTCCCGCCGATGGTCTCGCGCGGGTGCCTGCTGGCGGCGGTTCTCGTGCTGGGCACGCCGCTGGCGGCGCCGGCGGCAACGCGGGGTCGCGCGTCGGCTTCAGCGCCGCCGGTCAGCGCCTTCCCGACGCCGAACGAGCGCTTCGCGCCCCCCCGGACCCAGATCGCCTTCCGCGGCATGCCCGTGGCTCAGCTGGGTGCGATCAGCGTGACCGGCTCGACCAGCGGGGTTCACAGCGGGGTCCTACAGGGGGATTCCGACGGGCAGGGGGGGAGCTTCCTTCCGGCCAAGCCGTTCGCCGCCGGCGAGACCGTGACGGTCCGCACCGCCCTGAGCATCGTGGGGGGGTCAGGCGGCAGCTTCAAGTTCGCGGTCGCGACCCCGACAGGATTTCCCCCGTACCGGCCGCTGCCCCCCGCACCGCGCACGCGCGGCGACGTGTCGAGCTTCCGCTCGCGCCCGGACCTGTCCCCCGCAGCCGTGCGCGTGCTCAAGCGCTCCTCGCGCACCGCGCCGGGCGACATCTTCATCTCACCCCAGCAGGGTCCGCTGCAGCCCGGTCCGATGATCGTCGATCCGGACGGCCAGCTGGTCTGGTTCAAGCGGATCCCGTCCCGGCAGCTGACCTCGGACGTCCGCGTGCAGACCTACCAGGGCAAGCCGGTGCTGACCTGGTGGCAGGGCACGCTCGCCGCCGGGATCGGGACGGGCCGGAACCTGATCAACGACACCACCTACCGGGTGATCAAGACGGTGAGCGCCGCGAACGGGCTGGGCGCCGATCTGCACGAGTTCGAGATCACGCCGCAGGGAACCGCGTTGGTCACCGCCTACTTCCCGGTCCTGCTGGACGCGCGCTCGGTCCACGGCGCCAAGCGCCAGGTGGTGCTCGACTCGGTTGCGCAGGAGATCGACATCGCCACCGGGCTGGTGCTGTTCGAGTGGAACAGCCTCGACCACGTCTCGCTGAGCGACTCCTACCTGCAGACGCCCAAGGGCGCCAACGTGCCGCTCGACTACTTCCACATCAACTCGGTCGAGCTCGATCGCGACGGCAACTTCGTGATCTCGGGCCGCAACACGTGGGCCGGCTACAAGGTCGATCACAGCACCGGCAACGTGATCTGGCGCCTGGGCGGCAAGCACTCGAGCTTCAAGCTCGGCTCGGGGGCATCGTTCGCGTTCCAGCACGACCTCCGCGTGCGATCGGGGGGCGACCTGTTCGTCACGGTCTTCGACGACGGTGCCGGGCCGCCGAGCGTGCACAAGGAGTCCCGCGGGCTGAAGCTGTTCCTGGACTTCAAGCACAAGACCGCCAAGGTCGTCGCCCAGTACCGGCACGGCCCGGGGCTGCTGGCCAACTTCGAGGGCAACGTCCAGCAGCTCCCCGGCGGCGACAACTTCCTCGGCTGGGGCCAGCAGCCCTACTTCACGGAGTTCAACTCCCGCTCGCAGACGATCTTCGATGCCCGGTTCGTGGGCGGCAACTCCACCTACCGCGCCTATCGCTTCCCCTGGACCGGGACCCCGCACACGGCCCCGGCGGTGGCGGCCACCACCGGCCGCCACGCCACCGCGTACGCGAGCTGGAACGGCGCCACGAACGTCGCCAAGTGGAAGGTGCTCGGCGGGTCCAGTCCACGGGCCCTGCGTCTCATCAGGACCGTGGACCGGCGGGGCTTCGAGACGGCGATCGGGATCCGCTCCCAGCGTTACGTCCAGGCTCAGGCGCTCGATCGCGCCGGACACGTGCTCGGGACCTCGCCCACCGTGAAGGCGCGCTAGCAGTGTCCCGCGCCGGACACGTGCTGGGGACCGGTCCCATCCCGCAGGCGCGCTGAGGGTACGCGAGCCCGAGGGCGCGCGGCCGTCGACCCGAGCGCCTAGACTTCACATCAGCATGCGCCGGCGGATCAGATCCGCGGCCTTCCCGGTTCACCGCCATTCGGTGCCTCAGCTGCTGGTGGACGGCATCTTGGTCGCGCTCGCTTACTTCCTCGCCTTCCGGCTGAGGTTCGACTTTCGCGTCACCGGGCGCTACGAGGAGCTGTTCGAGGCGACCCTCCCCTGGGTCGTACCGGTCGCGCTGGTCGTGCTCGCGGCGTTCGGCCTCTACCAGCGCCTGTGGACGTTCGTGGGCCAGCGCGACTACGAGGCGGTGGTCAAGGGGGTGGTGGTCGCAACCGTGATGATCGTCGGCGCGATCGCGTTCCTGCATCCGGTCGAGGCGATCACGACGCAGAAGGTGCGGATCGGCAGCGACGTCGTTCGCACCGTCCACGGCCCGGTGACCAGGATCGAGTATCGAACGGTCACGAGTCCCTCGACCGCGGTCCCCTTGCCCACGAGCGTGATCGCGCTGTTCTTCCTGCTCTCGCTGGCGCTGCTGCTCGGGGCGCGGTTCCTCGTGCACTTCGTCGTCGACGGGCGCGTTCGGAGCTTCAGGGTGGCGAAGGGCGCGCGGGACGTGCTGATCGTCGGCGGGGGCAGCGGCGGCCGGCTGGTGGCGCGGGAGCTCGTCCGCAACCCGCAGCTGCGGATGCGCCCGGTGGGGTTCGTCGACGACGACCCCCGCAAGCAGCGGATCAAGGACGAGCACGGCCTGAAGGTCCTGGGGACGAGCTCGGCGACAGACCTGGTGCGGATCCTCGACGAGGTGGAGCCCGACGAGGTCGTGATCGCGATCCCGTCGGCACCGGGGGAGTTGCGCGCGCGGGTGGTGACCGCGTGCCGCGAGCGCGGGATCCCGGTGCGGACGACCCCGACCATGTTCGAGCTGCTCCAGGACGGCTCCGGGCAGCTGACGGTCACCCGACAGCTGCGCGAGGTTCGGGTCGAGGACATGCTGGGACGTGAGCCCGTGCGGATGGAGCTCGAGACCGTGGGCGCCTATCTGGCGGGGAAGGTGGTGCTGGTGACGGGGGCCGGGGGGTCGATCGGCGGCGAGCTGTGCCGGCAGATCGCCCGCGTCGGCCCGCGTCGGCTGGTGCTGGTCGACCACGCCGAGGACAACCTGTTCGAGATCCTCCGCGAGCTCGAGGAGGACCGCCACGTTCGGACCGCGCTGCCGGTGCTCGCCGACTGCAAGGAGGAGGAGCGGATGCGCGAGGTGTTCGGCGAGCACCGGCCGGCGGTGGTCTTCCACGCGGCCGCCTACAAGCACGTTGTGATGATGGAGCGCAATCCCGTCGAGGCGCTGCGCAACAACGCGCTCGCCACCCGGCTCGTGGCCGGGATCTCGGGCGAGGCCGGCGTCGAGACGTTCGTGCTGGTGTCCACCGACAAGGCGGTCAAGCCGGCGACGGTGATGGGCGCGTCCAAGGCGCTCGCCGAGTGGGCGGTCGAGGATGCGGCGGTGCGTCATCCCGACACCACGTACTCGACCGTCCGCTTTGGCAACGTGCTCGCCTCCTCGGGCTCGGTCGTCCCCATCTTCCGGCGCCAGATCGCCGCCGGTGGCCCGGTGACGGTCACCGATCCGCGGATGAGCCGGTACTTCATGACGATTCCCGAGGCCGTGCAGCTGATCATCCGCGCGGGCTCGCTGCGCGAGGGCAGCGGCGAGCTGTTCGTGCTCGAGATGGGAGATGCCGTCCCGATCGTCGAGCTCGCCGAGACGATGATCCGCCTCTCCGGCCTCGAGCCCGAGCATGACATCGCGATCGAGATCGTGGGTGCGCGGCCCGGTGAGAAGCTCCACGAGGACCTGTTCAATCCATACGAGCGTCCACGATCCACGCCGGCCCAGAAGATCGTTCGCGCGCAGCGCGAGCCGCTCGATCCCGCATGGGTGCAGCGCACCTTCGCCGAGATCGATCTGCTGGTGCTGGAGGGCGATCTCGCCGGGCTCGCCGAGCAGGTGGCAAGGCTCGCGGGCGCGCGCGCGCTGCCCTCCGACGGCCTCGGCGCCCAGCCGACTCCCGCCGGGGACTGGGGCGCTCGGGTGGGCTCGTAGACTGCGGCCAGGATGGGATCCACACCGGTGAGCGCAATTCTGCCCTACGGCTTCTCGGCCGGGCACTTCATCAGCTCGGTGGGCGCCGACGCCGGCTTTGCCGCAATTCTCGGGCTGGGAATCCTGGTGCTGCTCTATTTCGCCCAGGCGCGCGAAACCGCCCTGCTGCGCGAACAGGTCCTCGAGTCCACCCAGCAGGTGCAGGACCTCGAGCGGCGCCTGGCCGAGCTGGCTCGGTCACCGGCGGCGCTCGGCGCTGGCTTTGGGGAGACGGGTCCCGGTGCCGGAGGGGCGGTGCCCGACGCCGGGGCGGGCCTCGCCGGCGGCGCCGGTCGGGCCCAGGCCGCGCTGGGCGGCTTCCCCGCGGTCATGCGCTCACCCGCGGGCGCGGGCGCCGCCGCAGCTACACCGGCGCCTCCGGCCGGCGTCGGCGCCCCGGCGCTGAACGCGGCCACGAAGCTGATCCCCACTCCGGATCAGGCCGTACTCGGATGGCCAGCGCCGTCGACCGCCGCTGCCGGGGGGCACGGCGGTAATGGCGGGAGCGGCGGTCGTGGGGATGGTGGCGGCGTGGGCGCCGCAGCCGCCCACGCCACACCTGGCTTCGCGGCGCCGCCCGCTTCCGGGTCCCAAGCTCGCCGCGCGCCGGCGGGCGCGCCGCGCGGTTCCCTGCCGCCGGAGAGAGGCCGGCGCCGGACGGGCACCCGCGGCCGGGTGGCGCTCCTGCTGGCCGCGCTAGTCGCCGCCGCCGCCGCGGTCGTGCTGGTGGTCGTGACATCGGTCGGCGGCGGGAATCAGGCGCCCGTCGCGCACGCGCGGAGCACCAACGCGCCGGTGGGCGGCAACGCCTCCCAGCCGGCGCGCTTCAACCCGTCGTCGGTCACGGTCGCGGTGCTGAACGGGACCGCCACCTTGGGGCTGGCCCACAAGGTCGCGGTCCGCCTGGCGGCCGCGGGTTACATGGAGGGGACCGTCCGCAATGCCGTCGATCAGACCCTCACCACATCCGTGGTGGCCTACACGCGGCACCACAAACGAGCGGCGCTGGCCGTGGCGTCGAGCCTGAACCTCGGCTCGACGTCGGTGCAGCCGATCGATGCGAGCACGCAGGCGATCGCCTGCCCGCCGCCCTCGCCGTGCACGGCCAAGGTGGCCGTGACCGTCGGCTCTGACCTCGCGAGCCGGTAGCCCGCCGGATGGTGGAGGGACGGAGGGCGATGATGCGAGGGCGACTCCGGCGACTCGATGGCGAGCGGGCGATCGTGCGAGGGCGACTCCGGCGACTCGATGGCGGTCGCCGGGGCCACCGCGCATGAAGCTGCTCGACCTGCCGGATCGAAGCGCAAAGCCCCGCCAGCAGGGGATCACCCATGTGCTCGATCGCGGCCTGTCGGTCGCCGACGTCGACGGCCTGGTCGAGGTGGCGGGTGAGTACGTGGATCTGGTCAAGCTCGGTTGGGGAACCTCGCTCGCCACCGGGAACCTGGAGCGCAAGCTCGCCCGCTACCGCGAGCACGGCATCCCGGTGGTCCTCGGCGGGACGCTCACCGAGCTGGCGATAGCCCAGGCGCGCCTCGAGCCGTTGATCGCCTGGCTGCACGAGCTCGGCCTGGAGCACTTCGAGATCTCCGACGGAACGATCGCGCTGGAGCACGAGCGCAAGCTCGAGCTGATCGAGCGCCTGTCAAGCGAGTTCACGGTCCTCTCCGAGGTGGGCTCCAAGGACGACACGGGAGCGATCACCCCGCCATACCGTTGGGTCGCGCAGATCCGGCAGGAGCTGAGCGCGGGATCGTGGAAGGTGATCGCCGAAGGGCGGGAGGCAGGTACGGCCGGCATCTTCAGGCCCAACGGCGAGGTCCGCGAGGGGCTGATCGACGAGATCGCACACGAGATCGCACCGGAGCGGATCATGTTCGACGCGCCGCGCAAGGACCAGCAGGTGTGGTTCGTACGGCGCTTCGGGCCGGACGTCAACCTCGGCAACATCGCGGCGCCCGACGTGCTCTCGCTCGAGACGATCCGCCTCGGACTGCGCTCGGACACGATGGCGGGCTCGGCCCGTGGCTGAGCCCCTGCTGCTCGTCCGCCACGGCGAGACCGACGACAACCTGGACCCGATCCACGTCCAGGGCTTCACCGACACCCCGCTCAACGAGACCGGTCGGCGGCAGGCCGTCGAGCTCGCCGAGCGCGCCGCCGCGCTGGGGATCCGCTCGCTCTGGTGCTCGGACCTGATCCGGGCGCGGGCCACGGCCCAGACCGTCGGAGTCCGGGTCGGCCTGGATCCAGCGGTCGAACCGCGCCTGCGTGAGTCGGACCGGGGTGACTGGGAGGGCAAGCTGTTCCTCGACGTCGAGCGCGAGGACCCCGACGGCTACGCCGCCTGGCTGCGGGCCGGACCGGAGTTCCGCTTCCCCGGCGGCGAGTCCCTGCGAGAGCAGCAGGAGCGCGTCGGCGCCGCGCTCGAGGACATCCGGGCCGTGGCGACGCCCCCGGCGCTCGTGGTCTGCCATCGCGGCTCGATCCGCGTGATGCTCTGCAGCCTCGACCCGCGCGGGCTGGCCGCGTTCCACGACTACGAGGTCCCCAACGTGGTCGTGTTCCCTTGGTGAGGAGGTGAGGCGGTGAGGCGGCTGCCGGTCGCCGCCTTCGCGGCGCTCGTGGTCGCGACCGTCGCCGCGTTCTTCGTCACCCAGCACCTGAAGGTCACCACGCCGCTGATCAACGGAGCGCCCGCGCCCTCCCCGTCGACGATCTCGCCCCGGGAGACGGGTTGCCACGGCGCTGACCGACGCATGATGATCTCCTTCTATCTACAGCACCGCGCCGATGACGTGGACGTGTATGTCGTCGACCGCAGCGGCGCGATCGTCGCGACGCTCGCGTCCGGGCGGCACATGCGCGCGGGGGTGCGCAAGCCCGATGGCGTCTTCTTCTGGAGCGGCAGGCAGGACACCGGCTCGTTCGCGCCCGACGGGACCTACCACGTCCGCGTGGACCTGATCCATCAGGGCCGCAGCGAGGAGATCTCGGGCGCCGCCGGTCCAAAGCCGGTCACGGTCAAGACCGTGCCTCCCCACCCGGTGGTGACGAGCGTCGAGCCCCAGCTGATCCCGCACGGCGCGGGGCCGGTCCAGATCCACTATGTGGGCAACGAGAGCCGCGGCGGGACGGTGCGCATCTATCGAACCGATCCGCGTCGTCCGCCACGCCTGGTGAAGAGCTTCCCCACCCCGTGGAAGGGCCAGACGGCGTCCTGGGACGGGCGGATCGGTCCTCGGCCGGCTCCCGCCGGCACGTACCTCATGGGCCTCGACGTCACCGACAAGGCCTGCAACACCGGGCACTTCCCGCCCCGGATCCCGCCCCCTCCGGGGAGCACGGCGCGCGCGACGGTCACGGTGGGCTAGCAGCTCGCGAGCTGACCGTCCGTGACCGTGCGTCGCTGAGCACCCCTACCGTGTATCGCCGTGATCGGCTACCTCAAGCGCCTGGTCTCCTCGCTGGCCGCCTACCAGGTCGCCGACGCGATCTCGAAGCTGATCGCCATCCTGCTGCTGCCGGTCTACACCCGGTACATCCACAGAGCCGGCTACGGCGTCGTCGAGCTGCTGGCCACCGGCGTGATCCTGATCAGCATCCTCGTCCGCCTGGGAATCATCGAAGCCTTCCTGCGCTTCTACTTCACCGACTCCGATCCCCGCCGCCGGGACGCCCTGGCCCGCCGGGCCGTCGGCTTCCTGTTGGCGACGACGACGATCGTCGCCGCGCTGCTGGCCGCCGGCGCGGTTCCGCTCTCGAAGCTGGTCCTCTCCCGTCGCGATCCGGCGATCTTCCTGGTCGCCGTGCTCGGGCTGTGGGCGTTCACGAACCTCGAGCTCGCCTACGGCCTGCTCCGGGTGGAGGAGCGCCTTCGCGCCTACGCCACCGCGTCGCTGGTCAACGTCGGCTTGACGATCGCCGCGTCGCTGGTACTGGTCGTCGGCGTTGGGCTCGGCCCCCTGGGGCTGCTGCTGGGCAACTATGGCGCCTCGACGCTGGTGCTGGCGGGGCTGTGGTTCTCGATGCGCCGCCGACTGATCGGAGGGTCGCGCGCGGCGCGGCGGGTCGGGGAGGGGTTCTCGGTGCTGCTGCGCTTCGGGCTGCCGACCCTGCCGGCGGAGGCGTCGGTGTACGCGCTCAGCATCGTCGACCGCTACTACCTCTACCACCACCGCAGCCCGGGCGTCGCCGGCCTCTACTCGATCGCGATCAAGCTCGCCGGCTCGGTCGCGTTCATCGTGCGCGCGTTCCAGTACGCCTGGCCGCCGCTGGCGTACTCGGTCACCGACGACGCGCAGGCGGCGCGGCTCTACGGCCTCGTGACGACCTATTACGTGCTGGTCAGCGGCTGGGTCGTCGCGGGGCTGACGCTGCTCGGGCACTGGGTCCTGCGGGTGCTGACGCACGGGGACGAGTTCCTCGGTTCCTACCGCGCCCTCCCGTGGGTCGCCCTCGGGTGGGCGATGTACGGGCTGTGGGTCGTGTTCCTGGTGATCGCCGGACGCGCCGGGGTCACGACTCGCAACTTCCCCGCGTCGCTCGCCGGGCTGGTGGCGAACGTGGTCCTGATCGTGGTGTTGGTTCCCCCGCTGGGGATCGCGGGCGCGGGGATCGCGCTGTGCGGCGCGTACCTCGTGATGCTGGCGGTCATGTACCTGCTGACGCGGCGGGTCTTCAGGGTCGGCTTCGAGTGGCGCCGGCTCTCGCAGCTCGTGATCGTGATCGGCGCCGCGGCGGTGGCGGGCGAGCTGTTGCTCCCGGCCCAGGGACCGTTCGGGCTGCTGACGCGCGCGGCGGTCTTCCTGGCGATCCCGCTCGTGCTGCTGGGGACCCGGTTCGCGCACCGGCAGGAGCTCAGCCAGGTGCTCAGCCTGTTCTCACGCGCTCGGGCGTCGCTGCGATGAGCAGGCCGGGAGTCTCCGTGGTGATGCCGTTCGCGGGCGACAGCGGCGCCGCGTTCGCCGCTGTCCGTGCCCTGCTGGCGCTCGACGCCGGACCGCAGGACGAGCTGATCCTGGCCGACAACTGCGGCTGCGTCGCGGCGGTTCCCGGCGTCACCGTGGTGCGCGCCGACTGCGAGCGCTCGCCGGCCCACGCGCGCAACCGCGGTGCCGAGCGGGCGCGGTGCGATTGGATTCTGTTTCTCGACGCCGACTGCCGCGCGCCTGCGGGGCTGCTCGATGCGTACTTCGCGGAGCCGGTGGCGCCGGACGTCGGCGCGCTGGCCGGCGAGGTGCTGGCCGGCGAGGTGCTGGCGGGCCCTGTGGCCGGAGGCGGCCCCGCGGTGGGGATCGGGGCCGGGGGCGCTGATCCCAGAGCCGGGGGTCCGAGCCGCGGCACGCTGGTGCAGCGTTATGGTGCGGCCCGCAGCTTTCTCAGCCAGGAGGCTCACCTTGCGCACCCCTATCGCCCCCGCGCGGTGGCGGCCAACCTACTCGTGCGTCGCACCTGCTTCGAGCAGGTGGGCGGCTTCTTCGAAGGGCTGCGCGCCGCCGAGGACACCGACTTCAGCTGGCGCCTCCAGGCGGCGGGCTGGCGGCTCGAGCTCCGGCGAGAGGCGCGCGTGGAGCATCGGTATCGAGCGACGCTCGGCGAGCTGCGCCGCCAGTGGCGGGGCTACGCCGCTGGCCGGGCGTGGCTGGCCCGGCGCCACGCGGGCTTTGTGCCGGAGCCCGCGGTGGCGCGAGCCCTGCGGCGCATCCTACGGCGAGGATCGCGGCGCACGCGCCAGGACGGCCTCGGCTCGGACTCCGGCGCCGAGGCGCCCCCACCCGGGCGTGCACCGGTGCTCCCGACGGGACCGCTGGAACGCGCAGCGTTCCTGGCGCTCGATGCCACGCTGGGGATCGAGGAGCTCGTCGGATTGAAGCTCTCCAATCGCCCGGCCCGGAGCGGGTCTTCCCCGACGGCAGCGCGACGGCGGGCCAGGTCTCGAGCGGTGCGTTTGCGCGAGCCGGTGCGCACGGTGCTGGTGGCGGATCGATTCCCCGGGTGCGTAAGCCCGCTGGCGCCGAGCGTCCTGGGGCTCGAGGGAGTGCGCGTGGAGGCGGTTGCCCGCCCGGAGTCGATGGTTGCCGCGCAGACCCGCGGGCTCTGCGTCTCCTACCGCGAGGACGACGCCGCCGCCGCGCGGGCACTGGGCCTCGCCGCGCTAGTGGCTTGCCATCCTGGGCGCTGCGCGGTCGATCTCGTCCGGCGTCGCCAAGCTCCCACGCTGGCGGCGCTGGCGCCGGCCGCGCTCCGCCTCGAGCGCGATCGCGGCGCATGCGTGTCCGCGCTGTGCCGGGAGACCGACGAGGCCACCGCACGCCGGCTCGCCGCCCTGATCTGGCGCCGGCTCGCGCCATGGCCGTCCTGATCCTGGTCGTGGGCTGACGTGGACGATCCAACGGGCGCATACGGTGCATCCGGTCGTCCAGGGGTCCCGATCGTCGTCCGCCGCTGCCCGTGACGCGCGTCCAGGTCGTCGACCCGTCCGCGTTCACGCCGCCCTACGACCACGCGCTCTGCACGGCGCTGGCCCGGGCCGGAGCCGACGTGGAGCTGATCACCAGCCGCTTCGTGTACGGCGAGGTCCCCCAGCCCGATGGGTACACCGTGCGAAAGCTGTTCTACCGGCACGCGCGCGGCGCTCCCGGGTCACGGTTGCGCAGCACGGCCAAGCTCGCCGAGCACGTGCCGGACATGCTTGGCTACCGCCGCGTCGCCGCCCGCAGCGCCGAGCTGGTGCACTTCCAGTGGCTTGCCGTCCAGTGGCTCGACTCGCTGCTGCTCCCGCGAGGACCAGTGGTCCTGACCGCGCACGATCTGCTCCCGCGTGAGCCCAGGCCCGGCCAGGCGTGGGCGCAGCGGCGCTGCTATGACGCGGTCGACGCGCTCATCGTGCACTCCGAGCACGGACGCAGGCGGCTGCTCGAGGCGCTGACGGTCGATCCCGCCAAGGTGCACGTGATCCACCACGGCGCCTTCGAGTACCTCACGCGCCAGCCGCGCGAGGATCCACTCCCCGGGGAGCTGGCGCGGGTGGAGGTTCCCGTGGTGCTGTGCTTCGGGTTGCTGCGCCCGTACAAGGGACTCGAGGTGCTGCTCGAGGCGTGGCGGGGCGTGGAGGGAGCCGAGCTGTGGATCGTCGGGCGCCCACGGATGGCCTTCGAGCGCCTGCGAGCGCTGGCGCCGCCGGGGGTGCGCTTCGTCCCGAGGTTCATCTCCGAGGCCGAGCTTCCGGCTTACTTCCGCCGCGCCGACCTCGTCGTGCTGCCGTACACCGAGACCGAGCGCTTCGACCAGTCAGGGGTGCTCGCCACCGCGCTGGCGTTCGGCGTGGGGACGGTGCTGAGCGATGTCGGAGGCTTCGCCGAGGTGGCCGCCACCGGTGCCGCCAGGCTCGTAGCGCCCGGCGATCCACAGGCGCTGGCCGGCGCGCTCCAGGAGTTGATCCTCGACCGCCACGCGCGGGAGCGGCTAGCCGGTGGTGCGCGCGCGGCCGCCGCCGGTCCGTACTCCTGGGCGGCGGCGGGTCGCCGGACGCTCGCCCTCTACCGGACGTTGATGGACGGGGGCCGCGGCAGCCGGCGCAACGTGGGTTAGGCCCAGGCCTTTGCGTCCGGCGCCGAGGCGGGGGCGGCGCGATCCCGGGCTCCGCGCTGTGCCGGGGTCTGCGCAGAGCCGGGCTCTGCGCCACAATCCGCTGCGCCTTGACCGCCCGCACGATCGTCTTCTGGACCTCGACCGGCTTGATCGTCTACGCCCATGCCGGCTACGGCGCGCTGCTGCGCGTCCTCGACCGAGTCGGCGGCGAGCGCGCCCGGAACGAGGGCCGAGCGTCCGTGACCGCACCCCTCATCGGCCGCGCGCCCAACGCGCCAGGCAGGGGCAGAGGTCAGGCGCCGCAGGCGCCGGCGCCCGCCGATCAGCCGACCGTCTCCACCGCGGGAGCGCCCGTGGTCTCGGTGATCGTCGCCGCCTACGCCGAGCAGGAGGTGATCGCCGGACGGGTCGCGAACCTGCGCGCGCTCGAGTATCCGCCCGACCGCCTGGAGCTGATCGTCGCGTGTGACGGGTCATCCGACGAGACCGCCCTGCGCGCCCGGGCGGCCGGGGCGGATCTCGTGCTCGAGCTCGGGCGCGGCGGGAAGATCCGCGCCCAGGACGCAGCCGTCGAGCGGGCCCGGGGCGAGATCGTCGCCTTCTCGGACGCCAACGCACGCTGGGAGCCGGGGGCGCTGCGGGCGCTGGTCGCTCCGTTCGAGGATCGGCGCGTGGGCTATGTGTGCGGCGACGTGCGGTTCGTCAACGAGCGCGGGACCAATCAGGAGGGTCTCTACTGGCGCTACGAGATGACGCTCAGGGCGCGCGAGTCGCGTCTGCGCTCGGTCACCGGCGGCAACGGCGCGATCTACGCGACGCGACGCGACGCCTACATGATCGTCGATCCGATCATGGGGCACGACCTCTCCTTCCCCTTCAAGATGGTCAAGCGCGGATGGCTCGCCGTGTACGCGCCCAATGCCCGCGCCAGCGAGAGGATGGTGCCGAGCATCGAGGGCGAGTTCGCGCGCAAGCGCCGGATGATGAGCCACGGGTGGCCGATCGTGATCCGGGGCGGGATGCTCTCCCCGCGCGGCTACGACCCGCTATACGCGCTGATGCTCTTCTCCCACCGCGTCCTGCGCTACCTGTCGCCGTTTCTGCACGTGACGGCGCTGGGCACCAGCATCGCGCTGCTCGCCCGGGGGCGGGTCTACGTCCTGGCGGTGGGCGTCCAGGCGGCGGTGCTGGTCGGGGCGCTCCTCGCGCGCGAGGTCCCGGCGCGGCCGCTGCTGATCGCCCGCTACTACGTGCTGAGCACCGCCGCGCTCGCGGCCGGGCTGTGGGACTGGCTCGCGCGCGGAACCCCGGTGGGCTGGGAGCCGGCCGAAGGCACGAGGTGATGCGCCGGGCGCTGGACCTCATCGTCGGGCTGACCGGGTCTGTCCTCTCGGCGCCGGTGATCGCGCTGCTGGCGCTCGCGATCCGGCTCGAGTCCGAGGGCGATCCGATCTATCGTCAGACGCGAGTGGGACGGGACGGCGAGCTGTTCTCGATCTACAAGCTCCGCACGATGGTCCACGGCGCGGAGCTGATCGGCGCGGGGCTGGCGATCCAGGAGGGCGATGCCCGAATCACTCGTCTGGGATCGCTGCTGCGCCGCTACTCACTCGACGAGCTCCCGAACCTCTGGAACGTGGTGCGCGGTGAGCTGTCGATCGTCGGACCGCGGCCGACGATCCCGGTCCAGGTGGAGCAGTACGACGATCGCCAGCGGGGGCGCCTGGCGGTCACTCCGGGGATCACCGGCTGGGCCCAGGTCAACGGCCGTGCGTCCCTCCCGTGGTCGGAGCGGATCGAGCTCGACCTGTGGTACGTCGAGCATCGCTCGCTGGCGCTCGATCTCCAGATCCTGGCCCGCACCGCCCGAATGGTGCTCGGCGGAAAGGGACTCTACAAAGGCGAGACGGGCGGATGGCACCCCCCGGCTCGCTAGGCCCCATTGCGGTCCTGCTCACCGGGGTCGGCAAGCGGTATGACATCGTGGCCGCGTTCGCCCAGCACGCGACGGTGGTCGCGGCCGATCCCAATCCGCTCGCGCCGGCGCAGTACGCGGCCCACCATCGCCACGCGGTCCCGCCGATCGACGATCCGGATTACGTACCCGCATTGCGTTCGATCTGCGACGAGTTGGGCGTCCGCGCCGTGGTACCACTGACCGACCTGGACATCGAGGTGCTCGCCCGCGCACGCGTAGCGGGCGAACTGCCCGCGCTGGTCCCCGACCCGGAGGTCGCGCGCGCGACGTTTGACAAGTACGAGACGCACCTGCTGCTGGAGCGCCTGGGCTTCCCCTCGCCGCCAACGGTGCTTCTCGGAGCGCCGGTCGCCAGCTTTCCGGTGGTGGTCAAGCCGAGGAAGGGCTCGGGGGCGCGCTCGATCCACCGGGCCGATGACGCCGCCGCCGCGGAGTTCTTCACCGGCTACGTGAACGAGCCGGCGATGGTCCAGAAGCTGATGGACGGCCCCGAGTTCTCGATCGACTGCCTGTCGGATCTGAGTGGCCGGTGCCTGAACGCGATCCCGCGCACGATGATCGAGTCGCGCGGCGGAGAGTCGATCAAGGGCACGGTGATCGCCGATCCCGAGCTGGTCGGGCTGGGCCAGCGGGTGGTGCAGGCGCTCGGAGTGCGCGGTCCGTGCACGGTGCAGGTATTCCGCGACCGAGAGCTCGGCCTGGGGATCACCGATGTGAACCCACGCTTCGGCGGAGCGTTCCCGGCGCCGATGTACGCCGCCCTGCGCGGTCACACCTATCCCGAGCTGATCGTGCGGATGGCGCGCGGGGAGACGATCGAGCCGCATGTCGGCCAGTTCCGTGCCGGGATCACGTTCACGCGCTACTTCTGGCAGCTCGAGCTGGACGAGGGGCTCGCGCCGACGGGAAGGGACATCGTCGAGCCGGCGGGGCCTCCCATGCCGAGGAGGAACGAAGCCAGGCGTCCGGCTGGGCGGGGGGGTCAGGTTGCGCCGCCGGCACCGAGGGAAGGTCAGGCCGGACCGTCCACGCCGAGGCGAAGCTGAGCGATGATCGCCTTGCGGCCGCGGTGCTGGCGAGCACCGCGATCCCGGGGGTTCGAGGGCGAGGAGCTGATCGACGGCGGCATCTCGAACAACGCGGCGATCTCCGACGCAGCCGAGCTCGGCGCGAACACGATCTACGTGCTGCCCACCGGGATCACCTGCGAGCTGTCGAGCGCCCCGCGCGGCGCGATCCCGATGCTCGTGCACGCGCTGCTGGTGCTGATCGGCCGGCGCCTGGCGGCCGACATCGAGCGCTTGACCCACGACGTCGAGCTGGTCGTGCTGGTGCCGCCGTGCCCGATGGAGGTGCGCCCACTTGACTTCTCTCACGCCGCCGAGCTGATCGACTCCAGCTACCAGCTCGCGTGCCAGACGCTTGACCATCCCGACCCGTCGGCTCACGGCACCCCGAGGGCGCTCGAGCGGCTGAAGCCCCATGGCCACGGGTGAGCTGGGCTGCCTGAGCCGTGCGGGCGACGCGACCTCGCCGCTCTACGCGCTCGCGGCCCGCGTGGCGGTCGGGCGACCGACATCGGGCGCGCTCCAGCACTGCTCGACGAACTCGGCGATCTCGGCCGTCAGCCTGGCGGGCCGGGTGCGCAGCTCGACGATCGAGTTGGCTCCGATCAGACGCGCGCCCGGAAGCTCGCCGGCGAGCATGTCCGCGTCGGAGAACGGGTGCACCGGGTCTCGCTTGTGTCCGATCACCAGCGTGGGCGCCTCGAACGTGCGACGCTCGGCACGGTCGGGCGCGATGCGGCCGAAGATCACGCCCTGAAGGAGCGCCCCGTTCGGCCCCGGGTCCTGTGCCGCGCAGTCGAGTCCCAGCTCGAGCAGGAATGGCGCGCGGCTGCGCGGAGCCACGCGCGCGGCCAGCGCAAGCGCCTTCATCACCGGTTCGCCGAAGGTGAGCGCGAACAGCAGCGGCGTGAACGCCGCCGCGCACGCGGGGATCGCGTTGTCGAGCACCGGCATCTCGAGGATCATGCCGCGCAGCCGATTCGCCGCCAGCGAGGCGACCTCGAGCGCGATGTTTGCGCCGAGCGAAGTGCCTCCGACGATCGCCTCGTCGAGTCCGAGGTGGTCGAGCAGCGCGACGGCCTGGGCGGCGAACTTCGGCATCGAGTATCGCCACATGTCCCGTGGACGGTCCGACGCCCCATGCCCGAGCGGGTCGAAGGTGACTACGCAGTTTCCCCGTCCGGCGAGTTGGCGGGCGAGCGGGGCCTGCATCTTCTGCGACATCAACAGCCCCGGGATCAGCACCGTGGTGCGTGGCCCCTCGCCGTGAATCGTGTAGGCAAGTCGCTGACCCTGATAGCGGAACTGAGCCATCGGCGCAGCATAGCCTCGGCGGCCTTGGCCGAAGCGCTGCTTCGCCGCCGGGGTCCTGACTCCGCGTCGGTCGCGACGGTTACGTGCTGCGCCGCGCCTTGCCGGGTCGCCGGCCGGGTCGCCGTGCCCTGCGGACCATTGAGCGGTACCGTCTAGTCGGCCAGGACACCAGATGAGGAGGACTTCTTTGATGGCGAGAGCCCCACGGTCGCTTGCCGGCCAGGTAGTCGCGATCACCGGCGGCGCGCGCGGGATCGGCCGCGCCACGGCCTCCGCGCTGATCGCCCAGGGCGCGCGGATCGCGATCGGCGACATCGACGCCGCGCTCGCACAGCTGACGGCGAGTCAGCTTGCCTCCGGGTCCATCGGTCTTCCGCTCGACGTCACCGACCGCGCGAGCTTCGATAGCTTCCTCGCCGAGGTCGAAGCCCGGCTCGGGCCGCTCGACGTGCTGATCAACAATGCCGGCGTGATGCCGGTGGGCCGGTTCGTGGAGGAGTCCGACGCGACCGCGCTGCGGATGGTCGACATCAATCTGCACGGCGTGATCTTCGGGTCAAAGCTCGCGCTCGCGCGCTTCGGGCCGCGGGGCCGCGGATATCTCGTGAACGTCGCCTCCTCGGCGGGAAAGGCAGGGTTACCCGGTGGCGCGACCTACTGTGCCACCAAGCACGCGGTCGTCGGCTTGAGCGAGGCGATCCGCCAGGAGGTTCGCGGCACAGCCATCGGCGTCAGCGTCGTGATGCCCGTCCTGACCAGGACCGAGCTCGGATCGGGCTTCCCGGAGATGCGGGCGTTCAATCCGGTCGAGCCCGAGGACGTTGCAGATGCGATCGTGCAGGCGCTCCACACCGGCCGGTTCGACGTGTACGTCCCCAAGTCGCTGGCCGCGTTGTTCCGTCTTTCGGCGCTGCTTCCTCGCAGCGTGTCGGAGCTGGTCGCGAGGATCCTCAAGGCCGACCAGGTGCTGGCGCACCCCGACCCCATCGCGCGTGCAGCGTACGAAGCACGGCTGGCCGCGACGATCGCAGCCCCCTCGCCGGCGGTGGCGGCGAAGTCCTCTCCGCGCGATCCGCTCTCGCGCGCCGAATCGAGCCACGCGGAGGTGGTCTGAAGGCCGCCCCTCGGCATGGATCCCAACCTCGATCAACCATGCTTTGACGACGACCGCGACCATCCCGGGCACCCCGAAGGCGACCGCTTCAAGGAGTTCTTCCGCCTCGGCGACGCGGTCAGCTACTGGGAGGGGATCGAAGCACCGTCGCTCAGCGATGGTTCCGCAGAGGGCCGAACGTCAGAGTGACCGCGGCGGCCGGCTACGAGGGCGCTCGCCAGCGCCCTCGTAGTGCGTGCGGCTCGGTGGTCGGCCGGGTAGTGGCTGGGCGCCGGGGGCGCGCAGGCCGTCGAGTGCGATGGCCAGCAGCCTCGCGCGGATGCGGGCTTCCTCGCCGATGTCGCCGGTTTCGGCGGCGCGGCGGCTGTACTGCTCGATCAGCCAGGCGACGTCGAGGACAATGGCGTCGGGGCGGAGGCTGCCGTCGCGGTGCGCACGCGACGATCTTCTCGACGAGGCCGCGGCCCTGGCGGTAGACGCGCAGCATCTCGGGTGTCGTCGTGATCTGACCGGCCAGCGCCGCGAGCGCGCCCGAGCGCAGCTCGACGCAGGCACGGATGTAGCCGACCAGTCCGGTCCACGGGTCCTCGAGGGCGGTTGCCTGCTCTGCGGCGGCGTGCGCCTGCTCCATGGCGGCGATGCAGAGCTGCTGCAGCAGTTCGAGACGCAGGTTCGCGCCGGGGCCGAAACAGGAAGTTGGCTCGACTTGTAAGCACGCTGCGGTCAAGATCGGCCTGTGTGACCCAGCGATCCGATTTGCAGCCGGGCATTGCCGACCGGCGCCGCCTGGCGATGTTCCGGTCGTTGGGCTTGACGGTTGCCGGCGGTCTCCTTGGCGGGTCGCTGGTGTTCGTGAGCCTTGGCTTGTGGGGCCTTCTCGTGGGCGCAGCGGTCGTGGTGCTGCTCACGGTTGCCGTCGGCCGTCGCGCGGCCGGTCATGATCGGTTGTTCGCGATGGTGGGCTACGGGATGGCGTTCGTCCTGCTCACGTGGCCGGTCCTGTGGGTCGTCGTGGGCTACGTTCGCTACCTGATTACGGGCCGAGCGCTGGGCGACTGAAGGCGCGTACTCCGTCCTTGGGCCTTGCTCGGCGCACAGTCCCGCTCACTCGCCCGACAACCAACCTTTCCGATGAGGCGCGCCGCACGGCTCGGGCTCCTTAGCGGCCGATCGTCCTGCTGAGCACGAGATCGACGACGACCACGATGGCTGCGAGCAAGGCCAGCGCGGCTACTGCGTAGAGGAACGCGAGCGCCCAGAGAAAGAGAGGACGGCGCCGCGCTCGCTCTCGGCGTCGACGGGCGATTCAAGGGGGTCAGGGAAGCGGGACAGTGATGTCGGGGACGGCTTGCTGGGCGGCGATGACTGATGCGCGAATGCCGCGACGAGCATGTCATGTCGCGCAGTTGCGCGCGGTCCAGGCCACCATTGTCGATCCAGTCGAGGATCGCTGCGTCGATGAAGCCAAGCCAGCCTTTGAGCGCGGTGCGCAGCGCGGGCGTTGGTTGGTCGCCGCCGGGGGCGTCGACGAGCACCGGCCGGCCGACACGCCGTCCCTTGGCGGTGGCGACCGCGCGGGCGTGCGCGGCGCGCTCGAGCGTGTAGGTGCGCTCCATCTGCGCAAACAGCGCCAGCAGCACCACCGCAAGCTGCGCCATCGGATCCTCAGGGTTGGTCGAGTCGATCCGGATTGGGTCGGCGAGGTTGCGCACCCCGACCCTCCGCTCAGAGAGCTCGTGGATCAGGTTCAGCGTGTCGCGCACCGTCCGGCCGAGCCGATCGAGGGTGTGCACCACGATCACGTCCCCCTCGCGCGAGTACTTGAGCACGGCGCGCAGGCCGGGCCGGTCGACGGTCGACCCGGACTTCTTATCGACGTAGATCCGATCGCGGGCAATGCCCGTCTCGAGCAGCGCCTCGATCTGGCGGTCGAGGTCCTGCTTGGCGGTCGACACGCGCGCGTACCCGAGCTCCACGACCGCGAACGTACCGGAGGTCGGAGGCGTACGACCAAACCGGAACGGCTTTTCGGGACCAAGCTGTGGGAGGGGTGGGCCCGTGTGATTCCGGAGGTCGCGGCCGAGCGGGGGTGCGCGTTCCACTTCCAAGGAACCGGGACGCTCACCCAGAGACGAGGCGCGGTCCCGTAGCAGGCGTTATAACGGCCCTGAAGCAAGGGCGACGATGGTGTACAGGAAGATCAACACGAGCGTGAGCACCACCAGGAGGCGCCGCGACGATGTTCGATCGGTGCCTGTCGGAGCGGCGCAACCGCTTGACCGCCACGCGCAGCGCAGTCAGGGCGACCAGAAACGCGGCGGCGGCCAGCCCAATCAGCAGCGCTGGCGCTCTGTTCTCCTGATCGTCGTAGCCGGAATTCGCGATGCTAGATCCCAGCACGGTACCGGCGATCAGCGCCAGCAGCCCCGAGACTAGCTAGCGTCCAAGCCACCGAACCAATCAACCGAAGCTGCTGACGCCTTGCACACCGCACGCCGCGGCGTAGCGTACTTTCCTGCTGCACTACTACTGCGAAGCCGACCAAGCGCGGCGCTCGCATCGCACCGGAACCTCGCGACGGACGCGACGCTGAAGATCAAAGGCGTCCAAAGCACAGAAGTTCACCGCCGGAACGACCCTCAAAGCCATAGTCAACGGCAAGAAGACCTGACCCGCCAGTCGTGTTCCTCTTACGAGCCGATGGAGCGTTAGATTCGTATGGGCGATGAGAATCGGCGGGACGGATCTGACGACCGGGCGTCGATGGAGCACGATCTCGCTGGTCCTGGCGCTTCTCGCATCGATCTCGCTGCTCATCCTGCCGTCGTACGGAACGAGCGAATGCACCGGCGCGATCGACTACGCCGGTCCTCACGGCGAGACGCGATGCCTCAGTCAGGTCGAGCATCAAACGCTCGTCGAGGTCAATGGCCCGCACGTGCTCTGGCTGCCCGCCGCGCCGGGTTGCGATCTGCTCGCTGGCGCTGATGGCTCGACGGCGAGGGGCGAGGATTGCCGCCGGCGTGCTGCTGTTCGCGTTGGTCCTGCTCG
>JAABUQ010005118.1_pt1 | contig 21385 bp, 21 predicted proteins | sample 5560001 | NCBI WGS metagenome assembly JAABUQ01 (sample SAMN10711888, study PRJNA513371) | rock metagenome | isolation source: Antarctica rocks | place: Antarctica: Victoria Land, Finger Mt nord | collected 2015-12-18
CAAGTTACCAGATGATTTTATTACCTTCCGCCTAAAGGTCATTAGAACTGACTTTCCTGGTACCCTAACGGAATTAGAACGGGCAGTCAAAACTTTGAGTATATTACTTTGTAATGCCGCTAATGTATTTCAAAGACACTACGAAATTAGGGATGATGGCAACGGTAATCTGTATTACCAAGGTCAGCAATTTTATAAAATTCCATATTGGGATACGGAAAAATATAACCAGTTGAGCGCAGAGTTTGACGATTGGGTAGAAAAATGCCCAAACCAGTTCGTCTAAGGTTAATCGTTTTGAAAACGGAATATTCCACCCTTTGATTTCTCAGATAGGGTTTCCAGTATTTTGAGCTTTATGTAAACTTCAAATTCTCACTTTATTCTTTAGAGAAAGTTGATATTATCTCAGTAGTTTCACTCTATTTAATTCTTTTTTTTATCTCTTATCTTTGTTGTAATGATTTACTTATTCGAGATATTTTTGATGAAATGTATCTTAGGTTTAGTTGCTTTATCTTTGCTGCTCTTTCCCTCTAAGGCTCTTGCTAAGAGTTGGGTCAAAATTGCTACAGACACTGCTGATGGTGTTGCCTACTACATCGACTCGGATTCGATAGCAAGGTCTGGTAGTCTTAGAGGTTACTGGTTACGTATAGAGATTCCCACTCCCACTTCTGATGGAATATCCACTATCAAATTTAGACAAACGGCAAGCTGCAAATCTAGAGTTATGCAAATTGATGGAGGGGCAGCATACGACAGTTCTGGTAAAGTGCTATACCATGGTGATTATGGCGGTTCAGCCTTCCCTGTTTTACCTCACGCTCCTAGTGAACTAGCGTTGAGGTATGTTTGCTCGTAATAGATTGCATCCAACTCTTAGTCTGAAGAATGGTAGGTCACAATACACCTAAATGCACTAACCTATTAGTGTAGAAGATTAGGAATCTTAGCTAGGATTAGCCTGGATGGGACTGCAAGGCTGACCACTCATATAAGAAAAAGCAATGGTTTAAACTTAGCCATCCGTCAGTTTAAGTACGGTTCAAGTACGAAGATAAGTTATCTATTTGAGTACTCCTTACGCACAAAGCATTCTAGAGGATACCGCACCACGTTGACATCGTGGGGGTCGCTGGTTTGAGTCCAGTTGTGTCCATCCCTAAGCCTTACCATACATCGATCTGCTGAGCCATTTACGAGCGATCGCTCCACTGTATACTGTGATAGAGATTTGCAGACTACCAGAGTGATACCCATCCTGAGCAGCATTTAGCCCTGCCTATCACCAATGCTAACTCCCATTGACACACCTTGTCTTCGGTATACTGAGAACTCAAAGTAGTGAGTTGAGTACACAATGATTTATCTAAGCTACCACTAACCAGTATGTCAGTAGCCATCGAAAGGTCAAGAATATAATTCTGCCACGTAGCCCCTCCATATTTTTCAATGTCGTACCCAAGCTTTCCTAAGAACTCTTCATCTACTGGATTGAAATTCTTATCCATGAGCTTGCTCTTCCAGATGTTTAGTGTTGGATCTGGCTCGTTGATCCAGCGCGGGAACAATTCTTCATACCAAAACCTTTCTGAAGCTGAAATATTTTTTAAAGCTTCTTGTTGTTCTTCCTGAGTAGCAGATTGCAAGTTGAGCCAAAGGTCACTATCCACAATCATTTATGTTAAAAAGTCGCATACATATTTCTTGTTTCTTAATTCTCCAGGCGACTTTTTTAATCCAGTTTTTCAATTCATTTAATCTTTCAGCTAATTTAGGGGCTATCAACCTTGCTTTCTCAATTAAGTGTTCAAGTTCTGTCTTGATATTATTTGCATCTATTCTGTTATCTACCATATTTTGGAAAGTTTAAGTAATCTTTTCTCTAGGTTTACTACTAGGCAGGATAATGTCTTTGTTATTTTAGTTCCACTAAATACAGATACAGTGCCAATCAACTTAATTCCGAACTGTGCCAGTTTTACGATAAATGTGAGCGTATCAATTACGACCAAACTACGATAAATTAGCTCTAAGCGTCTATTAAGAATAAATGGTATGATAGATTGGAATAATACACAGTCATACTAGATGAAGAAAAAGGTTACAATTGCTCTAGATCCGGACATCCTCTGCTTCCTTGACTCAATTGCCCAAGGCAACCGCAGCGAGTACATCAATGCCTTGTTGGAAGAACAACGGCGGCAACAGCTTAAATCCCAATTGATCGATGCCCTGCAACATGACCTGACTAACCCAGACTATCAAAGGGAGATCGCTGTTTGGGACTGTACCGCTGGAGATGGGATCGATGCCGCAGGGTGAATTAATTTACCGTCGCGGTCAAATTCGTTGGGTCAGTCTCGATCCCACTCTAGGGGCAGAAATTCAAAAGACTCGCTCTTGCTTAATCGTTCAAAATGATGTGATGAATCAATATGGACAATTAACCGTGGTCATTCCCTTCCGTCCGGGCAGCAAACTTGCTCCATATGTTGTCAACGTCAAAGCCACATCCAGCAACGGGTTGGATCGAGACCGTTTTCTGGATGTTGCCCAGATCCGTTCGGTCGATGCGCGTCGTATCCTTCGATTAGTTGGTGTTTTGGAACTGGAGTACTGGCAGCAAATCCGCACTGCTTTAGATATTGTTTTAGGGTTCTCTGTTTGATATCGCGCTCAGACTAAGAGAAATGTCGGTATCAGCCAGTTTGTCAGACTATTGTAGATTTTTAACTAGGACTTCAATGGCTGGTTGAGCTAATTGTTTAGCTTGATTAGCTCCAAAGATAGACAGTTCGATTGCACTCAATGGGTCAAAATACCTTGATGAGATGAGGCTTCCAGAACCATTCAGAAGCATTGAGGCAATAGAAGGTTGAGCCGATAATGTGACGGGGATAGCATACAGCTACCTGACAGTACGCACAGTTGAAGGTAAAAGTTATTCATTGTGATTCTCAAGAAATATGTCAGTTGCTAGAGGCAACCGATACTGACTCAGTTTTAATTTATATGAACACTCCACACAAGTTTAATTGAGAAGTAATATGACTCAAGAATCAAAGCAGCCGATTGATTTACATTTATCAGTCCACGAAAGTACCGATCCCAGTTTGTTAAGTGCTGATCCAGAACAAGAGCCTTCTGGAAAAACGAACGAATTAGATGACTCGGTTCATGATGACGAGAATGTTGATGTGCATCATCCAGGGCTATTCGATCCAGCTAGGGATGAGAATGTTGTAGATCACCAAATCAGTATTGCTAACTTAAGCGCTGGGTAAACGTAATTGTCAAATTGACACTCTCACCGTCAAGAGTAAGCGCGCTCGACGGGAGATTCTTGCTTCACAGAAACTTGCTTTTTAGTACTTGTACTAACGAGTCTTAATCGGGTAAGGGTTGAGGGTTGCCCCTCTTCCCTCCCCTCAGAACCGTGCGTGACTATTTCTAATCACACGGCTCAAGCCTTACTTCAAGCTAGTTAACTTGGCTTTACTGTGTACCTGTTTGTGACACGCTTTGTGTAAGTGTTTCAGGTTTCCTGAGTCGTCAGTACCACCTTTAACCACAGGTACTATGTGATGGGTTTCTATTGATTCTCCGTTGAATAGGTTATCGCCACATACAGGACATTTCCAGTTTTGGAGTTTGGCTACAGCTTCATATTTACTGCCTTTTGCCCAGTATTTCTTCCCGTAATCTGTGGCTCGTTTTTGCCAGTATTCTCGGAGTGAGGGGTCATCAGGGCTTGATTTCCCTTTGACTTTGATGTGTCTAACTATGGGTGTACTACTGATGTCATAAAGGATGTAGGATTTCTCCCTGCCCTTTCTATCAGTCCCTTGACACATAAATGTCCAGTTATCCCCTCTGAAACTTGAGTAGTATCGTTTCTGAACCCATTTTGTACCTTTGTTGGGATGCCGCCGTGATGCCCAACGCCAGAGGTGAATTCTTACTCGATTTCTGATGTACGAGAAGGTTTCTTTGCTTACCGTCCCTCTGTGGTAGTTAGCAAAACCCCTGATAAGTGGGTTTAATTTCTTGATAACGTCTTCTTGAGTGTGCGCTTTCATATTGGATAAAGTTTCCTTTATCTTCTTGCAAGAGGCTAACACCTTTTCTTTTTGGGGTTTGATTAATAGTTTCCCTCCGTATTGCCGCAAGTTGAACCCCAGAAAGTTGAATCCGTCTTTGATGTGAACCACTCGTGTCTTCTCAGCACTGATTTCTAGTCCTCTTGCCGATAGCCATTGCTTTATCAGGATTTGCACTTTTTCTAAGGTTTCCCTATCCCTTGCGGTAACAATAAAGTCGTCCGCATATCTGATGATGCCTAGCTTTGGGTTGATTGATTTGACATAATATTCCAACCCGTGCAGTCCAACATTAGCGAGTAATGGACTAATTACACCACCTTGGGGAGTGCCTGTTTCTGTAGGGTTGTATTCGCCCTTGTCAATAAATCCCGCTTTTAACCATTCTTTAATTAACCCTTTCTTGGGGAATTTTCCAATCATGTTTAGAATGGATTCATGGGCAACGTTGTCAAAGAAGCCTTTGATATCAGCATCTAGAACCCAAGTGTCTCTGCCATTTTGGAGCCGAAGAAATGCTTGTTCGATGGCATCGTGACAACTTCTGCCTGGTCTGAAGCCATAGGAATGTTCTTCAAGTTCGGCTTCCCATTCTGGTTCTAGTGAATTCTTAACTACTGCCTGTGCGACTCTATCTCTTACGGTAGGGATTCCGAGCGGACGTTTCTTGCCGTTCGCTTTGGGTATATAGACCCTGCGTGTGGGTTTTGCTTGTGGCATTTCCCAGCTATTGACAAGTTTCACACGTTCCCTGGGAGCGTTTATTACCTCCTTGTCCACTCCTGCTGTTTGTTTTCCATCATTGACTTGTGTGATTTGTCGTGTACTGAGCAGTAGGTTAGCGCGGCTTTTAATTAACAGTTTTTGCAGTCTACGCAACTGCTTCCACTGACCAAGTTTTCTAGCACGGAAGATTCTTTGACGTAAATTCCTCACAACTTTTCGGACTTGATTCCAGTTAATCTGTGACCAGTCCGTAAGTTGTCCTTCGACTCCATTTATCAACTTCTTAGTTGACATCTAACTTATGTCTCCGTTTGGTTTTGTTGTCATTGCTCATCCGTATAAGACCCAAGAGAAGTCAGCTATTCCTTTCGGTCATAGGTTATCTTTCACCCTATATCCCCCGCATTACCAGAGGCATTTGCTTTTTCTCTCCTCTTCTACCCTCCAAAGATTTCCGTCTTTGTTACCTCCGACCTACTTATCGGCTCGACCTGCCTTTAAGACCTTGTAGGGTTTACCCCGTTGTGTCGTCTGAAGTTGTCTGAGTTGAGTAGGATGGTCATCTTTTCTGCGGCAGAGCTTTTGTTTTCACATTTGTACGAAAACAGAGCGTACAAATCTATCTGCTTACCTTTTGGTCATAGCCTGTCAGGGATAATTTGGCTATTTTTGTGATCACGCAGTTTATTCGATGACTTAGCGTATGTTCATCCTTTCTACTCTTTCCCTCTTGCCTCTTACCCACATAATCCCTCGTAGATTTGAAGCTTTTAGGGCTTGCATTCCTTCTATTTCATTACTTACTTTAGAAGTAGCCGGACTCGGAGAGTCTTTTCTATGAGGGCTAGGGGTGAAAATCCCTAGGGAACTCGGTGTTCCATTTCAAGACGACCTTGGCGGGTCGCACCAGTTTCTCCACAAGCTTGAATTCCGCCTGTCCTGCGGTATTTTCAGATATTATTCTTGATCCTTCAACTCTAATGATTAAAGTCAGTGAAGGAGTCACCCCCTCCACTGCTCTCCAAAACGGAACGGATCTATCGCCCGATCTATGCTGAACTAATATCAAGATGCCAACAAATTAAGCAGCGTAGTTGAAAATTTTCAAAGTTCCTGAATCCATATCCTGCTCTTTTGATTAACTTTAACTTATTATTGATACCCTCGACAGCACCACTCGTAGTTCTATTTTCAAAGTAGCCAACTATCTCTCCAAACCAACAGCAAATAGTTCTGACACTTTTGGGAAAAATTTTCTGAGTTTCCGCCAACCAATCTAGTAGTCTTAGGGTGCCATCTGTCCAATTATCAGCCGTTTCAAAGATAGTTCTAAAGGCTTCTTTCTGTTGATGCATTTGGCTGAGTAGTGGACAAAATGTTTTGACTTCTTTTAACTTTAATTTTTGCCGAGCCGTTAGTTGTTCTTGCGGTCTTAGTAAGGCATATTTACTCTGCTTTAAAGCTGTTTTTATTGGCGCGATTTCTTCTTGGTCTTGATTTAATACCCGACGCTTTGATTACAGCATTGCGCGAAGATCTAGCTAAAAGGTATTTCTACAACAAACCTCAATTCTTGCCAGGAGCAGATTTTGTGGCTAGTTGTGGCGGCGTAATGGTTGAGCCGAAGACAGCGTTACGTTGACAACCAGAGTGCGCCAGAAAATGATGAGCAGAGCGCGAGATTAATTGGTTGGTCGCAGTTCACTCGCAGTGTTCTGAGGAGGGTTTCCCCGGAGCAAACGGAAGTCTCCTGCTCCGCTCCGCAAGAAACTAGCGTCCTCCCCGTCAAGGTGCCTGTAACGGGAGTCCTCTTGCTCCATTTAAGATAGAAGCAAGTTTATTTGAGAGATAGAGATGAAAGAAATCAGTTTGGTATGTATCTTAGATGGGGTTGAGTACAAAGAATACGAAGTATTGAGCGAAGATCGCCCCTTGGGAGTAATATCTTGGAATGGCGAACGCGAACCATCATCAGGTAATTGGTTTACAACCGCCAGTGATGGCGTGCCTAGATACTTCCAGACGCAGAGAGAAGTCATCGATTTCTTAAAAGATGACCCTGCCAAATCTTCTAACGAGATTGCTGCTAAGTTGAAAGCTGAAGCCCACAAGCTGATGGATATCGCTGAAGAGCTGGAATCTCAGAATGGTGACGTTGAAACCAAGCTGTGATGATTCCAGCCTATGTACGATCTAGCTCAGACTCCCAACCAGGGCAATTAAAGCTTACCCAATTAACGATCTTCCTCTTCGTATTCTGGAGCCTTAGTTTTTTTGGGTATATTTATTGGTTTGGGATCTTCTACCCAGGCATCACCTTTTAGATCGTCGTAGTTTAGCTCATCTTCTGGTTCCTCGGCATACTTTGGTTCTTGATATCGACGCGGCGGCTCTTTCCATTCCGGTTCGTCTTCGTATGGCATTGCCCGTTGCTGCTGGCGCATCTGCCTGGGAGGGGGTTGTAATTCTTCATATTCTTCTTCATCCTCCCAGGATTCCTGAATCACGGGTTGGTTGCGCAGTTTAGATCTTTTAGGTGTTTGTAAAGGCACTCCACTAGGCAATTGATTTCCAGGTCGAGCAACGGGAGGAGAAGAGTACAAGTCATCTTCATCACGCTCCCAAGGCGCTCTGCCGATCCCAATCCGTTCTAGCACTCCCATCGTTAATTGATTGAGTCGTTGTTCTGCTCCTTCAAATACAATTAATCGATTGGGACCACTGCTAACAATTTCTTCAATTGGCAGCTCGTAGGTACTTAGAAGTTGCTGCGGTATCTGCGGTAGTCCAAAACTAGCAATAATCAGGGATGAAACCTTGCCGTTCTCCTCATCAAACTGGAAGTTCCGTACTCGTCCCAAAAGTTCGCCTGTTTCCGTGATGACTTCGCTATTAACTAGGCTACTGAAAGCATCGGTATCGACATCTTCAATCGCGTCTTCATTCTCAACTAGGATGACATCTCCAACTTGACGGATGCTACTGAGGAACATGTAACGGGGTACACCACCGATAGCGAGCAGGTTGTCTCGCAAACTCAGAGCCACAACCTCACGTTGGTCAATATCTACCCATAATTGACTTATTACCCCCAGTCGCTTGCCGTTATTTCGGGCAATTACTTGGGTATTTAAGATGTCGGAGCGTTTAACATTATGTTCAGAGGTCATTCTATGGCGAGTCCTGCTCTCGAATCCGGTTGTTGATCGATCCTATTATCATTAAAAAAACTCAAAGCAGAGGTATTGGAAACTATAATTTTAGTCCTAATACCTGGGTATAAGCTCCCCTTGCTTGAGTGACACCTATAGTACGTTCGGCTGATTCTATCATTGGTCGGCGTAGACTGACGACGATAAACTGTGCTTGTTTTGCTTCCTGTTCGATCATTCTAGCTAATCGCTCCACATTTGCCCCATCTAAGAACATATCAACTTCATCAAAAGCGTAAAATGGCGAGGGGCGGTAGCGTTGCAAAGCAAAGATAAAGCTTAGAGCCGTAAGAGATTTTTCGCCACCAGACATAGAAGCAAGACGCTGCACAGGTTTACCTTTGGGATGAGCTACCAAGTTTAAACCGCTATCAAATGGCACTTCGGGGTTATCTAGTTGCAGGTAGCCATCTCCTTCTGACAAGGTAGCAAAGATTGTTTGAAAATTTTGATTGACGGCATCGAAGGCTTCTTTGAAAGCAGTTTGCCGGAGAGTGGTAAAGTTCTCAATTCGTAATAGTAATTCAGTCCGTTCTGCTTCTAGAGTCATCAATCTTTCAGTCAACTGCTCTAGTCGGTTTTGGGTGTGTTCGTACTCTTCTAGCGCCAGCATGTTGACAGGTTCTAGCGCTTGGAGTTTGCCTGTAAGCGATCGCATCTCCCGTTGCAGCCCTTCTAGATTCAGCTTGTCAGGTACTTCTACTAGAGGATCGGGTAATTCTAGTCTTTGAGCGTGCAGTTGGGCTTGTAAGGTAGCCAGCTCCTCACGCCGCGCTCGTTGGGTTTCCTGGAGTTTTTGCTGTTGCCATTCCAGCTGTTGTTGAGTCAGATGGCGATCGCGTAGTTGCACTTCAGCGCGATCGCGTAATTGTTTCTCTTCTTGGAGTTGTTCATTTAATTGGCTGAGCGCTTTCTGTGTCTCGTCTATCTGCTGGTTGGTAGCTCCTAATTGCTCGTTCAAAGTTAGTAGCTGCTGGTGCTGGGCTGTGTTGAGAGCGCGGTACTCGTGAACCCGCCCTGACAATTGCTGAATCTTCTCCGACAATCGCTGTTGCTGATTTTCCAAATCTTTTAATCTTTGCTCTGCCGTACTTAGAGCCTGTACCTGCTCTTGCACCTGCTGCTCGTAACTTCTAATGATGAGCTGAATTTCTTGCCATTCGCGGTTTTGATGCGATTGTTCCAATTCTACTAAGGCTTGCCGCAACTGTAGTAGGGAGGCTTCTTTTCCTGGTAACTCCTGCTCTAAAGTTTGCCACCGAGATTGAGTTGCAGTTAATTGTTGGGTAGTTTGGGAAAGTTGCGATCGCGCCATCTCTACCTGTAAAGTCAAGCTCTTAATTTCCTTTTGTAACTGTTCGCACTTGAACTGGCTCTCTCGCTTTTGCTGCCGTGCTTCAATCAGGGTTGTACCCAGTTGTTTAGTTTTAGTTGCCAGTGAATTGATCGCCTCACCACAGCGCTTTAAGACGAGTTCAATATCTTGCAGGCGATTTCTCAACCCAAATGCCTCGTCAGATTCTGTCGCATCACCGCCACCAAAATGCAGCCCAGAACGCTGAGTTGTACTACCACCTGTGATTGCCCCACTAGTTTCCAGCAGTTCCCCATCTAAAGTGACGAGACGATTTTGCCCTAAAAAGGGACGAGCGGCGCTGAGTGTTTCAAACACAACAGTATTGCCGAAAACGAAAGCAAACACATCTTGATAGCGGCGATCGCACTCAATCAGATTAATCGCATAGTCAATAAATCCATTGGCGTAACGCAGCGCTACTGTAGGGGAGAATCGCGGTGCTGTAATTTTGTTCAGAGGTAAGAAGGTTGCCCTGCCAGCCCGTTTCTGTTTCAGCAACTCAATTGCCGCCGCCGCCACCGCATCATCTTCCACCACCATCATCCCCAACCGTCCACCTGCTGCGGTTTCCAGTGCTAACTGATAGCGGAGTTCAACTTTACCTAGTTGAGCCACTAACCCACAAATACCACTCATGCCAGACTGTAAAATAACTTTGGTAGCATATGTGCCTTGAGTTTCTTGCACCGCTTGGGTTTGAGCCTCTAGTTTATCCAGTTGACGTTGTTTTTCTCGTTGCTCTAGTAATAAACGCTTTTGAGTTTCTTGTTGCAGGGTAAGTTCTTGTTCTGCTGCTGCTAGTGCTTGGGTGAAGGATTCGACTTGAGTAGAAGATGCTAGTAATTGGGTTTCTAGAGCCGCTACTTGAGTTTGTTTAGTGGCGATCTCTGGCTCGATTGTTTGAATCAGTTGGCTTTGCTCCTCTATTTGCCTAGCCGACTGACTATTACGTTCCTCAAGCAGCGCTTTTTCTGTCCGTTGGGGTTCTAGGGTTTGCAGCAGCGTTTCAATTTGTCGGTTGAGAGCAGTTTGTTGCTCTACCCAGGCACTGGAGGCAGCAGCGATTTCCGTTGCATCCGAGCGAGCCTTGTCCAGGTTTTGTTTGGCTGCGTCTTTTTGTTGACTGAGGTAAACGAGGTTATGCTCTAAAGCTTGTTGTTGAGCCAATTGAGTCAAAGTTTCTTGGTGTTGTTGAATTTCCAACTCGGTTTGTTCGATGTTGAGTTGGCTAGTATAAGCAGCACCATTCAACTCTCGTTCTTGACGTTGTAGTTGGCGCAGTTCTGCTTGGAGACTCGCGATCGTAGATTGTAGTGCTAGCTGATCTTCTTCTCCGAGTGCTTTGACACGGCGGTTGAGTCGATCGAGTAAGTCCGTTTCTTGTTGAATTTGGGCGGCGGCGTTGAGTAGCTGGGCAGTTAATTCTGCTTGGGTGCGTTCGTCTGATTGCAGTGCAGCGACTAACTGTTCTTGTTGTTGTTGGAGCGATCGCCACACCAGCACAGCTTCCCACTGAGTCTTCTGTTGTAGTTCGAGTCTGAGTTTTTGGTATTTTTCGGCTTTAATCCGATCTTGCGAGAGGCGATCGCGTTGGCTAATCAGTTCTTTTTCGACAATCCGGGAGCGATCTTCGCGCTCCTTGACTTCATTTAACGTTTCCTTCGCTTGGGCAATCTTGCGATCGAATGTCGCCACGCCAGCTAATTCATCAATAATCTCTCGGCGCTCTCGCGGATTCATTGAAATAATGCTGGTAACGTCTCCTTGAAGTACGACGTTGTAGCCTTCTGGATAAATCCGTACCTGATTTAACTGTTCGTGAAGTTCTGTTAGGTTGCAGGCAACACCATTGATGTAGTAAGTCGATGTATAACTACCTTGGTGAGTTACCCTCAGCCTGCGCGTGACGCTCCATTCTTGAACTTGAGCCGTTGTTTCCTCTGCATCCCCCAAATCAAATGTGACTGTAACGCTAGCTTCTACAGTACCGCGTCCGCGACTAGCTTGATTATGGTTAACTAGATCGGGTAGGCGTTCTGCCCGCATCCCTCTAGAACTGGCAAGCCCCAGGGCGAATAGCAGCGCATCTAAGATATTCGACTTACCCGATCCATTTGGTCCTGAAACGACTGTAAAACCTGGCAGCAGAGGAATTTGAGTGGTGCCGCCAAATGATTTAAAGTTAGATAGTTCCAGCCGCTTGACATGTACCATAGGCGCTGGTCAACTGAGTTTTGAAGTACAATTGTATCACTAGAATAATTCTTTACAGGTTAACTTAAATTACGGGGCGATCTCCTTACCTAGCCCCATTGTCTATATTCAAACCGGATTCAACAATTTATCTTGTCGTTGATCTCAACATCACCGATGCCAATCGGTTCAGGAAATGCTTTTAGGCAGTGATGCCACCAATCGAGCATCTGCGGGATTACTTCCGGACGAGAGCGAAAATAACTCGTGTATCGCTATTGAATAAACCTGTAAGAAAGACTTTGGCGCTCGGCGATCGCGCAATAATTTCATCTTATTCAAGATTCGGTTAATATCCTAGTCTCTGCACTTCGTTATTCATTTGAAAGACTAGCAAACGTTTCAAACTCAACGACATCGTGACTACAGAAGAGTAGCACGTCTTTACTGCGATCGCTTGCTAGTGCGTGTAGCCGATCTTGATTGTAGAGCCGCGCCTTGCGATCCACTTCCATCAATCGCTGGTATGCACGCATCGCTGGCGTACAACGTCGGGGCGATCGCATTTCATCCCGATAGAAGTAGGCATCACCCGCATGAAGCAGCCAGCCTTGGGAAGTATTAATGGCGACACCAGCATGACCTATTGTGTGACCAGCCAGCGGAATTAGCAGAATCTCTGGCGGTAGTCCGTCAAGATCGCGCACTGCCTCAAAGCCAAACCAAGGTTCGCCCCCAGCCTCATAATACTTCCAGTGCTTGACTTCATCCCACTGCCCCGGACGATAGCGCTGACTCGCAACGAAGCCGCGTCGCTCCTTTGCTGCGTCAATTTCCCTCTGCATTACATGTACAGTTGCCTCTGGAAAATCTTCCAAGCCGCCAGCATGATCGAAATCAAGGTGAGTAAGTACAATGTGACGCACGTCGCTCGTGGAAAAGCCAAGCCGCTTCACCTGCTCGACTGCTGTGTATTTTTGGTCGAACTGGATGTTATTCAACTTAATAAATAAGGGGCTGAGTCGCGATGATGGTGCCTGAACATCGCGCTGACCAAAGCCAGTATCAATTAAAACTAACCCTTGTTCTGTCTCAATTAGTAGGCAGTGACATACGAGGCTGGCGGTTAAACCACGGCTTTTGCCATCAAACAGCGCTCCGCCAATTGGACACATGCAGCCGCAATTAAGGTGATGAATGTGCATAAATATTATATTTGTATATAATTAGCAATGCTTCAAAGGATAGTACAGCCTCAAGGTTAGACGTACTATCTGAAAGATAGAGGTTCAGTAAAATTTATCTGTATTTAGAAGTACAAACAGAATAATTGCTTCAGTCTTCAACTAATTGTAGAAACCAATCATCTTCCCACAACTCATCAAAAGCTGGATCAGTCTTTGCCTCTCCCCGATATCCTGGATTCAGCTCGATCGCCTGTTGCAGGTTTTTCAGTCCTAAGTCAACCTTGCCTTGCAAAACATAACAGACTCCTTTGTTATAGTAAGCACTGGCATAGCCTGGCTTCAGTTCTAGTGCTTTGTTGAAGCTTTTAATTGCTTCTTTGTCGCGCTCTAGCTGCACCAGTGCATAACCGCGTTTATCCCAAGCTTTATAGGAGTCAGGCTTAAAGTGAACTGCTTGATCGAACGAAGAAAACGCATCTTCAAATCGTTCCAACTCTTCTAAAGCAAGTCCTCGATTCAACCAGGCAACTGAGTCCTCTGGTTGGTATTCAACCGCTCGATCAAAAGACGTAAAAGCTTCCTCATTGCGCTGTAAAGTTCCCAACGCTACACCCCGATTAACCCAAGCAGCATGATAATCAGGTTTCAGATCTAAAGCTCGATCGAACGAAGCGATCGCATCAGGATGACGTTTCAATCTGCTCAAAGTCAAACCCCGACTGAGCCAAACTTTACAATCTTCAGGTTGAATTTCCACAGCTTTGTCAAAGGCGGCAAGTGCTGCCTCGTACTGACGTAACTCTTTCAAAGCAATACCCTTACCATCCCAGGCACTAGCATCATTAGGGTTAAGAGTTAGGGCAGTGTCAAACGCAGCGATCGCCTCTTCGTAGCGTCTAGCAGCAAGTAACTCCTGAGCTTGGTTATTCTCAATGACTGGGGCAGATTCAATCACTGGTTGAGATTGGGCTGCTTTAAGAACTTCTATTTGTTCTGTTAGTTCTTGCAGTTTTTGCTGCACATCAGACGCGAAAGAATCGGCAAGAAATTGAGGTGTGACTTCAGCCAGTTGTTGTAAGATTTGTTCTTTGTGAGTTTGAGCATCTGATTGAAACTCAGACAGTCGGCTAGAAAATTCCGTCTTTAATTTCTCCAAATTTTGCAGAATTGAATCTTTTTGCCCATTAACTCCTGAGCGCCATTCAGATAGTTGAGCGGCAAACTCAGCCTCGGTTTTTTCTAGATTCTTAAATAGAACTTCTCTTTTTTGTTGAGCTTGCTTTTGGGCTTCTATCTGTAGCTCTGATAACTGGGGTGACAACTCAGACTTAAGTTTTTCCAGATTTTTCAGAATCGAATCTTTGTGCTGTACAGCCGCCGTCTGTAATTCTGACAGTTGAGTTACGAACCTCTGCTCTGACTTTTTCAAATTCTCCAAAACTAGCTTCTGTTCTTGCTGAGTGTCTGTATGTATTTCCGACAGTTGAGGAGCAAGCTGAGATTTGAGGTTTTCTAGATTTTTAAAGAAGACATCTTGTTGCTGTTGAGCCGCCACCTGTAACTTTAATAATTGAGTAGTAAAGTCACGTTCTGATGCTTCTAATGTTTGAATAACCTGCTGCTGCTGTTGCTGAGCGTCTGACTGTAACTTTTCTAGCTGTGGTGCTAACTCAGCTCCTAATTTTTCCAAATTTTCAAGTAGGGAATTTTGGCGATGTTGAGCATCTGTGTGCAACTCCAGTAGCTCAGTTGCAAACTCGCCTTCTGATTTTTTCAGACTGTGTAAGATTATTTGCTGCTGTTGTTGAGCGTCTGAGTGTAACTTTTCTAACTGTGGTAATAACTCAGCTCCTAAGTTTTCCAGATTTTTGACTAGGGAATTTTGGCGATGTTGAGCATCTGTTTGTAACTCCAGTAGCCCAGTCGCAAACTCTCCTTCTGATTTTCTCAGGTTTTGCAGGACTATCTCTTGCTGTTGTTGAGCATCCGTCTGTAGTTTAGATAGTTGTGGTACAAACTCTGACTTTAGTTGTTCCAGATGAGTAAATACCAGACTTTGTTGTTGTCCAGTAACTGTTTGTAACTCTGCAAGTTGAGAGACAAAATCTGCCTCTAAATGTTCTAGTCTTTGTTTAGAAGTTTCAAGTTCTGTTTCTAACTCTATAACTATTTGCTCTTTTGATTGAGCTAAGTTTAAAACTAGTCCGGATAAATTTTCTTTCTCTGTAGCGATCGCCTGATGATAATTTTCTGCTTCTTCCTCTACTTCTGTGGCAATTGCTTCAACTTCTTGGAGAATATTTTGAGCGCTTTGTCTAGCAGTAAAAACTTGATCTTCTAACTCTTCCAGTTCCTTGATTTGCTCTTTGACTCTGGTTGCGATCTCTTGAATTACAGCACGTCGCAGTAACCATAAGGCAACGAGTGAGGCTCCAAACAGTAAAACTAGAATACCTAGCAAAACATTAACCAGAGTTGTCGTCTGATTTAAGACAGAATTAGTTTCGGCTTGAGCCGATTTTTGAGCTTGTCTTTCAGTGCGTAGTTGCTCTAGTTCTTGCCGCTCCTGATTTGACATCATTTGGGCGATTGGTGTTGAAGCCCGGAGCGGTTGGGCATTAGTAACGCCCGCCGACAGCAAGAAGATGGCGATGGTGAGACTGCCCCGCGATACTAATGCGAATTTTTCCATGTGGCGTTTCATCATGATTCTCCTTGTCTGCCAGCCTCAGTGGGCGCGAACGATCTCTTCTTTAAGTTAAATCAAAATTAGACTTTGCATTCCTCAGATGAACGCAGATAGACGCAGATACTTTGAACATCGTCTTTTAAATTGGCACCTGCTCAAATGTGTATCTGTCACGGATTGGTAGAACAAACTCTACATTTGGATCGGGACGAGCAATAACATGGTGAGAAAGCAATAACTTCTCTTCAGTAGTGACTCGTTTTACGGCATCAACTCCAGCATCAACAGAGGCTTGTACGTCAGAGACATTCCCCCGAATAATCACGGTATAGCGGGCGCTACTGACTTTTTCATAGCCTACCAGCGTTACACTGGCAGCTTTAACCATTGCGTCTGCCACTGCTAGCGCTGGCGGTAGACCTTTTACTTCAACCATACCAACTGCTGACATTGGCTTTTCTCCTAAATTGATCTAATCCACGCGCACCAATTGTACGCTAAGAATTGCAATCTGCTACATGCGAGCGACAGGATTTACGGCTCAAATTGTTTTTACATGATATATTTTTAGATATGACTTCCACACCAGCGTTGGTAGATACTAATAGCTCGGCTGCCGCAGAGTTGCCCGATATCCAAGCAGGTACACTGACTCTTTACCAGCTATACGATATTAGTGATGAGATCGATTTAGATAAAGCCCAAAATTGTCTGGCAAAGCCGACAGCGCAACGGCGCATCCCAGCAAAAATACGGCAATCAGATAGCATTCAAATTGCCAATCCACCATTACGGGTTGAACTAGGGGCGGTAGAATTTACCCTGGGCGGAATATCGCTGGCGGGTACTTTACGTAGCAATATATATCACTTGGGTGCCGTAGCACTGGCAATGGAGTTGTCGCTACCACAACCGACGAGCTGGGCAACTGTTGCCGAATTGCTGCTGGCAGCACAGGAACCACCAGAAGCTATGCAGAGTCGCTTTATCGGAGCGCTAGAGGAGTTGGAGCGGGTATTACAACCAGCGCTTTTAAAACCTTCTCGTGCCTCGATTGTTGAAGATTACAGCATCCTGGTAGTCAAAAGTTTGAGTCGCAATACTAATATTGCTGCATTAGCTGAACATCCATTAGTTTTAGCAGCATTGTTGGGAGAACAGCGATCGCTTTCGCAGAGTGCTGCCAGTCTAGTTTCTAGTATGAGCTACTACCCGGACGACTTGGCACTACTAAGCTGGAATGGGGCATTACTGATTGAGCCTGAGCCTTTAGCTGCTGCTACTGCTGCCGATCTGATTGAGTTTGCCAATGTCGAACTCTTGCTCATGCGTACCTACGACACCGATCTTGATGCCGAGTTGCCGCGAATGTATCGGCAAATTCCCAAACAAAGCCGTTTCAACTTACCACTGGTATTTCGCTATAGTGGGCTACTTCACGATGTCCAACGTCTAATTGCCGAACTGACTGAAGTAACAGAGCGGGTTGATAATGCCCTCAAAGTCACTGATGATGTTTATTGGAATCGGCTGTACAGTGCAATGCTACAAGTATTGCGAGTCCAGGTTTGGCGCTCTGGAGTCGAACACAAGCTAGCGCTCTTGCGGCAAACATACAGTATGCTCCATGATGAGGCAGATACAGATCGTTCTACAGCGCTGGAGTGGACGATTATTTTATTGATTCTAGTCGAGATTGTTCTGGCACTGCTGAGACATTAACAGGTTCATTGTGCATTCATTCGTCAAGTCGTATGAGAATATTGCTAATAGAAGATGATGTACGAATTGCCCAACCTTTAGCAGAAGATTTGAGAAATCAATTCCACACTGTAGACATAGCACAAGATGGAATTGAAGGGTGGGAATACTCACAGTCTGTTGAATACGAACTAATTTTATTGGATTTGATGCTACCTCGTTTAGATGGAATTACGCTCTGTAAGCGGTTACGCACAGCTCAAGTGACTAGTTTAATTTTGATGTTAACAGCGCGAGATACAACGACGGATAAAGTTATTGGACTTGATGCCGGAGCTGATGACTATCTAGTTAAACCATTTGAATTAGAAGAATTAACAGCGCGAATTAGGGCTTTATCTCGTAGGAGTCAGGAAGTTAAGCAGCCAATTTTAATCTGTGGCGATCTACAATTAGATTTAAGCAATTGTCTCGCTACTTATGGAGTTCAAGAACTATCATTAACTCCTAAAGAGTACATGATACTAGAATATTTTCTCAAAAAGCCTAATCAAGTTCTGACTCGTTCTGCATTAATGGATAAGTTATGGGATTTCGACCAAATCTCAGGTTTAGAGACAATCAAAACTCACATTACGAATTTACGGAGAAAGCTCAGAACGGCAGGAAGTCCAGAAAACTTGATCGAGACTGTTTATGGCATTGGTTATCGTCTTCGTGCTGACTGATATATTTTTATCATTCAAATTCATCACAAAACTGTGTTTCAAAAAATTAGGCATCGTCTGCTGTTGTCTTATTTAATAGTATTTGCATCGATCCTAATATTATTTGCACTGGCAGTCAGGGTTTTCTTCAATCACAGTTTAACGGAACAATTGACAGAGAAACTAACCGCTCTAGGACAAGGTGCTGCCGCTAATGCCGAAGACGATGAGGGGAGCTTGAAAATTGGCGAGGATTTTTACTCCAAAGATTTAATTAATCGGAGTCAAGCATTGCAATGGTTTGATTCTAAAGGAAATCTAATTGCTCAGCAAGGAAAAATTTTGCTTAGCTTACCCCTCCAGAAGAGTCAGGCGGTGCAGTTTCAAAATGGTAAAATCAGGATTCAAGGGGTTACTATACCAATCAATAGTACTGATAAAAGAGGATTGATTGGGTATGTTAGGGTAAGTCAATCAAGAGCAGAAGTTGATGAAACTCTGCAAAAGTTGGACTGGGGATTAGGCGGTGGGATTTTTGTGGCTTTAGTTCTCAGTGGCATTGGGGGAGTTTGGCTAACTCGTCAAGCAATGCAACCGATTGAGTCGAGTTTTCAACGACTAAAACAATTTACGGCTGATGCTTCTCACGAATTGCGTAGCCCTTTAATGGCGATTAAAAGTAATGCGGCAGTGGCATTGAAGTATTCAGAAGGAATGCGATCGCCAGATATGGAAAAGTTTCAGGCGATCGCTAGTGCGACAAATCAAATGACTCGACTGACAGAAGATTTACTATTTTTAACCCGTACCGATCGAGTTCCGGTTCGAGATTGGGATACGGTTAACTTAACTTTGCTTTTATCTGACTTAGTAGGGCTGTATAAGCCTGAAGCTGAAGCTAAACAAATTCATTTGAAGCAATACTTAATCGAGATCTACTTACTCGGCGATCCAGTGCAGTTAACTAGGTTATTTAGTAATTTACTAGAAAATGCACTCCACTATACAGCCGCCGGAGGTGCGGTTGAAATTAAAACCAGCCGTGTTGCTTCCTCTGTTTATATCAACGTGCAGGATACAGGTGTGGGAATTGCACCAGAGCAAATTGAACATGTGTTTGAGCGGTTTTGGCGGGCTGAGCAGTCTCGTTCTCACTGGGCTGGCGGTGCTGGATTGGGGTTGGCGATCGCTCTGGCAATTGCCGAAAATCACGGCGGTGCGATCGCCGTCACGAGTCAGCTAGGGGTTGGCAGTTGTTTTACTGTGCGTCTGCCACTAGGAACTATTTTCGACTGAGATATATTCAAGGCTCAGTTATAAAATTAATAAATGCGCGTCGCTGGCTATGCTGTTTGAAATTGGCGCTTCCGAATTGTGACGCTCACTTGATAATTCCTTGAAGGCAAGATGATTCAAACTCCTAACCAAGCCCTTACTTTAGAAGCATTTCTGAAACTGCCAGAAACCAAACCCGCCAGCGAATTAATTCATGGTCAAATTATTCAAAAGCCGATGCCACAGGGAGAACATAGTACTTTGCAGGGGGAGTTAGTCACGACAATCAATGCAGTGGCTAAGGCTCAGAGGATTGCGATCGCCTACCCTGAACTGCGCTGTACATTTGGTGGCGCTTCCGTCATTCCTGACGTAGCAGTATTTCGCTGGCAAAGAATCCCTCGTTCTCCAGGAGGTCGCGTAGCTAATCGCTTCGATCTTCACCCAGATTGGGTGATTGAAATTCTTTCACCTGACCAGTCGCAGACCAAAGTTTTAGAAAACCTGCTGCACTGTTCTCAAAATGGGACTGAGCTAGGCTGGTTGCTTGATACCAGTGATGAAAGCATTCTGGTGGTGTTTCCTGAATCTCGCGTCAGGTTCTATCGGGGAGCAGAGTTGTTGCCAGTTCTAGAGGGCATCACGCTTTCCCTGTCTCCCACCAAAATCTTTAACTGGCTAGCCTTGCCTCAATAGGTGTTCTAGTATGGTTCAACCCAGGGTAACACTTTTGCTAAAGCCTCAAAACCTTAAGCGGTTATCAAACAAAGGCTTGAGGCTTCTAACTTCTAACAAAAGTCTCACCCTGCTGCTGGACATATCGGTTAACCCTATAAAAAGAGTCTGGCATTGATGTCTTAACTACCAGCTTCTAGAAGAAGTTTTCTTCTCTACTGATTCTTTAAATTCGCTTCACTAATTCTTTATCTATCTTACTTTTACTATAGGGTATGCTAAATAAGCAGTATTTAATAGCATATATTCTAAAGTATTAGTTACCGCTTATCTTCTGACACGACAACTTTATAAGTCTTACCGTCAAGTTTTAAAAAAAACCAAACTTTATCAAAAAAATTGTTATAAAAATTAGATAAAAATTTTAATCTTAGATAAAATGAAAAACTCAAAATCAAGTCAGGGTGCGAAAATTTAGGAACTTTTGTTACTATTTAGCCAAGCACTGGAACGGAAGCAATACTTTCGGTTAATAACTTTGAAGTGATTCTCACTCATTGACCTTTAAGAATTTCAGGCACGTCTTCTCACTAGTAATACTTTATGGTTTCATTCTACCCAGGTCAGAAAGCCAACGAACTTGCCAATGCAGCTAAAGAGCGATATGAACGTGCTGTAGAGCAGTTGAAAGTAGAAGAATCTATCACAAATAATTTGGCAGAGGAGTATGGTCAGAGCCAATTAAATGTAATCAGAAATACAATTTGGCGTTTTGTTGCCTTCCTTGAGCGTACTGGTTGGCAAGCTTCTGAAAGTGAAAGGCGGCTTTTAGAGGGTATGGACTTTTCAGTTCAGCAAATCAAGGAGTACAAAAGGTAGGATTTCTCATAAAGAAACTTGTAGAAATTTTAAAAACCCCAGTCTTAAACAGCGAAGGGAAGCTTAATCTAGGAACTGTTACCATCTTAGAAAAATACCGTTTAGACAAACCACTTAATATGACTCAAAATCAATCTCCTATGCCGAATTCAGATCGAACATCATCTTAAGTATGGGAATTGCACCAGAGCAAATTGAACATGTGTTTGAGCGATTTTCGTGGGCTGAGCAGTCTCGTTCTCACTGGGCTGGTGGTGCTGGGTTGGGGTTGGCGATCGCTCTCCCAATTGCGGAAAATCAGGGCAGTGCGATCGCAGTCACGAGTGAGCTAGGATTTGGCAGTTATTTTACTGTGGGTCTTCGACCTTACCCAAACTAGTAAAGCGAATTTTTCTCCGTCTCCGTTACTAATTTCACCCGGACATATTAATTTAGAGCTTTTGGTAATTCTGCACTACCTGAAGTAGATGGACTAACTTTGACATCCTCACCGAGCTGAAGCTACGGTGATTCCAAAACCTCACAATTTTGGTTTCTGCTTCATAGCAACTGCCATCCAACCAAAGGGTTCTCAGGTCTTATGTTCGCTCCACAGACTTTCTCACTGTTACCAGTAAGTACCGCAAGTCCTGCGGCAAACAAAGGAAACGCTCCAAATGCTTATTCACTTTGTGTCAC
>JAABUQ010005110.1_pt1 | contig 21381 bp, 23 predicted proteins | sample 5560001 | NCBI WGS metagenome assembly JAABUQ01 (sample SAMN10711888, study PRJNA513371) | rock metagenome | isolation source: Antarctica rocks | place: Antarctica: Victoria Land, Finger Mt nord | collected 2015-12-18
CCACGCCGGTCGGCCGCGGCGAGAACTCGGGCCGCACGCTGACCGAGGTGAACGTGGTGCGCTCGTGGCGTTCGTTGGGGGTGTGGGATGGCAAGGCCGTGCGGTTTGTGGCCGAGGTGGCGGCGGGGCAGCGGGCGGCGGTGCTGGTGCAGGGGGTGGATGGGCGGATTGTGGCTGCGGGCGAGGTGCAGGGTTAGTGGCGAAGGTAGACGGTTGGTAGCTGACCAGTTATTTCCGGTCGTGATCGAATTAAACACAAAGGCCTCGCAGTCGCAGGCTAATTGCACCCAAGCCTGTCATTCAGCCAATTCTCGCTGCTTATCCAAAGCGGACGCAAAGCCGTTCTGGTAGAAACTGACAGCTGGCATGTAACTCGGCACCACGTTTCCGTTTGGCTCCCTTTCAGCTAGAATCGACCCATGGATTCGACATACAACCTGAACGGCGGTTTTAAACCGACTTTAAAGCGCTTCGCCGACCTTCAAGGACCTGACTATTTCCCTACTCCCGAGTGGGCGACATATGCCCTGATTGCCAATGAGCAGTTTGAGGGCAGCATTTGGGAACCCGCGTGCGGCGATGGGGCCATGTCGCGCGTCCTTGAGACGACGAAATCCCCTGTGCTGTCTACCGATCTCTTCGACCGCGGCTATGGCGAGGCTGGCGTTGATTTTCTTAAGACAGATCACGTAGCGGACAACATCATCACTAACCCGCCGTATAACTCCGCCGAGGCCTTCGTAAAGGCCGGTCTGGTACAAACTCGCCAGAAAATGGCGCTTCTGCTGCGCCTCGCCTTCGTTGAGGGAGCTAATCGTCAAAGAACGATCTTCGCAAAAACGCCTCCAGCGCGGGTATGGGTGTTCAGCGAGCGGATTACCTTTTACCCAGCTGGCGCTGTCCAAAAAGGAAGCGGGACAACTGCGTATGCCTGGTTTGTTTGGGACAAGCAGGATATGGGCAAAACTGAGATGAAGTGGCTGCCCTTGGGCTACAAGAGCCGCTACTCGGCCAAGGCTGTGAAGGAATCCAAGAACCCCATTCTATTCAGGTAGGCCATTCCCTTTTCTGTGACCGAAAGGCCGTTTGAGGTCCTTGTCGCATACCCCTTCTTGAAAGGTCCCGCTGGCGTCTCCTGATGTGAAATGACGTTGCCGACGATCTGCTGCCACAGCGCCTCGTTGCCGCGACTGGGTGACCGGCGGCGGTCGACTTCTGACAACTCGGTGTATTTCGGTATTTCGGTCTTGATAAACTGCGTCGATGCCGTCCGATTGGGTCGTTGCGCAGCAATTTTGAGAGCCAAAATCCTGGCTTCTGGCTCGCGCAGACGATCCCCTTGTAGCCTTTTCAGATCTCCGTATGTGAATGGCTCGCCGCGCTGCCATGCGACAGCATTTTTCGGAATGGCCATTTCCTTGATGACGATCTTAATGACGCGGGAGATTTCTTTCTTGTCGTTAAGATCATTCGGTAGATAGAGCGTCGCCGTAAATTCAGGATGACCAGCGTACGTCCGGAGATCAAAGCGAATGTCGTTGCCGATTATAAAAGAGGCTGCCTGAAACTCATCAAGACCATCCTCTCCTTTACGGATTAGCATCGTGAAATACTTTAGTGTGCGCCAGAATATTGCCTGAGGAGTGACGTCATAATCAGGTTCATACTTAGTAAGCTTAATCCTAGCCATACGTCTACCTTTACGGCTGCATGTTGGTGACGACGGCCTTAATACAGGCAAAGTCTTCGCCATCCTTACAACGGTATTCGACCCCGGGCGTTGCCGTTAAATACCATCTTACCTCAAACGGCGAGCCATCGGGATGGGGATCAATCAGCGTGGTGAAGTCGATGCCACGGCGGTTTTTCAGCTTCCCTGCGTAGGCTTGCACAGCAGGCTCAAACCCACCCCTTGGAGTCCTGCCCCAAATCTCACCGGAGAGCACCTGGGTAGGCGCAAGGGACTTCGGCTGTGTTTTATCGTTTTCACGGCGGTTGAATTGTCCCAGGGCCACTCGCGCGTTCTCTTTGACGTAATAGTTACAGAATGCGAAATCCAAGTCGACTTTGTCAAAGGGCCAGGAACTGGGCCGCTTGGTCGCCAAACGCTTATCTCTGCATAAGGTGGACAGACGGTGAGCAAACCCGCTTCGAAAGTAGACAGCCTCCACCCTATTCCTCAAAGCGGCCCGTGGCGTCACGATCGCGGTCGTATCGTCGCGTAAGTGGAAACAGCGGCAACCAAGACTCGCGACGGACGATCCAGCTTTCGTAGGTCGGCATCAGTTGGTCAGGGTTATCCAGGGAGCCTAAATTTACTTCGATTTCGTCTGCGCTGCGCCCGAAAACGGACGAACCGCAACGGGGGCAGAAAAACCGCCCGGCGTAGTCGCATGTTTCGCCATCGATCGTCACCGCATCCTGAGGAAACACCGCGGAAGCGTGAAAAAGGCCCCCATGATGCTTGCGGCAGTCGAGACAGTGACAAAGGCCGACTCGGTACGGGAGTCCCGACGCCAGAAATCGGACGTTGCCGCACAGGCAACCACCCGTAATTCGATCCATCCTGCGTCTCCTCTAAAATCAAGCGGCAGGACGCCGGTCACTCCTAACTCGGTTGCACCAGCGGCGGCGTCTGCTGGTGCTGGATCACCTGCCACTTGTCGTGCTCCAGGCGGCGGTAAACCGTCGTGCAGTGCGCTTCGTATGCCTGTTCACCGTCCCGCTCCGCCCGCGCCGAGTAGGCAATGACGATCAGGCCTTCCTGCGGCCGGGCGACCTGCCGGTCCGTCAACGCCACCTTGGTCCAGCGCGGCGTGCTGGCAACCGCCTCCGCCGCCTGCCGCCCGGTCACAATGAAGGGCTTGGACGGCAACACCATGAGGCACTGCTCGTCGATCGTGGCCCGGTAGTTCTCCGCATCACCCGTCCAGAGACCTTCTTCCGAGCCCCAGAGCCGATCGTCGTCCATCCGCATCTCCCTTCGTTCCCGCAGGGCTACAGCGCGGCAGGCGGCCGATCGTTCACCGCCTCCACTCCGCCGCCTCGAAGTCCATGCTCAAGGCGAGCAGCGCGCCGGCGAACGCATCAGGCCGCGCCGCGCAACGGATTGACGGTCCGCAGTCCGGCGAAGTCCTTCTCGTTGTCCGTCGCCACGATGCACTCGTTCGCGCCGGCGACGGCGGCGACGATCATGTCCAGCCCACCGCGCGGCCGACCGGCGGCCTTGCCGTCCGCCATCAGCCTCGCCCAGATCAAGCCGGCCTTGTCGAACGGCAAGGTGCGGCCCGCGAACAGCGCCTGCGGCCCTTCCGGCCCGGAGAACCAGGCGTCGAGCGCGTCGCGCTTCTTGCCGCGTGGCTTCTCCAGAATGCCGCGACGGATTTCGGCGACGGTCAGCGAGGCGATGAACAGGTCCTCGTCCCGCTGTGCGGCCATCCACGCCAGCAGCGATGCCGACGGCTGCGGCTTGACGACGTTGCCGATGATGTTGGCGTCAAGCAGGTAGCGCGTCACAGACCAACCTCGCGCCCCTCCTCGCGGACGCGCGTGAGGTCGAGGTCGGCGCCGACCAACGGCGAACGGCGAAGCGCCTCAAGGATGCCGCCCGGCGTCGGCGGCTCCCCGGCAACGATCCGCTGAACCATTGCCCTGGCCCGCGTGGCCTCCAATGCTTTCCTCTGCGCCGGGTTGCTCATCACGCTCCCTCGTCCGTCATAACCGGACACACATCCCGAAACCTACCGCCCGCCACACCCGCTCGGACGCGCGGAGGCCGCCATCTCCGACGCCAACGCTGCAATCACCGCACACCGACTGGGCCGCCGATACCCGCGCGCTGTCGGCTGCCGGTGCAGCATCAACCGCAGCACATGCCCGTTCGACAACTGCAACCGCATCGGCCCGAGCGCCGCCAGCCGCACCGCGATCGCGTCGCGCGGCAGGCCCTCGATGATGCCCTCGCCCAGCGCCTCCACCCGCGCGCGGTACTCCATTGCCAGCTCCGGCGTGTGCGAGTGGTACATGCCGACCGCCACCGCCCAGTCGCCCCCGGCGTCGCCGTCGTGCAGCGCGCGCAGGTACTGCGCCGCATAGCGCGCGTTGGCCCATGGGTCGAACGCCTCGTCCAGCGAGGCGAAGGCGTGCGGGTGGGCCTGCAGGTTGACCTGCAGGCAGCCGGCGTCGAGCAGCTTCACGCCACGCAAAGGAGCCGTGCGCGCCCAACCCACCGCCTGCTGCCGGCTGACGAAGGCCAGGTCCGCGCCGTCGGCGTCGATGGTCCACGGCCACGGCCGCCACACGCCATCGGTTTGCCGCTGGGCGCTCTCCACCTGGGCGATGCGCGCCATCAGGCCGTCCGGCACGCCCTCGGCGCTGCCGGCCCCTTGCGCCGCCACCAGGCATTGCTCCGTCGGCGAGCCGTCCTGCGGCGCGACCTCGCGGGCCGCCGCCGGCGTCGCGGCCAACAGCGCCAGCACCAGCAAGATGGCGGCGCGGCTCAGCTGCGCAGCAGCTTGACCCGCCGCCCCTCGACGCCGAGCGCCACCTTCCCGGCCTTGAGCGCCGCCGCGTCGTGGCCGAACACCTCGGCGCGCCAGCCGTGCGCCGCGGCGATGTCGGGCGCGTCCTCGGTCGCCAGCCGGTCGATGTCGTCGGACGAGGCAACCAGCTTCGGGGCGACGTGATGCGCCTCGCAGTTGGCCGCCAGCAGCACCTTGAGCAACGAAACCAGGCCGGGCGACGGCTTCGGCCCCTCGCGCCCGTTCGGAGCCTCGGGCATTTCGGAGTCGGGCAGCGCTTTGGCGGCGGCGATGGCGGCCAGCAAGGAGACGCCGGTGCGGCCCTCGGCGAAACCGCGGGTGATGCCGCGCGCCCGAGCCAGCTCGTCGGGCGTGTCGGGCGCGGTGGCGGCGATCTCCAGCAGCGCCTCGTCCTTCAGCATCCGCTGGCGCGGCACGTTGGACCGCTGCGCTTCCCGCTCCCGCCACGCCGCCACCGCGCGCAGGATGCCGAGCAAGCGGCGGTTGGTGCTGCGCGGGCGCAGGCGCTCCCACATCGTTTCCGGATCGGGCCGGTAGGTGTTGGGATCGGCCAGCGTCGCCATCTCCTCGGCGACCCACTCCAGCCGCCCGTCCCGCTCCAGCCGCGCGCACAGCCGCTCGTAGGCGATGCGCAGGTAGGTGACGTCGGCGGCGGCGTAACTGATCTGGGCCGGGGACAGCGGGCGGGCGGACCAGTCGCTGAAGCGGTGCGCCTTGTCGATCTGCCCGCCGGCCAGCGAGGCGACCAGCGCGTCGTAGCCCACCTGGTCGCCGAAGCCCGCCACCATCGCGGCGATCTGCGTGTCGAACAGCGGGCGCGGCACGTCGCCGTAGCGCAGCACGAAGATCTCGATGTCCTGCCGGGCGGCGTGGAACACCTTGGTGACCGCGGTGTCGGCCAGCAGCTCGCCCAACGGAGCCAGGTCGATGCCCGGCGCCTCAGCGTCCACCACCGCCACGTCTTCGGTCCCGGCCAGCTGCACCACGCACAGCTCCGGCCAGTAGGTGCGCTCGCGCATGAACTCGGTGTCGACGGTGACGAAGCGTTCGCGTCGCAGCCGGGTGCAGAGCGCCGCGAGCTCGGCGGTCTCGGTGATGAGCACGGGGGTCGCGAAGGCGTCACGGGTTTGGCGGGACATGAGGATATAGATACACAAGCCCGACCCGCCCCGAAAGCCACCCCGCTTTGGATGAAGCCCCAAGGAGATGCGATGCTGCAGGCCTTCCCGAACTCCTCCGCCGGCGCCCCGGCGCTGCACCCGGCCGCGGTGTGGATCGACCTGCTGGACCCCACCGACGCCGAAGCGCAACTGGTCGCCGAGCTGACCGGGCTGTCGGTGCCGAAGCTTGTGGAGCTGAACGAGATCGAAAGCTCCAGCCGGCTGCAACGGCGCGGCGAGGCGCTGTACCTCAGCACCCCGAGCGTCATGGTGGACGGAACCGACGTGGTGGTGACGCCGGTCGGCTACGTGCTGACGCGGGAGCGGCTCATCACCGTGCGCTTCGCCAGGCTGCCGGCGTTCGAGGCCTACGCCCGGGAATGTGCCGGCGCGGTGGCGGAGCGCGGCAGCGTCGACCTGTTGCTGGGCCTGCTGGAGGCGGTGGTGGACCGCATCGCCGACGTGCTGGAGCGCGAGGGCAGCGTATTGGACCGATCCTCGCGCCGCATCTTCGCCGCCAATCCGGGGGGGTTCAAGCCAGCCCGGGTGGATCGCGAGCTACGCACGGTGCTGCGCGAAATCGGCGGCGTGGGCGACCTGCTGTCCCGGCTGCGCGACACCTTGCTGGGCGTGGGCCGCATCGTGCCGTTCGTCGATGCCAACGCCGCCGCCTGGACCCGGCCCGAGGACCATCCGCGCTTCGTCACCCTGCGCGCCGACATCGCCTCGCTCGCCGACTACGACGCGCAGCTGTCGAACAAAGTGCAGTTCCTGCTGGACGCGACGCTCGGCTTCATCGGCATCGAGCAGAACAACACCATCAAGGTGCTGACCGTCGTCAGCATCGTCGGCATCCCGCCCACCTTCATCGCCAGCCTGTACGGCATGAACTTCAAGAGCATCCCGGAGCTGCAATGGAGCTGGGGCTACCAGTACGCCCTGGCGCTGATGGTGGTTACCGCAGTGGCGCCGCTGGTGTGGTTCCGCGTGCGGGGGTGGCTGTGATGACCAAGCCGATCTACGTCGCCTTCCTGAACGGCCCCGACATCGCCGCCCTCGAACTCACCGACCAGGAGATCCTGGACGCCATCGAGACCAGCCTCGCGGCGCAGGGGCACGGCCAGGCGGTGATCGAGCCGCGGATGCACCTGAAGCCCGACCCCGCCGTGGACGGCCACTTCAACGTGCTGCGCGGGGCGCTGGGCGGCGAGATCGGCCTGGCCGGGGTCAAGGTGGTGAGCGACTTTGCCTTCAACTACGAGCGCGGGCTGCCGTCTGAGATGGCGGTGCTGAACCTGTTCGACCCCGCCACCGGGATGCCGCGGGCGATCCTCGACGCCAGTGGGATCACCGACATGCGGACCGGCGCGATGACCGCGATCGGTGCCAAGCACCTGGCGCGCAAGGGCTCGAAAATCCTCGGCCACATCGGCGCGCGCGGCACCGCCTACTGGAACGTCCGGCTGCTCGACCGGCTGTTCGACTTCGACGAGATCCGCGTCCACTCCCGCCGCCGCGAAAGCCAGCAGGCGTTCGCCGCCCGGCTGTCGGCCGACCTGGGCAAGCCGGTGCGCGCCATGGACGACTGGCAAAGCACGGTGGAGGGCGCCGACATCGTGGTCGAGGCGTCGCGCCTGCTGCGGCCCGAACCGCTGCTGCGCACCGCCTGGATCAAGCCCGGCGCGCTGGTGATGCCGTACGGCACCATGAGCGCCATCGAGCTGTCGCTGACCGACATCATGGACAAGCTGGTGGTCGACGACTGGGGCCAGGCGACGGTCGGCCCGTTCGGCTCGCTGCGCGCCCACGTCGCCGCCGGCAAGCTTTCGCCCGAAACGCTGCACGCCGAGTTGGGGCAGATCGTCGCCGGCTTGCGGCCGGGGCGGGAAAGCGACGCCGAAACCATCCTGTTCTGGCACCGCGGCCTGTCGCTGTCCGACATCGCGCTGGGTTACGCCATGCTGCGGAAGGGCGAGCGGCTCGGCATCGGCCAGCGGCTGCGCTTTTCTTGATCGGCGACGCGCCGCTCGGGATAGGCGACACGCCAATCGACTTGGCGGCGTTCGCGGCGCTGGTTCGCGGCGACGGCCCGGTGGCGTTTACCCCGGCGGCGCAGGCGAGGATGCGGGAGGCCAGGGCGGTGGTGGACCGCTACGCCGCCGGCGACGCGCCAATCTACGGCCTCAACACCGGCCTGGGCGGCAATTTGGCGCACCGGCTGGACCGCGACGCGACGGTGGCGTTCCAGGAGCAGCTGATCCGAGGCCGTTGCGCCGGCGTCGGGCCGCCGCTGCCCCGCCCGGTCGGACGCGCGGCGCTGCTGGCGCGGATCGTCGGCGTGGCCACCGGCGGGGCAGGATTGTCGCCCGAGGTGGCGGAGTTGCTGGTCGCCATGTTCAACGCCGGGATCGAACCGGCCATCCCGGCACGCGGCTCGATCGGCGCCGGCGACCTCGCCCTGTGCGCGCATCTCGGCGCCGTGGTGATCGGGCGCGGCGAGGCCTGGCTTGGCGGCGAGAAGCTATCCGGCGCTGAGGCGCTGGCCCGCGCCGGCCTGCGCCCCGCGACGCTCGCCGCCAAGGACGGGCTGGGCCTCATCAACTCCAGCGCGGTCAGCGTCGGGCATGGCGCGCTGGCGCTGGACGAGTTGGGCGGCTTGCTGGTGGCGGCCGTGGCGGCGGCGGCGCTGGCGGTCGAGGGCTACGACGCCAACCCCGCCATCTTCGACCCGCGCATCGCCGCCGCCCGCCCGGCGCCGGGACAGGCCGAGGCCGCCGCATGGTTCCGCCGCCTGCTGGCCGGCAGCGAGAACCGGGGCCGCGCCATCCAGGACGCGCTCTGCTTCCGCACCTTGGCCCCGGTGCTGGGCGCGGTGCTCGCCGCGTTCGACGCCGCCGCGAACACGCTGGAAGCCGAGTTGAACGCCGCGGCCGACAACCCGCTGGTGCTCCCCCGCGACGGGCTGATGCTGTCCACCGCGAACTTCCACACCCCCGCGCTGGCGCTGGCGTTCGACGCGCTGGCAATGGCCTTGGCGCAATGGGCGACCGGCAGCGTGTATCGTGTGGCCAAGCTGATGACGCCGGCGCTCAGCGGCCTGCCGCGCTACCTGTCGCCGGCGGGCGGCGCCAGTGTCGGGCTGAACGCCTTGCAGAAGACGGCGGCGGCGTTGCACGGTGAAATCCGGCTGCGCGCCACCCCCGCCTCGCTCGACGCCATCCCGGTGTCCGACACCATCGAGGACCACGCGCCGCAAACCCATCTGGCGGTCCGCAAGCTGGCCGAGCAGATGGAGCCGTTGCGCCTGCTGGTGGCGGTCGAGGCGCTGGTCGCCGCCCAGGCGGTCGATCTGCGCGGCACGCGGCCGGGCGACGGCACGCTGCTGGCGGCGGTGCGGGCGGTGGCGCCGAGGTTGGACGACGACCGCGAGCCGGGGGTGGACGTGGATCGGGTGGCGGTGGTGCTGGATGCCGTGGCCGGGTCGCTCACGGCGCCGGCCCTGTTGCGGCGGGGTGTGTGACGGGCGGCGACACCGGCGATCAGGCCGGATTCGGTCCGGCCGGCGCTTCACTTGGCGGCGGCGCGGCGGGATCGTCGATCCGGTCCAGCAACTCGGCACCGTTGTTCCGCACGTTGTTGACCGCCCGGCTCACCGGCCACAGCTCCAGCACGTCGTCGCCGGCCGGGCGCATCAGGCCGGGCACGTCGCCCTCAACCTCGCCCAGCCAGCCCGGCCAGTCCCCAGCCTCCAGGATCACCGGCATCCGTTCGTGCAGCGGCCGCATGGTCGCGTTGGCGCTGGTGGTCAGGATGGCGAAGGTCCGCAGCACCTCGCCGTCCGGCGCGCGCCAGCTTTCCCACAATCCGGCAAACGCCAGCGGCGCCCGGTCCACCCGCGCGATGGCGAACGGCTGCTTGCCGGTGGGATCGGCCCGCCACTCGTAGAAGGCGTCGGCAGGCACCAGGCAGCGCCGCGCCGCCAACGCCCCGCGGAACATGCCGGAACCGCCGGCGGTCTCCGACCTGGCATTGATCGGCTTGCGGACCGCTTTCAGATCCTTGGTGAAATGCGGCACCAAGCCCCAGCGCAGCAGGTCGAGATGCCGCTCGCCGCTCTCGGGATGCCGGCGCACCACCATGGCCGCCTGAGTGGGTGCCACGTTCCAGGATGGGGCGGTGTTGGGGATGTCGCCGATGGTGCGGAACACGTCGCGGAGATCGGCCGGACCGAGGTAGCTGGCAAACCTGCCGCACATGAGGATCGCCCAACCCAGCTTTCAGTTAAGTCATTGAAAGATGGTAGCGGTGGGCGGATTTGAACCACCGACCAAGAGATTATGATTCTCCTGCTCTACCACTGAGCTACACCGCCATGCGTCACCGCAGGGGCGGCCACATACCGCCGACCGCCCACCGCGTCAACGCATTGCGTGACCCCCAATGGTCACTGCCGCTGGATGAAGCCGCCGCCCAGCACCCGCTCGCCGTCATAGAACACGCACCCCTGGCCAGGGGTGGGGCGTCCCGGCGCGTCCAGCATCACGGCCGCGCCAAGCTCCGCGTCCGGCAGCAGCTCGGCCGGCTGCGGCGTGTCGCGCGCCCGCAGCTTGACGGTGCAGCGCCGGCGGGTGGGCGGGACCAGCCAGTTGACCTCGCGCAACCGCACCAGCCGCTCGCCGCCAACCGCCGGCCCCACCACGACGCGCCGGCGCGCGGCATCCACCGCCAGCACCACGCGCCGGCCACCCTGGCCGTCCTGCGAGGCTGGCCCGAGGCGCTTGGCCTGGCCTACGGTGTAATGGGCGACGCCGGCGTGACTGCCCAGCACGCTGCCGTCCTCGGCCACGATCTCGCCCGCGGCGCCGGCATCGGGGCGCAGGCGCGTCACCATGTCGGCGTAGCTGCCGTTCGGCACGAAGCAGATGTCCTGGCTGTCGGGTTTGTCCGCCACCGCCAGGCCCAGCCGCGCCGCCGCCGCCCGCACCGTCGCCTTGTCCGGCATGGCGCCCAGCGGGAACATCGCGAAATCGAGCTGCGCGCGGGTGGTGGCGAACAGGAACCAGCTCTGGTCGCGCGCCGGGTCCGCCGCACGGTGCAGCTCCGCCCCGTCGGGACCGTCGACGCGGCGCACGTAGTGGCCGGTGGCCAAGCGTTCGGCGCCGAGGTCGCGCGCCAGTTGCATGAGGTCGGTGAACTTGACGCCCTGGTTGCAGCGCACGCACGGCACCGGCGTCTCGCCCGCCGCGTAGCTGCCGGCGAAGTCGGCGATCACCGACTGGCGGAACCGCGCCTCGGCGTCGATCACGTAATGCGGGATGCCGAGCCGGGCGGCCACGCGGCTGGCGTCGCGGATGTCGCTGCCGGCGCAGCAGGCGCCCTCGCGCCCCACCGTGGCGCCATGGTCGTACAGCTGCAGCGTGACGCCGATCACCTCGTGCCCGGCCTCGTGCAGCAAGCCGGCGACCGTGCTGCTGTCGACGCCGCCGGACATCGCGACGACGACGCGCACCGTCAGCCCTTGAGCATGTTGCGGCTGGCCGCCGGCAGCTTCACCACCAAGCCGTCGAGCGCCGGCGTCATCACGATCTGGCAACCCAGCCGCGACGTCTTTTCCAGTCCGAACGCGAGGTCGAGCATGTCCTCCTCGTCCTCGGTCGGCTTCGCCAGCCGGGCGATCCACGAGGGGTCGACGATGACGTGGCAGGTCGAGCAGGCCAGCGCGCCCTCGCAGGCGCCCTCGATGTCGACGCCGTGCTTGTGCGCGACCTCCAGCACCGACAGGCCGAGCGGGGCGTCGACCTCTTGGCGGGCGCCGTCACGCTGGACGAAGATCATTTTGGGCATCGGGTCACGCCTCGGCGGGTTCGGGTGTATGCGCCGCAGCCAGCGCCGCCGCCGCGTAGTCGACTTCGGCGGCGGAGGTAAAGCGTCCGATGCCGATACGCAAGCTGCGCGCGGCCGCCTCGGCGTCGATCCCCATGGCGCGCAGCACGTAGGACGGCTCGATCTCCGCCGACGAACACGCCGATCCGGTCGAGACGCACAGATCAGGCGAGCGCCGCATGAGGTCGGCCGCGCGCGCCGCCGGGAACGTCAGGTTGAGGTTGCCGGCGATCCGCGCGCTGGCGCTGCCGTTGCGCACGATGCCCGGCGTCAGCGTATCCAGCCGTGCCGCCAAGCGGTCGCGCAACGCCGCGATGCGCGCGTTGTCGGCGTCCATCTCCTGTCCGGCAAGCTCGCAGGCCAACCCCAACCCTACCACCAGCGGTGTCGGCAGCGTGCCGGAGCGCAGGCCGCGTTCCTGCCCGCCGCCGGAGAACAGCGGCGCCAGGCGCACCCTCGGCCTACGGCGCACATACAGCGCGCCGACGCCTTTCGGGCCATACAGCTTGTGCCCGCTGAGCGAGAGCAGGTCGATGCCCGTCGCCGCAACGTCGAGCGGGATCTTGCCCGCCGCCTGCGCCGCATCGGTGTGGAACAGCGCGCCGTGCGCCCGTGCGATGCCGGCGAGCGCCGCCATATCCTGCACCACACCGGTCTCGTTGTTGACCGCCATCACGCTGACCAGCAGCGTCGGCACCGCCAGCGCCTCGGCCAGCACGGCGGGATCGAGCAACCCGTCGGCTTCCACCGGCAGGAACACCGGCTCGAACCCCTCGGCGGCGAGGTCGGCCAGCGACTGCAATACGCATTTGTGCTCGGTGGCGACGCTGACCAGCCGCCGCCGCGGGTCGCCCATGCCTGCGGCGTGGCGGGCGGCGCCCTTGATGGCGATGTTGTTGGCCTCGGTGGCGCCGGAGGTGAGCACGATCTCGCGCGGCTCGGCGCCGACCAGCGCCGCCACCTGGGCGCGCGCCGCCTCCACCGCGCCCTCCGCCTCGCGGCCCATGGCGTGCTCGGCGCTGTGCGGGTTGCCGAACCGCTCGGTGAACCAGGGCAGCATGGCGGCGAGCACGCGCGGGTCGCAGGGCGTGGTCGCCTGGTTGTCGAGGTAGACGAGACGGTTGCGGCGTTCGATCATGCTGGAGATATGGCGCTAGGCGGCCCCACGTGCCAGCCGCTGGGTGCCAGCCGCTGCGTCATGCTCTGGTATGCAGCCACGAAACCGTCCACGTCGGCGGCGGTGGCGCACCACGGCAGCGACACCCGGATCGCTTCCCCGGCCAGCGCGCCCAGGCCCATGGCGTCGAGGACGTGGCTGCGCGCCACCTTGCCGCTGCTGCACGCCGCGCCGGCGGAGACCTGGATGCCGGCGAGGTCGAGCGCCATCACCTGCGTCTGCGCCGCGACGCCGGGCAGCGCCACGCAACTGGTGTTGCCTAGCCGCGCGGCGCCACCGCCCGCAACGACGGCGCCGCACGCCACCGCCGCCGCTTCCAGCCGATCGCGCAGGCCGGTCAGCGCCGCCTGCTCCGCCTGGGTGGCCGGTTCCGCCTGGGCCGCAGCGGCAAACCCGGCGATGGCCGGCAACGCCGGGGTGCCGCCGCGCCAGCCGCCCTCCTGCCCGCCGCCGGCAATCAGCGGCACGACTGCCGGCGCGCGGATCAGCAGCGCGCCGGCGCCTTGCGGGCCACCCAGCTTGTGCGACGACAGCGCCATCGAGTCCGCCCCTAACTCCGCGAACGACACCCCCATCCGCCCCGCCGCCTGCACCGCATCGACATGCAGCATTGCGCCATGCGCCCGGCACAGCGCCGCCACCGCCGCCACCGGCTGCAGCACGCCGGTCTCGTTGTTGGCCAGCATGACGCACACCAGCGCCGGGCCGCCGGCCGCCAGCGTTGCCGCCAACGCCTCCAAGTCGACCACCCCGTCACGGTCGACCGGCAGGATCTCGGCCTCAGGCGCCGCCGCCCGCACTGCGTCGTGCTCGGTGGCGCCGATCAGCACCCGCCGGCCACGCCGCAGCGCATGGATCGCCAGCGCGTTGGCCTCGGTTCCGCCGGAGGTGAACACCAACTCTGCGCGGCTGGCGCCGAACCGGGCGGCAAGCGACTCGCGCGCATCCTCCAGCCGCCGCCGCGCCGCCCGGCCGGCAAAATGCACTGACGAAGGGTTGCCCGCCGCCGCCATCGCCGCCAGCATCGCCTCACGCGCGGCAGGCCGCAGCGGCTCGGAGGCGTTTGCGTCGAGGTAGATCATCGCCACTCCTTGCACGGCTGATCCATCGGCAAATGATCGTCCGCGTGAACCATTCGCGACAATTTCGATACCAAAGTTGCTGCAGTTGCAGTATATGCCTCCACCCGGCGGTGAACAGCAGGGTGTCCGGTCGTTGATGAGGAAGGGACGGGCATGGGAAATGTACGCAGCCGAACATTGCGTGCAATTATCTTGCCAAGCGTTCGACTCCTCTGCCATGTCATGTCGGCGTCATCGCGCGGCTGTCGGTTCTGCGATGCACCTTCGGTGGGCAGGAACCCGGCCGCGTCACAAGGGTTGTCAGCCTGCCAATGCAGGCCATTAGAAGCGGATTTCAGAACATATGCCTGAAGTGATGTTCGCGGGCCCCGATGGGCGGCTCGAGGGTCGGTATCACCATTCCAAGGAAAGCGGTGCCCCGCTGGCGCTGATCCTGCATCCGCACCCGATGCACGGCGGGACCATGAACAACCGCATCACCTACACGATGTACCAGGCGTTCCAGCGCCTTGGTTTCTCGGTCATGCGGTTCAACTTCCGTGGGGTCGGCCGCAGCCAAGGCCGCTACGACGGCGGTATCGGCGAGATCGGCGACGCCGCGGCGGCGCTCGACTGGATGCAGATGGTCAACCCGAACCAGGGCGGCCTGTGGATCGCCGGCTACTCGTTCGGCGCGTTCATCGGAATGCAGTTGCTGATGCGCCGCCCCGAGGTCTCGGGCTGGGTCAGCGTGGCGCCGCCGGCCAACCACTACGACTTCGGCTTCCTGGCGCCCTGCCCGTGCGGCGGCCTGCTGCTGCACGGCGACAGCGACGAGCTGGTGCCGGAGCCGGCGGTGAAGAAGCTGGTCGACAAGCTGAATACGCAGAAAAACGTCCAGGTTGACTACCGCATCTTCGCCGGCGCCGACCATGTGTTCGCCAGCCACGCCGACGCCGTGGCCGACGCGGTCGACGACCATGTCAAGCGCATGATGTCGCGCAAGGCGATGGCGCTCGCCGCCGACTAGCTGCCCCTAGCCATGCCCGCCCCAGCCTTGCCCACCAGCGACTTCCTGCATGACGCCACCGCGCGCGGCTTCGTGTTCCAGTGCACCGACACCGAGGCACTGGACGCGGCGCTCGCGGCCGGGCCGGTCGGCGGCTACATCGGCTTCGACGCCACCGCCGACAGCCTGCACGTCGGCAGCCTGGTGCAGATCATGCTGCTGCGCCTGATGCAGCGGCACGGCCATTGCCCGGTTGTGCTGATGGGCGGCGGCACCACCCGCATTGGCGACCCGTCCGGCAAGGACGAAAGCCGGCAGATGCTGACCGATGTCCAGATCGCCGCCAACATCGCCGGCATCCGCCGCGTGTTCGCGCCGTTCCTGCGCTTCGGCGACGGTCCGACCGACGCCCGCCTGTTCAACAACGCCGACTGGCTCGACGGGCTGGCCTACGTCGAGTTGCTGCGCGACGTCGGCAGCCAGTTCACCATTAACCGCATGTTGAGCTTCGACAGCGTGCGCTTGCGGCTGGAACGCGAGCAGCCGCTGACGTTCCTCGAGTTCAACTACATGATCCTGCAAAGCTACGACTTCCGCGAGCTGCGGCGGCGGCATGGCGTGGCGCTGCAGATGGGCGGCTCGGACCAGTGGGGCAACATCGTCTCCGGCGTCGATCTGGTGCGCCGCACCGAGGCGCATCAGGTGTTCGGGCTGACCACGCCGCTGATCGCCAGCGCATCCGGCGCCAAGATGGGCAAGACCGCGAAGGGCGCGGTGTGGCTGACCGCCGACCGGCTCTCGCCATACGACTACTGGCAGTTCTGGCGCAACGCCGAGGACGCCGACGTGGGCCGCTTCCTGCGCCTGTTCACCGATCTCCCGCTGGACGAGGCGGCGCGGCTGGCGGCGCTGGGCGGGGCGGAGGTGAACGAGGCCAAGAAAATCCTGGCCAACGAGGCCACCGCCCTGGCGCATGGGCGCGATGCGGCCGACGCCGCCGCCGACGCCGCCCGCCGGGCGTTCGAGCAGGGTGACGAAGGCGGCCTGCCCTCGGTCGAGGTGCCAGCCGCTGAGCTGGCCGATGGAATGCCGCTGCTTGGCCTGTTCGTACGCGCCGGCTTGGCCGCCACCAAGGGCGAGGTGCGGCGGCTGGTGCGCGGCGGCGGGGTGCGCATCAACGACGTGGCGGTGACCGACGAGACGCGCATCGTGACAGCGGCCGACCTGCGCCACGACGCCATCAAACTATCGGCCGGACGCAAGCAACACCGGCTCATCCGCCCCGTATAGGCATGGACTATCGCGCAATCCCGGCCGGAGGCAGGATGAGGCATGTCGAAGCGGTCATTCGAGATCACGCCGGAGCTGATGGTGCGCGCCTACCAGGCCGGGCTGTTCCCGATGGCCGAGACCCGCAGCGGCGAGAAACTATACTGGCTCGATCCGGAGAAGCGCGGCGTGCTGCCGCTCGACGGCTTCCATCTGCCGCGCCGTCTGCGTCGCACCGTGCTGGGCGGCAGCCTGCGCGTCACCTCCGACGCGGCGTTCCAGGCGGTCATCGCCGGCTGTGCCGAGCAGGCGCCCGGTCGCGACGACACCTGGATCAATCCCGAGATCGAGCGGTTGTTCCTGGCGCTGTTCGGCATGGGCCACGCCCATTCGGTCGAGGCATGGCAGGACGGCAGGCTGGTCGGCGGCCTGTATGGCGTGGCGCTGGGCGGCGTGTTCTTCGGCGAAAGCATGTTCAGCCGCGCCACCGACGCCTCCAAGGTGGCGCTCGTGCATCTGGTCGCCCGGTTGCGGCTGGGCGGCTTCCGCCTGCTCGACACCCAGTTCGTGACCAGCCATCTGGCCCAGTTCGGCGCCATCGAGATCCCGCGCGAGGCTTACAAGGCGCAACTCGCCGCCGCCGTCGCGGTCGCGGCCCACTGGCACGCCGCCCCCGAGCCGGAACAGCTCGCGGCCCAAATCGCCAGCCTCGGCGAAAGGTGACGCCGCCAACGCTTGACCTAAGCCGAGCGGGCGGTCACCAGACAGCGGCAACCGTTCGGGGTCGCCGATGAACAAGCCTTCCCTCTGTGCCGTTCTCGCCTGTGTGGCAGCCTGCCCGCCGGCCTGGGCCGCTGACCATCCGCCGACCCGGCCCACCCGCGATGTCGACGTGGTCTACCAGACGGTGCGCGACATGGCCGGACACCAGCAGGTGCTGTCGCAGCGGACGCGCTGGGCGGTGAGCCTCGGCAAGGAGCGCGTGGACCCTCCGGCAGCAGGCTTGTACATGCTGGTGGACTTCAAGACCCGCAAGCTGATGGCGGTCCGTCCGGCGCAGCGCGAGATGCTCGTCGTCGACGCCGGCGCGGCGCTGGAGACGCCGGGCGCGGCCAGCGGCGGCAGCTTCACCCCGGCGGGCAGCGACACCGTCGCCGGCCTGGCCTGTTCCCAATGGAGCACCCGCGATGCGTCGGGCCAGCCCGCCGTGGTCTGCCTCACCGCCGACGGCGTGCTGCTGCGCGCCACCAGCGGCGACCACGTGCTGGTCGAGGCGACATCGGTGACCTACGGCGCGATGGACCCTTCGCTGTTCGACGCCCCTGCAGGGTTCAAGCGCCTCACCCCCGGCGATAACTGAAGGCCGCGGCTACAACGCCTTCGCGGCGGCCATCACCTCGGCGGCGTGGCCTTCGACTTTCACCTTCGGCCATATCCGGGCGATCCTGCCGGCCTTGTCGATCAGGAAAGTGGTCCGCTCCATGCCCATATACTTGCGCCCGTACATCGACTTCTCGCCCCACACACCATAAGCCTCGGCGACGTTGCTGTCGTCGGAGGCCAACGGGAAGGCGAGGCCGTATTTTCCGGCGAACTTCTCGATCGGCGGCATCGGGTCCTTCGAGACCCCGATCACGTCCAGGCCGATGTGGCCCAACTGCGGCAGCGCCTCGTTGAAGGCGCAGGCTTGCTTGGTGCAGCCGGGGGTGTCGGCCTTGGGATAGAAATACAGCACGAACGCCCGCCCCCGCTGCGCCGCGAGGCTGACGGTCCGCCCGCCGCTCGCTGCCATGGTGAAGTCCGGCGCCGCCTCGCCTTCTTGCAAAGTCATGCCTCGACCTTCCCGACATGGCGCACGAACGCCGCGCGCACTTCATCCGCAACGCCGTCCAGACTGCGCCGCAGGCCGGCCAAGTCAACCGCCGCCACGCCCGCGCCGCGCATCGCGTGCAGCAGCGCCTCGATCGAAGCCGGAGCCAGCGCGTCCTCGTGCGTCCCGCCCGGCCCGATGGTCAGCCGCAGCATCCCCTGCAGCGAACGCCAAGCGCGGTCGGCCCGCGCCAGCATCGCCGCCTCGGCTGGCGGTAGCACCCCGGCCAGCGCGAGCCGGTCCAATGCCGCGCAGGTGTTGCTGTCCAGCACCGCGGCGCCGGCGTTCACCAGTTGTAGCACCTGGGCCACGAACTCGACCTCGACTAGGCCGCCACGGCGCAGCTTGGCGTCGGCCAAACTGGGAGCGCCGCCCGGAAGCTCGCGCAGCATCCGGGTCCGCATCGCCGCCGCGTCGGCGCGCACCCGCGCCGGCTCGCCCGCCGCCCGCAGCGCCGCGCGGATCGCCCGCTGCAGCCGCTCCCGGAACGCTTCCGGCCCGGCCACCACCCTGGCGCGGGTCAGCGCCATCCGCTCCCAGGTCCAGGCATCGCCGCCCGGCGCGTGGTAGCGCTGGAACGCCGCCAGCGAGACCGCGACCGGCCCCTTGTTGCCGGACGGGCGCAGCCGCATGTCGACCGCATACAGCGCGCCGCCGGCGTCGGGCGCGGTCAACGCCGCCACGAAGCTCTGGACCGCGCGCACGAACCACTGGCTCGGCGCCACGCTGCGGCCAGTGGCGCCGACGACGCTTGCCGTCACTTCCGCCGGGTGGTCGTAGACCAGCATGAGGTCGATGTCGGAGCCGGCCGTCATCTCGCGCCCGCCGGCCTTGCCCAGCAACACCACGGCGACGGCGCCGCCCGGCACCATGCCATGCCGCCGCTCGACGTCGGCCAGCACGAACGGCAGCAGCGCCGCAATCGCCGCGTCGGCCAAAACGGCCCGCCGCACACCGCCGGCGTCGGCATCGAGCCGTCCCTCCAGCGTCGCCACGCTGATGGCGAAATCGGCCTCGCGCACGGTGCGGCGGATGATGGCGATGGCGTCCTCCAGCGCCGGCGCGTCGCGCAGCCGGTCGGCCAGCCAAGCCGCCGCGTCGTCGTCGCGGCCCGAAGGCGACAGCAAGCCGTCGAGCGCCGCCGGGTTGTTGGCCAGGTGGTCGGCCAGCGCGGGCGACGCGCCCAGCACCGCCGCCACCCGCTCCAGCAGTTGCGGGTTGCGGTGGAACAGCGACAGCGGCTGCACCCCGGCCGGCAGCCGGCTGAAGAAGGTGTCGAGCCGGGCGAACGCCGCGTCGGGACGCGCCTGCCGGGCCAGCGCCCGCAGCAGCCCTGGCAACACCTGATCCAGCAGTTCGCGCGCCCGCTCGCTGCGCAGCGCCCGCAGCCGCCCGGCCCGCCAGCCGGCAATGGCGGCCAGGATCGCGCCCGGCTCGGCAAAGCCCTGGGCGGCCAAGATCGCGGCGGTCAGCGCCGGCTGCGGATCGGGCGTCGCATCCGGCACCTGCACGAACACCTCGGCGTAGCGCCCCTGCACCCGCCGCAAATGGCGCAGCAGGGCGGCGGCGAACAGGCCAGGATCGCGCATCCCCATGAACACCGTGAAATCCGCCACCCCGGCGGCGGTGTCGGGCAGCGTGTGGGTTTGGCGGTCGGCCACCATCTGCAGCCGGTGCTCGACCCGCCGCAGGAAGCGGTAGGCGGCGGCAAGCTCACCCGCCGCGCGCGCGCCCAACCGGCGACTGCGCGCCAGCAGCCGCAGCGCCGGGACCGTACCCGGCACCCGCAGCGCCGGCTCGCGTCCGCCCCACACCAGTTGCAGCGTCTGCGCCACGAACTCGATCTCGCGGATGCCGCCCTGGCCGAGCTTCACGTTGTGGCCGGCGATGCGCGCCACCGGGTCGCCGGCCAACGCCAAGGCGGTGCCGTTGTGCCCGTCGATGCGGCGCTTCATGGCGTGCAAATCGGCCAACGCGGCGAAATCGAGGCCGCGCCGCCACACGAACGGCCGGATCGCGGCAAGGAAGCCTGTTCCGGCGGCGAGGTCGCCGGCCACCGGGCGCGCCTTCAGCATCGCCGCGCGCTCCCAGTTCTGCGCCATGCCCTCGTAGTAGGCGAGCGCCGCCGGCAACGATACGCAGGGCGGGGTCGCCGCCGGGTCCGGGCGCAGCCGCAGGTCGGTGCGGAACACGTAGCCGTTGGCGTCGCGTTGTTCGAGCAGTGTCACGATGTCGCGCGTCATGCGTATAAAGGGGCTGCCGGAGGACTGGTTCGTGACGACGCCGGCCTCCGGGTCATGGAGCAGCATGAGGTCGATATCACTCGAATAGTTCAGCTCGCTTGCGCCGAGCTTGCCCATCGCCAGCACGATCAGGCCGCTGCCCGCGCCTGGATCGGCACTGTCCGGGTGCGGCAGCCTGATGCCGCCGCCGGCGTGGGCGGCGAGCAGCAGATGTTCCACGGCCAGCCGCAACGCCGTGTCCGCCAGTTCGGACAGCGTGCCGGTGACCTCGGCCAGCCGCCACAGGCCGCCGATGTCGGCCACCGCCGTCGCCAGCGCCACGATCCGCTTGGCCTGCCGCAGGCTGGCCGAGATGCGTGCGCGCGGCAGCCGGCGCGAGGTCGCCGCCAGCTCCCGCAACGCCTGCGCCGCCACGACGCCCGGCCCCTGCGCCGCGATGGCGACCAGCGCCGGCCATTCCCGGAGCGCGAGGTCGGCCAGATAGGGCGCGTTGCCGCCAAGCGCCCGCAGCATGTCGCGGCCGGCGGCACTGGCCGCCAGCGCCGCCCCCGCCGCATCGGCGGCGGCCACCCGCTCCAGCAAGCGCGCGGCCGCCGCCGCATCGGCGGGCTCCGGCCAGGTCGCGTCCCGCATGGCGTCGTTGAACATACGCCCGGAAGCTGCGCGTGACATCGCCGCCCGGTCAAGCAGCCCCGCAAGCGAAACGCCTTGCGCGTCGGGTCGCGGCGGCATCGGGACTGCTGCTGCGCGGGGCCGGGCAGTTGCTGTTGGCGCTGCTGGTCGTGCTGCTGCTGGCCGGCGCGGCGTTGGCGTGGCGGCTGGCGCAGGGTCCGGTCGCGGCGCCGTGGCTGGCGCGCCGGATCGAGGCCGCCGCCGCCACGCCGGGCGAACGGGTGCGGATCGGCACGGCGACGCTGGCCTGGAACGGGTTCCACGGCGGCCCCGGCCAGCCGCTGCGGTTGCACCTTGCCGACATCCGGGCCGACGGCGTGCGGACCGGGCAGCTGGCCGACGCGCAACTCTCGTTCCCGGTCGCGGGCCTGCTGGCGGGACAGACCATGCCAAGCGACGTCACCCTCACCGGCGCCCGCCTGAGCCTGCTGCGCCAGGCCGACGGCAGCATCGCCCAATTTCAGGCCAAGCCGACCGGAGCCGGCGCCGACGACAT
>JAABUQ010005119.1_pt1 | contig 21377 bp, 18 predicted proteins | sample 5560001 | NCBI WGS metagenome assembly JAABUQ01 (sample SAMN10711888, study PRJNA513371) | rock metagenome | isolation source: Antarctica rocks | place: Antarctica: Victoria Land, Finger Mt nord | collected 2015-12-18
GCTCGCTGCACAGGTGGCCGCATGACGGGGGCCATTCAGTCAGGCCGCAAAGGCGCCAAAGCTCCGGATCGGGCGCGCATCGGACCCATTCAGAAGATCACACACCAGCGCCACGCCTGCAAAAAGCCGCCTGATCACCCCTGAAGTCGACAAGCCGCCTAGGAAAACGACGAAACGAAGCCTTTTTCAGCGGCCTGCTAAAGGGCGGAGAGGCTTGAGTCCGAAAATCTCCGGTCTACGTCGGCGTGACTGGCCTCGGCTCAGCGTTGCTGACCAACAATACCGCAAGATAGCAGTTTGATAAGCAGGCAGAAATCGATTTTTGATATATCCAGGCATTTATGGCAGAGATGGACGTGGACATCCTGTTCGCCTCAACAGCGATTGCTATTCTCGCTTGAGCGTTCAGCCAGGCCGACAGGGCGGAGGCGCTCCGGTTGATAGCGGGTCGCCCGCGCGTCCCTGCTCGAGATCGCGCAAGATGTCCTGTGGGTTTGGCCCCGTCTTCATGCCGGCTCAGCGATGCCGCCGAGCACCCGCGGCGAGACGGGCTCCTCTCACTGGGTTCGCCGGATAAGCGCAACAGCGCGTCGCCGCCGACCGGCATGGGACCGCGGTTTTCCAACCAGGGCAAGAGTCACCGCCTGAGAAGAACCAAAGATATGGCAGGCACGTAGGTTATGAGTAGAAGGACTGCGAAATTGAGCGCAACGAATGGAAGCACGCCGCGATAAACTAATGCGATTGGCGAACCAAGGACAGCGTGCGTTGCAAAAAGGTTAAGTCCGAAAGGTGGCGTGTATAGGCCGACGCTCAAATTGACCGCCATGATAATTCCAAAATGGACCGGATCCACCCCGGCCGCCCCAACGATGGGCACGAGAAGCGGGGTAAGGATCAGAATAGCCGCCGGAGGCTCCAGAAAACTTCCCGCTATTAACAGCGCAACGTTGATCAACAACAGCATCTGCCAACGATGGATGTCAAGGGACTCGATTCCGGCAACGGCCTGTTGCGGAATTCCACTCGTCGTCAGCAGCCAGGAATAGGTACCGGCCGCAGCCACGATCATCAGAATTTGCGAGATGAGGTAGGCGGCGCTGACTGTCACATTCCAAAGGTCGGCCAGGCTCAACTCCTTATGAATGACCATCGTCACGAACAGTGAGTAGACGACCGCAACCCCGGCAGCTTCCGTGGGGGTGAAAACTCCCCCATAGATTCCGCCGAAGATCACGACGATCGTGCTCAGCGCCCAACTCGCTTCTTTGGTCGCAATCCAGATGTTCGCCCACCGCATTCGCGAACGGAGGGGAATAGCTTCAGCGTGTGAATAAACAATGACGTAGGCGGCACCAACGAAGCCGAAAAGGACGCTTGGGAGAATACCAGCCGTGAAGAGCTGAATAGCAGATTGCTGTGCTGACATAGAATACAGGATCATTGAAATAGACGGAGGAATAATGACAGCAACAGCACCCGAAGATGCGATAAGACCTAACGAGAAACGGTCATTGTACCCACTTTCTTTCAAGGAGGGATACATTAACTTGCCAACCGTGCATATAGTACCCACTGACGTATGCGCCATTGCCCCGAAGATCTCGGACGACGCGACGGTAGTTACCGCGACTGAGCCACGTATTCCTCCCACGATAGCAATTACCCACGCGATAACACGTCGCGCAATCCCGCCCTGCGCCATGATCTCCCCAGCCAAAACAAAATAGGGGACGGCGAGTAGGGGAAAATTATCGAGACTACCGAACAGAGAGGTGACGACAACCTCGGGTTGGATGTTAGATATAGTGTAAATGGCAACTAGAGATGTTAATAAAAGGACGAGGAAGACCGGCAAGCCCAGGACCATCAACACGGCAGGTAGGCCAAAGTAGATCAGGTAAGACATGTCCTGCTTTCTAAAAGCCTGTCACGAGAGGTGTGACTGTTGCGGATCAGCACTTGCGGTTGGGTCGGCCGCGCTACCGGATCGTGAGGTCGACACGCGAACGGCGACCAGAACCGCGGTGAGCAGAAACCCTAGCGGCATCATAGCTTGCGGAATGAACAGCGGAATGTTGGCGGTACTGCTTCTTTGGTCGTATTCGAACAGCATGCCCACTACAGGCCAGGACAGATAAACGAGGAGCAAGCTCGCCGCAATCATCACGACGTCAGATATTGTCGCGACAAATTTCCGGGGGCTTTGAGGAAGAGATGAAACGAAAGCGTCCATGCGGATCTGCCCACCGGACCACCCGACCACTGGACATGTCAGAAACACCGCGCCAATCATAAGATAGAGCATGATCTCCTCAGCCCATGCGATTGGCGTGTGAAACAAGTATCTGCCGATTACATTCGCAAGGTTGATTACGACGCTGGCCACCAACATAGCACCTGCTGTAAGGCGCAGTGCAAGCAAAACAAATCTCACAGCCGGACCTGGTCTATTCTTCATATCGATGTCTTTCGCTGAGGATATGCAGCATGCAAGGAGGAGTCTGTATGTAGTCAAGAAGTTACGACTAGTCTGGCTAGTACTTAGCAGCAGCGGCGCGCACCGTGCTAAGCATTTCGCGGACGGCGGGCTGCCCTTTTGTAACCTCGTCACCGACGTCGCCGAGTAGGCTTTTCATGGCATCGAGGTCCTCCTGGGGTAACATATGAACCTGACCGCCTAGCTTTACCCATTCCTCGCTCTGTTTCTTGGTGAATTCGCCGATTTGCCGTTCTACTTCGGGTCGGATGACCTCACCGGACGTCATAACGACCGTGCGAAGTTCAGGAGGGAGCCTAGTGAGCCAGGATCGACTCACAACGACAATCGAATTGATCATACTGTCGTTCGTAACTGTCACTGTATTGACGAGGTCGTTCATCTTGAACGAGACGAATGTCGACATGGTGCTGATTGTGCCGTCGATGATTCCCTGGCTGAGGGCTGGCGCGACTTCGCTAAGCGCCATGGGGACGCCGGTAGCTCCCATTCGGCTCATCTTCGCGCGCTCTAGGGCCGTGCCATTGATCCGCAGTTTCTTCCCTCTGAAATCGGCAAGCCTAAGAAGGGGAGTGCGACCAGCATAATTGGCCACGCCGATGGTCACAGTTGCGACGCCGATCATGCCTTTAGGCTCTGCAAGGGCAAAAAGTGCTTTCTGAAGCTCGGGATCGTCCATCGTCGCTTGCGCGTGCGCTCGGTCGCGAAACAGCAAGGGGGTGCTAAACACGCCAAATCGCGCATCGATCCCGACGAGATAATCAACTGGCGCGATAACTGCCTCGATAGTGCCAAGCTGAACGCCTTCAATTTCGCGATTGAGGGCACCCAGTTGGCTCTGGAAGTAAAGCTCGACCTTGACTTTCCCGCCGCTGCGGCGTTCGACTTCGTTTTTATATGATTTCATGAAGATTGTTTCTGGATTATCCAGAGAAGCCGTGCCGAACTTCATGACAAAGGCCTGGGCAAGTGCGGCGCCGTTGCACAGCGTAGCAATCGCAAGACCCAGCATCAGACGGCTAAATGCGTTCATGATTTGCACCCTCCCGAACGGCGTCAGTTGTTAGTTTCACCCGACCCGTACCCTTTCCAAGCTGGATATCGTAATATCCGCTCCCGACCGTATCAAAAGTTCCATTCCCGATATATCCCCTGGTTATATTGTAGGCCTGTTTCGGGGTGGTTGCTCGTAGCTTGTATAGTCGGAAATGGCGTTCGGGCGCCTATGGGCGGGTACGGTGATGAAGGTACCCGCCTCGGCCTCCAGGCGGGCACTGGCCACAACGATAGAGAAAGGCAAGGTGTCCTTGACCGAATGATCTAATCGGCGTGGCCGTGCTGGTCTCCGGCGGTTCTGCGGATTCTCGGCCTACGAGCCGACGCCGGAGTGCACGAGCTTCGTGCGGTTCCGCAAGGCGCTGCTGAAGCGCAGCCTCTCATCGAAGCTGACCGCGCGCAGGTCTCGTAATGAGTAATCAGCGTACACAAAAAGTCTGTTGACCTTACACTACGTTGACCTTACACTACTATGTCCAATCCACCCGGTGCTTATCGGAAAAGAGGCGTATCGTGTATATTAGATTATACGGCTTGTGCTACCTCGCAGTAGGCCGTTCGGCCGCGAACGCAGCTCTCGACGGGGCTGCTTAGATGCTCTGACGCAAGGGTTGGCGGTGATCAGTTTCGCTCCGGTCACCTCCACGCAGCCCGCTCGCGGACCTCGCGGGAGGACTGGCGAGCATTGCCCATCGTCCTCAACGGATCGAGTGAAGACGACAGCTTGCCGCCGCTTTTCAGGATCACCCCGTCGATCATGACCGTGTCGACGTTGTCAGGCCGCGCGCATTCGACGACGGCGTGGACCGGATCGTTCAATGGCACCATGTTGAGCGCGTCGGTCGAGAGCATGATGAGGTCAGCACGCTTGCCGGGCGTGAGCGAGCCGACGCGGTCGTCAATGCCTAGAACCCGCGCAGCATCGATGGTGCCGAGGGCCAGCGCGCGTCGAGAGGTCATCCGGAACTCGTCTTGCGCGATGCCGTTCTCCATAGCGACGGCTAAAGCCATGATCTTGAACATGTTGGCCTCGCCGACCAGCGGCGCCGTGTCGACACCAGCGGCCACTGGGATTCCCGCGCTGATCATCTCGAACAGCTTGGGTACCCCCCAACCGCCACGCAGCTCGGAGAGTATTGTCAGGCTGACCGAAGCCCCACTATCACGGATCATCGCAATCTCGTCGGAATCCGCGCCACAGGCGTGGACGATGTTGACGTCGGGACCAAGGAACCCGGCCTTGGCGTGCAGCGCGACGTGACCCAATCGCGATGCGGTGCTCGCGATATGCGCCGAGATCGGAATCTTCAGGTCTCGAGCCATCTCGAACTCCTTGCGGTAGACAGCTTCCGGAAGCCATTCGCTGCGGTAGAGTCCGCGCCAGCCCATGCCCAGATTGATCAGACCGTCGTTGGAGAACCTTCTCCAGTCGCGGTGCATGTCCTCCAGAACGGCCAGCAGGATCGGCTCGCCGTCAGGTTGATCGATGCGCTGCCCGAACGACCAACGTGCCCGCAGCCCGACTTCGGCCAGCGCCCGGACATCCGCTTCCGCGTGCTCCCGGCTGCGAATGTTGTGACACCAGTCATGCACCGTGGTGATGCCGGCGTTCACGGCTTCGGTGGCGGCCAGCTTCGTGCTGTGATACATGTCCTCGGCGGACATCGACGCGGCGAACCTAGTGATCGTGGGGTAGAAGCCAGTCTCTTTCGTGTCCCCGGAGAAGCTTCGAAGAATCGTATGCCACATGTGCCAGTGGGTGTCGATCAGACCGGGAAGCACGATCATCCCGGTTCCGTCGATCACCTGCGTCCCCGAAACCTCAACGTCGCTACCTATTGAGACGATGACGCCGTTCCGGACGTGCACGGAACTTGAGGGCAGTTCCCCAAGCGTTTCGTCCATCGTGATGACGTAGGCATTCCGGATGATGAACTCACCCCGATGCGGTGGCCGCAAGGCGACGTTGTGAGACGCAAGCGCGGCGAAGCCGTTCCCGTTGGACCCGCTGGAACCGAATAACATCGTCGAAGACGAAGCGGGTGCCGAGACCTGGTCGAGACAAATATTGCACATCGCTGTTCCCTTCCGATTAATCTAGTTACTTTGCAGGTTTGTCGTGGGCGGCGAAGTCTGCTTGCGGGACCTCCGAACGGCTCTGACCGCAACTAGGCTTCGGTCGTTCGCAGCATGATCGTCGCCACCCCGAAGAAGGAATGGAGGCTGTCGCTGAAACCGAGGCTCACGACCAGGGCGACGAGACTACCTGCGGTCAAGATTAGCATTCAAACGAACAGGTGAAAATCGATGCAGGTGAACCAAACCAGCACCTCATGCGGTCTCGATACGGCTCCAGCAAGGTCGGCGCGGGCTTGACGAGCCGCGTGATCATAATATGGCTCGGAACCAGAACTGCCTAACTCGCTAACATGAGCCGAGCTTAGAATTCCAAGTGATTGAAGAAAGCAGATCATGGCTGTTCTCCTTTCTAGAAACAGGCCGAGTATATCAATGCCTGAGCGCGATAGTTATACTCTTTTCCTGCGTGTACGCTAACAACTCCTCGATGCCTTCTTCTCGGCCTATGCCGGATTGCTTGAAGCCGCCGAATGAGACGCCTGGAAAGTGGCTTGAGGCCGTGTTGATCCAGACGAAACCGGCCTCAACATTCGCGGCTGTCTCGTGGGCACGGTCGAGGTCATGCGTCCAAATCGAACAGGTCAGGCCGTATTCGACGGAGTTGACGTCTTCGATCATCTGGCGCTCGTCCGACCACCGGAAAATCGAAGTGACCGGGCCGAAGATCTCTTCCCGCGCGATCGTCATTGAGGTCTTCATGTCGACGAAGACGGTCGGAAGGATATAGAAGCCGTTGACGAGCGAGGGGTCGTCCGGTCGCCGTCCACCGCAGAGCAGACGACCGCCCTCCAACACGCCGGTCTCGATGTAGCCCATGACCTTTTCGAATTGGGCGCGGCTGACGATCGCGCCCATGTCAGTCGTCATGTCGGTCGGATTGCCGGGCTTCAACGCTTCGCAGATTCGTTTCAGATGGACGAGAACTTCGTCATAGATCCCGTCGTGGATAAAGGCGCGGCTCATTGAGCCGCAGGACTGGCCGCACCAAGTGAAATTCATCGCCTTGACCAGTCCGGCCGCGACGGTCTCCGGGTCCGCATCGGGGAAGGCGATCAGCGCGTTTTTGCCGCCGAGTTCCAGCATTACCGGCTTGATGGTGTCGGCCGCAGCCTTCATGACCGCGCGGCCGCTCGCCACGCTGCCGATGAGCGCGATCTTGCCGACGCCGGGGTGCGCCGCCAGCGCGGCCCCGGCGACGCGGCTGCCCGGGAGGACGTTGACGACCCCTTTTGGGAACACGCCGTCCATCAGCTCGGCGAAGCGCAGGGCCGACAGGGGAGCCTGATCCGGCGGCTTGATCACGACGGAGTTCCCCGCGGCGAGCGGTGCTGCCGCGCGGTACCCGCAAAACATGATGGGGTGGTTGAACGGAATGATCTTGCCCACGACCCCGAACGGCTGACGGATGGAGAAGTTGACGAGGTCGGGACCCATCGGCACCGAACTCCCTTTCATCTCCGTGACGAGGCCCGCGTAGAAGTCCATGCCCATCGCGGCCACGTTGGCGTCGCTCATCATCTCCCGCACGGGATTTCCGGTCGACGCCGAATCGATGAAGGCGAGTTCGCGCGCGTGGGCGCGCAGGATCTCGCCTGCCTTGCGCAGGACGCCGGCCCGCTCCATTGGCTTGACCCGCCGCCAGTCCTTGAAGCCGGCCTGGGCCGCCGCTACTGCGGCGTCCACGTCGGCTTCTGTCGCCTGCGCGACATGACCGAGAGACTCTCCCGTTCCGGGGCTATGGAACTCGATCCTACCTCCCGCCTTCGGCTCGTGCCACTCGCCACCGTAGTACAGGGCACGATGTTCAGGCAGGAGAAGGTCCTTGGGCAGTCGAGCCAAGTGACTGGAGTCAGACATTTCAGTGATCCCTAAATCGAAGAACCCGCGGGGGGGTGAAGGGGACGTCAGAGCCCTTCGAGCGCGGCTCGTGCATCCACAGGGCGCCACCAGGGCTTGAGGCCGAGGTCATTGGCGATAAGGCCCGCCGTGATGTATCCGGCGCCTCCCGAAACACCACCTCCCGGGTGTGCGCCCGAGCCTGCGTTGTAGAAGTTGGGAATGGGCGTTCGATAGCCGAAGTGGTTGTACATCACCTGCTCGGCGTTGAAGGTGCCCATCATGAAGTCGCCCTTGCGCATGTTGGGCAGCTCGACCACATATTCGCGGGCGGTGTAGACGTGCTGTGCCAGGACGTTGTCGCGGTTCATGTTCGGGCTATAGAGCGACCATTTCTCCAGGATGCGATCCGCAAACTCCGTCTTGAACCGCTCGTAGTCATTGCTGAACGCCGAGATGTCGGGATGCTCCGGCATGATGTGCCAGGCATACGTCGTGGCTCGCCCCGGAGGCGCCTGGCTCGGATCGATCTCGCTGAGCGCGCCCGAACCGAACTGCACGATGTTGGGCACCTGGCCTGCCTTGACGTCCTCGAAGGCGTTCGTAAGATCGTCCATCGTCTCAGCGCCGATGCTCCACTTCATCGTGCGCCGGATGTTGGGATCGAACTCCTCCGAGTAGAAGCGTGGAGTCTCCCTCAGGGCGAGGTGAAGGCCGAAGAGGGTCCAGCTCGAATACTGGAAGCCCTCGAGCTTCTCGGCGTAGGTGGCCGGAAGCTGCTCCCGGCCGATCAGGCCTTCGAAGGTCTGATGCACGTCGAGGGTGCTGGCGACGAACTGGCCAGCCCTGACGGTGCGTCCGTCCGTGAGCTGGATCCCGGTCGCCCGACCGCCCTCGAGCACCACGCGTTCGATGGCGACCTGGGGTTGGTAGGTTCCCCCCGCGGCGATGAAGGCCTCCATCAGCCCGCGCGCGAGGTTGAACGAGCCTCCCTTGCACAGCTGGTAGCCGCTCTCCAGGTCGAAGGCACGGATGACGCTGCCCATCGGGCTGGTCTTCGACAACGTGTCGGTCAGCCACGTGCCGAACAGGCTGAGCTTGAAGAGGAAAAGCAGGCGCACGTGTTCGTTCTCGAAGAGCTCGTGCACGACATCCAGAGGCTGGCGCAGCGTGACCCCGAGGAACTCGCGGCCCATCTCGCTCTTGGAGAGCAGCGCGTCGCGGTCGGCCTTGGACAGCGGCTCGCTGAAGCGCTCGGGCAGGAAGATCTCGCGCGTGATCTTCTCCGCGCGGAGGTTCCATTGCCGGAACGTCTCGGCGTCACGCCGGCTAAAGCGCGCGATGTTGGCGCATGTCTCCTCGAGGTCGCGCCCGAAGACCAGAGCGGTCCGGTCCAAGTGCGGCTGGGCGAACTCGTAGCGCGGCGTGATGTATTCGACCTTGTCCTGCAGGCCCAGGTCCGTGAACCAGGGCGTATCGCTGATGTGGAAGTGATTGATGCTGTGCAGGTTGTGGTAGAAGCCCGGGAGTGTCGCCTCCTCCGTGGCGAGGCCACCCCCGTACCTCAGCCGGCGGTCCACGATCAGGACCTTGAGACCTTGGCGCGCGAGGTAGCTCCCGAGCACCAAGCCATGGTGCCCGGCGCCAAGGATGATCCCGTCGTACGAACGGTCAAGAGGCAGTGGCATTGCGTGTTTCCTCGATCTCTGTTGCGCGGTCGACTGCGGCGCGGTGTGCTGCCGAAAGGCAGCTGACAGTGTTCGGCAGGTGCAAGGCTCGCGTCGGACGGATCCGCTTGGCTCTCCTGCCTTCGCGGTGGCCTCTACAGCGGTTGCCTCGCCGAGGGGTGGCCTGCTGCGTCAATGGCGCAGCCGAATGTGGATGTTCTTCTCGCGCGTGAACGCGAGCATCTCCGACAGGCACTCCTCGCGGCCGATCCCGGACTGCTTGAAGCCGCCGAAGGGGGCTCCCAGGAAGTGCTTGCTGACTTCGTTGATCCAGATGTAGCCGGATTCGACGGTCCTTGCGGCGCGGTGGGCGGCTTCCAGGTTCTCCGTCCAGATCGAGCAGGTCAGACCGTATTCCACGCTGTTGACGTCGGCGAGCATGGTCGCCTCGTCGCTCCACCGCAGCACCGACAGGATCGGGCCGAACACCTCTTCGCGCGCAATGCGCATGGACTGCTTGACACCTGTAAAGATGGTCGGCTCGACGAAGTTGCCCTTGGAGAGCAAACGGTCTTCGGGTCGCTTGCCGCCGTGGAGCAGCGTCGCCCCGTCCTGCTTGGCGACCTCGACGTAGCTGAGCACCTTCTCGTACTGCGCCTTGCTGACGATGGCGCCCATGGTCGTGGCCGTATCGGTCGGAAGACCCGGCCGATACTTGGCGACGTGCGGTCCCAGGAGTTCGACGACCCGGTCGTGGATCACCTCGTGCACGAAGGCCCGGCTCGTCGATCCGCAGGACTGGCCGCACCACGTGAAATTCATGCCCTCGATCATCGCCTTCGCGACCTCCTCGGCGTCGGCGTCGGCGAAGGCGATGAGTGCGTTCTTTCCGCCCAACTCGAACAGGACCGGCTTGAGCGTGTCCGAGGCTCCGCGCATCACTGCCCGCCCGGTCGGCACGCTGCCGATCAGGGTGACCATCGCGACGCCCCGATGTGACGATAACGCGGCCCCCAACTCGCGGCCGCCGACCGCGACGTTGAATACGCCGGGGGGAAAGAGGTGGCCGATGATCTCAGCCAGCCGCAAGGCCGAAAGGGAGGCCACCTCCGGCGGCTTCATGATGACGCTGTTGCCGGCTGCCAGCGGCGCCGCCGCCTTCGCGGCCGTGAACATGAAGGGGTGGTTGAAGGCGACGATCCGCGCGACGACCCCGACCGGCTCCCGGATGCTGAAGTTGACCGCGTTGGGGCCCATCGGGATGGAATCGCCCTTCAGCTCCGTGACGAGGCCGGCGAAGAAGTCGAACGATCCGGCAGCCTTGGCCGCGTCGCTCCTCATCTCCCGGACCGGGTTGCCGCCGTCGGCTGAGTCGATCAACGCCAGCTCGTCGCCGAACCTGCGGATTTCGGCCGCAGCCTGACGCATAATCTTCGCCCGCTCGAGCGGGGGCACGTTGGACCAAGCCTCGAAGCCCTTCTGAGCCGCAGCAATGACGGCTTCCGCGTCCTGTCCATTGCCATCCGCGACTTGGCCGAGGACCTCGTCGGTCGCGGGACTGCGCGAGTCGAGGTACCGGCCGTTTACGGGCGGATGCCAAGCACCATCGTAGAAGAGGTCGCGGTGGGTGGGGAGGTTCGGGATCTCGGCGGTCAAATGTCGGTTCCTTTGGTTCGGTCGGGCTTTCGCGGCACGGATGCACGATGGGCGTCACTGCAGCGACCCGCGGTAAGGCTGCCAGGGGCCGAAAGGCTCCGGCCGACGATGGCGTCGAGCAAGGGTCCGAGCTCTGCGGCGGAGACGAGCGATGAGTCCAAGGCGCGGCCCCGTTCGCCGGACCATGCTTGGCGCTCGGCGATGGCGGTGCTGAGCACCGGCTCCAGGCCGGCTTGGCGGACCGTCTCGGCCACTTCCCTCATCTCCTCCGATCGCCGTCCGCCGTGGAGGAGGGCACGGCTGATCATGTATCGGACGAGGGACGGCCAATCCTGGTCCGGGAGTGTGTCGGCCAAGGAGGCCAGGACGTCGGTCTCCACGCCATAATGCCTGGCGCTCAGCATCGACTCGGTCGCGAGGGCCTCGAGGCCCTTGATCATGATGGATCGGCACATCTTGACCGAGGAGGCCGCGCCGAGCCTCTCGCTAAACGGAGTCAGCCTCATGTGGAAGGGGGCCATGAGCCCGCGGAACGCCTCGACGTGGGGCCCTCCCAAAAGCATCGGTGAACGCAGCCCGTGGAGGGATACACTCGTCATGACGGCCGCTTCCACGTACCGGCCGTGAAGCGCTTCGATCCGTTCGGCGGCGGCGCGCTTGGTCGTCGGTGAGACGGAGTTGACGTCGAGCACGAACGGTCGGTGAACGAGGCCCTCACCGAGCCCTTCGATGGCGTCCAGCACGGATCCGGCCGTTACTGCGAGGATGACGACCTCGGCCGTGCCGGCGGCCGCGGCGGCCGTCGACGCGAGTGCGACGTGCGCGCAAGACGCGGCACGATCTCGGGCGCCCGCTGCGACATCGAAGGCGGCAACGGCGCTCGCGCCGCCGTCGTGGAGATCGGAGGAGAACCGAATGCCGACTTCCCCGAAGCCGATCATGGCGAACCTCGTCACGGCCAACGTTCCTGCAGTTGCGGCTCGATTTGCGTAAGGCCGTCCCAGATCTCGTCGACCGACAGGGGGCGCGGCATCAGGTGTTGCTCCCCCGCGTAGCGCAAGGCCAAGTCGAGGGATGGTTGCAGGTCGCGGCGCCCGAGAGGCGGCACGCGCGCCGCGTCGGCGTCTGCCGCGCCGTAGGACGCTTCGATGGCATCGAGGAATGCGACGGCCGCCTCGGGCATAGACTGGACGAAGTCCCGCCGAGCGACGATCACGTGGTTGACCGGCTCGAAGCCGTGGACCCGCTTGAAGCGGGCCGCGGCCTGCCCGACGTCCGGGAACACGGGTCGGAGTTCGGCGCTTTCAGGCTTGTCGTTGCCGACGATCACCGCGTCGAGCTGGTCTTGCGAGAGCAGGGCGAGGAGGTCCGCGCCGGCGGCGCTCCTGACGAAATCCGGGTCCACGAACTCGCGCACGTGGGCGGGCTCCGTCACGGTCCAAAGGATGTCCTGCGGCATCACGCCAAAGTCGTCATGCAGGATGCCCCGGAGCCAAACGGCGGTGGTCTGACTGTAAGATCTTACCCCCACCCGCTTGCCGATCAGGTCGCGGGGGCCGGTGATGCTGCGGTCGCGCATCCTGCAAATCAGAGCTGCTTCCTGAAAGCGACAGGCCGTCGCCGCCGGAAGCAGGACGATGGGGCAGCCGTGAGCCTTGGCCTGGAGAAAGGTCGCGATGGCGAGCTCGCAGATGTCGAAGCGCTGCTCCCTCACCATGGGTGCGAAGGCCCGGTTGATGGGCTCGACGTCCGCGAAGTCAACGGGGACAGAGCTTAGGGTTCGTAGGTCCGCCTTCAGCGCGCGCGTGTGCGGGTAGGTTCCGATCGCGATGCTCAAGCGATGGCCGACGGCGCCGGCGTCCGGGGTCATGGTGACTGATCCTCCCAGGGCCGGTAGGACAGGCCTTTCGCCTGCAGGGCAGGGCGCATCTGGTAGATGTCGAGGCCGAGTTCCCCGCCGGCGAGCCTCGCCCTTGTCCGCGCTTCCTTTTCTTTACGCGCCTGGGCTTGGGCGAGCACGCCTTCGGCCTGGCGACGCGGGACCACGACGACGCCGTCATCATCGGCGATGATGAGGTCGCCTGGATGAACGAGCTGCCCGGCGCACACGATCGGAACGTTCACCGAGCCGAGCGTTTCCTTGACGGTACCCTGGGCCGAGATCGCCCGCGACCATACGGGGAAGCGCATCGTCGTCAGGGCCGCGACGTCGCGACACCCGGCCTCGATCACGAGCCCGACCACCCCGCGCGCTGCAAGGGATGATGCCAGCAACTCGCCGAAATAGCCTTGGTCGCTTGAGGAGGTCGGCGACACGACTAGCACGTCGCCTGCCCGGCACTGCTCGACCGCGACGTGCAGCATCCAATTGTCGGCGGGCGCGACCGAGACTGTGACCGTCGTGCCAACGAGCTGCGCACCGGCATAGATGGGACGCATGTGGGAACCCATAAGGCCCGTTCGCCCCAGCGCCTCGTGGACCGTCGCGACGTCGAGGCTCGCGAAGGCGCGCGCGATGGCGTCGGGGACGCGCGGAGGATCGGTATAGACGACGCTCATGCCACCAAGCTCCCGAGCACATAGGGAAAGACGGCCTCGTAGGCCTCCCCGTAGGTGATTTTCTTGTCGGAGTTTCGTGCCGCCTGGACGCCCCGCTGCAAGGCGACGCGGGTGTAGTACTCCCAGAGGTGCTCCTGGCCGGCCATGCACTCGATGGCCGCGCACTTGCGCTCCCACACGCCGCTGATGTCGAGGAGCACGTTCGGCATCCAGCGGCATTGCTCGGGCTGGTGCGGCTCGAACAGGAAAACCGGCGGCGCACCGATCACCTCCTGCCCGGGCTCGTGGCCGTGAGCCTGGGCCGTGATGCGGGCGTTCTGCGTGAAATCGCTGACGGCGGGATGGTCGTGGTTGTAAGGATCGAGCCTCGAGTGGGTCAGCACGAAGGCCGGTCGCACCGTGCGGTAGAGCTTGACCAGACGGAACAGGCTCTCGTCGCTCAGGGAGATCGGGTAGTCGCCGAGATCCCAGAACTGGATGTCGGCGACACCGACCGCCTTGGCGGCGGCTTCCGCCTCCTTGCGGCGCTCTGACTTGACCTTGGCGAGCGTCATTCCCGATTGGCGCCACAGCTTGGCGGACTCGCCCCGCTCGCCGTACGACAGGCAAACGACGGTCACCCCGACGCCTGCTTCGGCGTGCAATGCGATCGCGCCGCCGGCCCGCCAGACGAAGTCAGCCGAATGGGCGCTCACGACGAGCGCCGTCTGTCCCGTCGGACTCATGGCGTGAGACCTTCCTGCCGTTTGGCGCTGGGAGCATCGGCGAGCCCCTCCGGAAGGGGCGGCGTGCCGTGCGAGTGGAAGCTTTCGATGGTCTTGAGCCCCCAGGCCTGACCGCGCCTGCGCTCCGCCTCGCTCCACACGATAGGCTTCCAGTCGGGCGCGAGGATCAGCCGCGCCCCGGCATTGGCGACCTCGACACGGTTGCCGCCCGGCTCGTAGACGTAGAGAAAGAACGTCTGTTGAACGCCGTGCTTGTGCGGCCCTGTCTCGATGTACACGCCCGCCTCCATGAAGATGTCGGCGGCGCGCAGCACGTCCTCGCGGCTGTCGACAGCGTAGGTCACGTGATGGAAGCGCCCGGGCACGCCGTGGGCCTCCCGCGTGTAGGCGAAGTCGTACGACTTGTTCGTGCAGGTCATCCACATGCCTGCCTCCTCGCCTCCGTCGAGTACGATCTGCTCGGTGAGGCGGAAGCCCAGATAGTCCTCGAAGAAGACCCGGTTCGCTCGGACGTCGGCCGCGAAGCAATTGAAGTGATCTAAGCGGCGGACGTTGATGCCGCGGGCAGGGTAGCGCTGGGCCTGGTTCTTGAGGTAGGAGCGTTGCTCGGCAGGCGGCTCGTAGAGCTCGGTCTCGTAATAGAGTTCGATGACGTGGCCGTCCGGATCGTGGAACCGGTACGAGGGTCCATGGCCGACGTCGCCATCCGTCCAGCCGATCGCCCTTCCGGAACCGGCCAGCGCCGCGACGCGCCGTTCCAGAGCCTGCGGGCTTCGGGCGCGGAAAGAGGCGTGCCCGAGACCCGACGTCGATGCTTCCGTGAGCTTGAGCGAGCACCTCTCATAGTCGTCCCAACCGCGAAGGTAAACGGACTGGCCTTCTCTGCCACTGACGGTCATTCCCAGAACATCGACGAAGAACTGCAGCGACTCGGACGGCTTGGAGGTAAGGACTTCCAGGTGACCAAGATGGGCGACGTCCAACACGGGTTCTTTCTGCATTCATTCCTCCCGGAGCCAGTCCACCGACGTGCAGAACTGTCCAGTCGAGCGGACGTTGTCCACACGCCTATCTTGCAAGACGTCCGGTATGAGAGATGCTAGCGTAGGGGACCGAAGCGCCCTGCATTGCTAATTGGGAAAAGGCTATAGAGAGCCCTTATATGCCTCTGCGCTGGCCTGGTCGTCGCGGATCGAGCGCATCCAGGTATGCCGAGAAGGGGGCCTTGCACCCAGGTGTCGGCTCGTGCCCTTGTCGGCAAGCTGGTCGATATGGGACGTGTGCTCGGCAGCTGACAACAGCCATCTCTCGATCGGCAGCAGAACTGCACCAACGGTCGCCAATCATCCACGTCATCGATGATCAGGCATATTCTCAATTGATTCGTGTTTCGGCCGGCCCGGGGTTACGGGAACACCGACCGGTGGCAAGGACACCACCCCGCCGCTATCGCCGCCGCAAATTCGACCAGACGAGATCGTGCTCCTGGATCCTTGGCGCTACCAGGGCGGAATCGACGGAGCGCCAAGGAGAATACGTGCTGAATCCGTTTCACCCTTCCCGGCAGCCCATGACCGGCGCGGTCTGCCCGACTAGGCAAAGCGTCTTTCGTGGCGAACCCTCCACACTGCTGCCTTTCACGGCCGTCCTCGTCGCTTCGACTTCGTCATGACCGCGCTGCGTCGCTTGCACTTGGGTGCCTTCATGCGACCCGCCACGATCCATACCGGCGCTTGGCGGTCTCCGGGAGCCTATCCCGATGCCAACTTCAACTTCGAGCACCTTAAGGCCTTCGCCCAGAAGTTGGAGGCGGCGAAATTCGACGCTTTCTTCATGGCCGACCATCTGGCCGTGCTGGACCAGCCGCCAGCCGCGCTACGGCGGAGCCATACCGCGACATCGTTCGAGCCGCTCACGTTACTGTCTGCCCTGGCGTCGGTAACCCAGCGCATAGGGCTCGTTGCCACGGCCTCGACGACGTTCGACGCGCCCTACCACGTCGCCCGCCGCTTCGCCTCGCTCGATCACATCAGCAACAGTCGAGCGGGCTGGAACATCGTCACGACCGCGAGTTCGAGCGCCGCGCTCAATTTCGGCTACGATAGCCAGATGGACCATGGAGCGCGTTACGTTCGGGCTCGCGAGTTCTATGACGTCGTGACGGGGTTATGGGACAGCTTCGCTGATGACGCCTTCGTCCGCGATGTCGGCACGGGGGTCTACTTCGATCCGTCTCGGATGCGTGTCCTCGACCACAAGGGGCCGAGCCTCTCCGTGCGGGGACCGCTCAATATTGCCAGGCCCGTCCAGGGATGGCCGGTGATTTTCCAGGCTGGCGCCTCCGAGCCCGGCCGACAGTTAGCGGCTGAGACCGCCGACGCCGTCTTCGCTTCCGAGTCCACGCTCGACGGCGCCCGCCGCTTCTACGCTGACGTCAAGGCGCGGGCCAATGCAGCGGGGCGCGATCCCGCGGCGCTCAAGATCCTACCCGCCGTCTTCGTAGTCGTTGGCGAGACAGTCGAAGACGCCCAGGCCAAGAGAGCCAGCCTTGACAGCCTTGTTCACTACGACAGCGGGATCGCCACGCTCAACAGCCTCCTCAGCTACGACGTCTCCGGATATGACCCGGAGGGTCCGCTGCCCGATATACCGGAGACGAATGCCAGCAAGAGCGCGCGCGCCAGCATCATCGAGCTCGCCCGACGCGAGAACCTGTGCATCCGCGAGCTCGCTCAGAAGGCTGGGAGCTATTCCGGCCTGGCATTCGTCGGTACGGCGCGCGCGATCGCCGACGAGATGGAGGCCTGGCTGGTCACGGATGCCTGCGACGGGTTCATCGTCATGTTCTCTTCGCTGCCGGAGGGGCTCGACGCGTTCGCCGGCCAAGTCGTGCCGGAGCTGCAGCGCCGGGGACTGTTCCGCACCGAGTACGAAGGCGTGACGTTGCGGGAGAACCTCGGCCTGCCGCGGCCAGCGAACCGCCACTTCGGCAACGACTGACGCTTGCTGGACCAGGTGGATCGGCCCTTGCAGACCGAGGTGCCCGCGCGGGAAGGGCAGTCGGGGCTGCGGAAGCGTCCCTGGCGGACGCGATGCCGATGGACCGACTCGAAAGCATGCGCCTGCTGGTCCGCGTCATCGAGCGGAGGAGCTTCAGCGCGGCGGCTGGTGAATCCAGGATCCCGCGGTCCACGGCGACCGAGGCCATCGAGCAGCTCGAGGCGCGGCTTGGCGTCCGGCTGCTCGGGCGCACGATCCTCCGCGTCGTGCCGCCCCCGAGGGGCATGCCTACCGCCTGTGCTGCCTCGGCATCCTGGCCGATGTCGACGACGCGGAGAACATGTTGCGGGCGGCGCAGGTCCGGGGACTCCTGCGGGTCCGATTGCACGGCTTCGTGGTTCCAATGGTGCTGGCGCGACTGCCCGGATTCCTCGCCCATTTCCCTAGTGTCGACCTGCACATCGAGATCGCCGATGAGGCGAGCGACCGGCCTTCCGAATTGGCGGATTGCATCATCCGTTCCGGAAGATCTCTGGCGACCGACACCGACCTTGGCATGCGCCGGATCGCCCCGCTCGAGTGGACCACCTGCCCCAGTCCCCGCCTATTCAAGGCGGCATGGTACCCCGGCATCGCCCGACGGCCTCGCCGTCCAACGCATGGTTGGACCTGCCTCGTCGCGGACAGGCAAGGTCCTTTCCCTGGAGTTCAACCCGGGCGGAGCGCTTCGCCATGTCGTGCTGCCGTGCCGGATGACGGTCGGCAGCTCCGACCTGACGGTCGAGTTGGGACGCCTCCGCCTCGGGCTGATCCAGGCGCCGCTCCGTCGCCTGGTGGAGGCACTCGCAGGCGGCGCGCTCGTCGAGGTCTTGCGTGACCACGCCCCGCCACCAACACCTTGGCGCTCTTTTATCCCCGCGCCAGGCAGGTTGCTCCGCGCGTGCAGGCATTCGTTGAATGGCTAGCCAGCGCCTTCGCCGACGGGAACCGGGACGAGGGCGCCTCTCGCGGTGGCCGCGCAGCGACAACAGAGCATTGAGCGGCGTCGACTTGGATCGAAAGGGACTGGCGGGCCCGTCCACCATCAGCCTACTGCGCATCGCGAGAGGGTCGGCGAGCGTGTACGGCCCGGCGCCTCCTCGGAGCCGGAGGCTCGACGCTCCCGACCAGGCCTGTCCCGCTCGACGGGTTCTCCGGCATCCCGGGTTCCGGAGCGATGCCGCCCGTCCCGCCGGGCCCGGGCGCCAGGTCTTCCTGAAGCGAGGCGATGCAGTCTCGGAGCCAGCGTTGGGCTGGATGCGAGTCGTTGCGCTTGTGCCAGGACATCACGAATGACACCGGTTGCAAATCAAGGGGCGGCTCAAGGATGCGGAGTTCGTCTGCATGGCCCGAGGCGGCGACAACCCCCTCCATCACCGTCGCGATCATGTCCGACCGAGCGATCAGGGTTGGCGCCGCATACATGCGCGGCAGCGTGAGACCGAGGCGCCGCTTGAGCCCCTGCTTCGCCAGCGCCGCGTCGACTAGCCCGAAGCGCTCGTTCTCGGGCGACACCAGGAGGTGCGAGAGGCCCACGAAGGTCGATAGGCTCAGAGCGCCATCCGCCACATGGCCCCTCCTTACGATGCACACGAAGCGTTCCTCAAACAGTGGGCGGATGAGGATGCGGCCCGCCGTGCTGGTCGGGGGAACGCCGATCGCCAGATCGACCTCGCCTGCATCCAGCATCGTAACGGCATCGTCGCGCGCCGTGAAGCCGCGGACACGGAGGGTGACCGCCGGCGCGACCTCCCGCAGGCGTTCCACCAGGCGCGGCAAGAGTATGAAGGTCGGGTGCTCCGAAAGTCCGATGTTGAACGACATCGTGGAGGATAGTGGATCGAAGGCTTGCGTGAATTCCAGGGCGCGCTGGATTTCGGCTAACGCATGGCCGAGGGGTTCGGCCAAGTCGAGCGCGCGCGGAGTCGGTTGCAATCCCGATGGGCTGCGCACGAAGAGCTCGTCCTTCAGCAGCGCGCGCAGGCGAGAGAGGGCGGCGCTCATGGCGGATTGCGTGCGGCCGATTCGGGCGCCCGCGCGCGTCACGCTGCGCTCCGCCATCAGGGCATCCAGAGCGACGAGCAGGTTCAAGTCGATGCCATGCAAATCCATGGCATCGATGTATAGTCATACTGCAAATCGATTTCAACAACGGCATGCCAGCGCATAGTCATTGATTGCGGCGGCTTATCCGTCCGGCAACATAGGGGGACATAGCGATGAGCAGCCATCCAAGCGGCGCGAGGGTCGCCGGAATAGCTGGGAACGACCTCCGCGCGATCGAGACCTTCTATCGCGCTTTCGAAGGGAAGCCTGAGCTCCTGGACCAGGCGGTCACCCCCGACTTCCAGGATCTTCCCCTCGCGCCCAACCAGGAGCCTGGTCGAGAGGGCATGAAACCGCTGATCCGTGGCTTCCACGCGGCGTTCCCGGACGTCAAGGTCACGATTCACGAGATCATCGGCGCTCCCGGCCGCGCCGCGGTCCGGGCCGAGATCACCGGCACCCACAAGGGCGAGTGGTTCGGGATCGCGCCGACCAACAAGGCGTTCCGCCTGCCGATCCACGAGTTCCATGAAATCAAGGACGGCCTGCTCACCCAAACTCTCCATATGGAGGACTGGTTGGGCTGGCTGTTCCAGGTCGGCGCGTGGCCGATGAAAGGGGAGACCGCGTGATGAAGTCCGTTCGCATCCACGACTACAAGGCCGCGCCCGTCCTCGAGGACGTGTCCGTTCCCGTTGTCGTCGCCGATCAAGTCATCGTCCGCATCAAGGCGGCGAGCTTGAACCCGCTGGAAGTCAAGTTGCACAGTGGCATGATGCATGGCTACTTCCCTTTGCCCTTCCCCTACACGCTAGGGACTGACTTCGCCGGGACCATCGAACAGGCCGGGGCCAATGCCACGCGCTGGAAGAAGGGCGACAAGGTCGCGGGCCGGGTCGATCCGACGAGCGGGGGCGCCCTTGCCGAGTTCGTGGTGGTCCCTGCTGCCTATCTCGCTGCCGCCCCGAAGTCGCTCTCGCTCGAGGAGACGGCCGGCCTTCCGACCGCGGCTGGCACAGCCTGGCAGGCGTTATTCGAAATCGCCGACCTCAAGCGCGGACAGACCGTCCTGATCCATGCCGGGGCTGGCGGCGTCGGCAGCTTCGCGATCCAGCTCGCGCGCGCCGCAGGGGCACGGGTGATCGCCACCGCGTCGGGCACCGGGCTCGACATCGCCCGCCGGCTCGGCGCCGATCAGGTGATCGACTACACGGCGGGTCCGTTCGAGGAGAAGCTGGCCGACATCGACGTCGTGCTCGACACCATCGGAGGCGAGACCCAGCAGAAGTCTTTCGGCGTGATGCGGGCGGGCGGCATCCTCGTTGCGACAGCCATGCCCCCTGACGAGGATCTCGCCAAGGCCCACAACGTCAAGGCGGTGTTCGTCTTCCACCAATCGGACGCAGGCCGTCTGGCGAAGGTCGTCGAGCGGATCGACGCCGGCACGCTGAAGGTCCTGGTGGACCGCACCGTACCGCTGGCCGACTTCGCCGATGCGTTCCAGTACCAGGCGTCGGGCCGAGCCCGCGGCAAGATCATCCTCGCCGCCTCGTAACGCCACGTCGTCGGCCGCGCGCCAGCTCGGCCGACGACCGGGTCAGGACCGAGCAGGAGGTCCCGGCGTCGATTGTGACCTTAGGAGCCGCCGCGACGACCGTTCGCGCAAGGCTGCTGGAGGCGGTTTCCGGCTCGCGCTTACAGTGCCAACCTTTATGAGCCCTCGCCCTGGTTCTGGAACCTGTGCGAGGTGTCGATGCAAAAGTGGGTTTACACGTTCGGTGACGGACGCGCCGAGGGTCAGGGCGGGATGAAGAACCTGCTCGGCGGCAAGGGGGCAAATCTCGCCGAGATGTCGCACCTCGTCGATCAGTTCCAGTTCCAACAGCCGGAGCAGGTAGCCGGGATGATCGATGCCGCCCTGCGCGCACTCGCGCGCCACCTTGTCGTACTCGCGCAGGATCGTCGGCAGCTTCAGCTGCTTGAGGTGGTGCCCGAGAAGAACCTGGAGCGTGCCGGCCCTGGTGCCGCTCGGCATGGCGCCGTCGACAGGGGCCGTCATGCCGCCATCTCCGGCACCAGCGCGGCATAGTCGGCCGCCACCGTCGTCCTGACGTCGAGCTGTGGGAGATGCGGATAGGCGGCGAGGTTGAGGCG
>JAABUQ010005120.1_pt1 | contig 21376 bp, 19 predicted proteins | sample 5560001 | NCBI WGS metagenome assembly JAABUQ01 (sample SAMN10711888, study PRJNA513371) | rock metagenome | isolation source: Antarctica rocks | place: Antarctica: Victoria Land, Finger Mt nord | collected 2015-12-18
GGAGCCACGTGTAGCGAAGCGTGGGTTCGCGTAGGTCCCAGAAGTGAACGTGGGTGTCGACGAACTCGAGATTAGACATCGCTCTCCCTCGGCGGCTGAATCGACATTGGAAAGGTTTCCACCGAGAGCCTACATCAATGGCCCGGCATGTGCTGAGGCGCCTGGCCTGTTGGCGCTGGTGCCAGAAGACAAGGGACTATGATAACGCTGGAAACGATTTGCGCCAGCGGCGCCGTGGTTGTAACTGCATAGCTGATAGGAGGTTGGCGTGGCGAAGCTTCGGGTTGGAATCATCGGCGCTGGCTCATGGGCGACCAGCAACCACCTGCCCGTCTTGGCCCGGCGGGAGGAGGTGGAACTGGTGGTGGCATGCCGCAAGGGGGCTGAACAACTGGCACAGCTGCAGCAAACTTTTGGGTTCGCCCATGTCACCGAGGATTACCGGGAGGCGCTCGGACTCGGCCTGGATGCCGTGGTCGTGGCCAGCCCGCCAGGCTTGCACCTTGAGCATGCTCGCGCGGCGCTGCAGTCAGGAGCCCACGTTCTTTGCGAGAAGCCCTTCACCATCGAGCCCACTGACGCTTGGCAGCTCGAGCGTCTGGCCCGTGACCGAGGGCGCGCCCTACTCGTTTCCTTCGGCTGGCACTATCGGCCGATAGTGGTTGAGGCCCGCAAGATGATGCGCGAGCAGGGCGGAGTGGGGGAGATCGAGCATGTCATGGTGAGCATGGCCTCGGGAACTCGCGAGCTACTGAAGACCACCGGGGCCTATATCGGATCGGCCGACAGTTTCTCGCCTGAGTCAGCCACCTGGACCGAACCGTCACTGTCCGGCGGCGGCTACGCCCCAGCCCAGCTGAGCCACGCCATGGGCGTTGCGCTTTGGCTCACCGATCTGAGAGCTGGCCAGGTTTTCGCCCTCATGAATCATGCTGGCGCACGGGTCGATCTCCATGACGCGGTGGCCATCCGGTACACATCAGGAGCGACCGGATCGGTCAGCGGGGCCAGTTGCCCAGCGGCGGCCAACGCAATCCGTGCACCTGACGAACCATGGCCACGTCACCAGTTGCAGGTTCGCGTCTACGGGTCCGAAGGCCATTTGATCGTCGACCTGGAGCGAGACTTCCTCTGGCACTATCGAGAGGATGGGGTCGACAACAAGGCGGAGCTGCCGCCCCACGCCGGGCTATACCTGTGCGACGGGCCGCCCAACACCCTCGTCGACCTGGCGCTTGGGAAGTCGGTGGAGAACCGTTCACCAGCCGAGCTCGGCGCTCGCACTGTCGAGGTGGTAGCCGCGGCCGAGGAGAGCGCCCGGACCGGTACCTCGGTCAACGTGAGTGGCTGAGACTCTGAGATGTCAACCGCGCGCGAAGGACCATTCCTCGCACAATCCATCGTCGGTTTGTCGGATCGCCGTCCTCCCCGTCAGTGCGGGCCGGCTGGCGTCGATCTAGAGCAGCCTGCCCGGCCCCCGGTAAGGCCAGAGTTCTCGTAGGTGACATTTCGTTGAGGGACGGGACTGACGCTAAGGAGGAAAGCTTGGCTGCACTCCGACGGGCGCCGCTTAGAAATGTTTGACAAGGCGGCACTCGGCGGCTATGCTTGTCGGAATCGTTTCCAACAGCTAACCAGCAACAAACGAACGAGACAGGAGCAAGGGAGCATGAACTTACGCTGCAGCAGTCGGTCTCTCAGGTGGTGGCTGACGGCCAGTGTCGGGGTAGCCATCGTTCTGGCGGCCTGTGGCGGGGGCGGCGGGGGCGCTTCGAGCGGACCCTCCGGCAAGCCGGCGGCACTGGACGTGACCAGTGTCAAGTTGCCGGCGGAAGACGGAGCGGTGAAGTTCCAGCCAGCCGCGGCTGGCAGCGGAGCCGGTCTGAAACTTGGTTATATCTCGTTGGGAGACCAGGTACCGTTCGTGCATCTCGTTTCGGAGAGCATCAAGCAGCAGGCTGACAAGTCAGGTGCCCAGCTGGTCTTCTGCGACTCGCGGGAGCAGACTCCGGTCACTCTGGACTGCGTTCGCAGTCTCAAGACCCAGGGCGTGCAGGCTTACCTCAACTTCCAGTCGGATGCAGGCTCCTCTGCCGCCATCTGTGCGGCTGGACCGCAAGTTCCGGTGATCGCCATCGACATCCACCAGAAGCCATGTGAGACAGCATTCATGGGGGCCAACAACCACTACTCGGGTTACATCGGCGGTCTGGCGCTAGGTGAATACTTCAAGCGCAACTTCAGCTGCAAGTATGAGGCCTTTGTCTCGATGGAGGACTTCGCCGTCGGTGAGGTCAACGATCAGCGTATGGGGGGCTTCCGCGACGGTTTCTCGCATGTGTGTGGATCCATCAATAACCTCCGCAAAGAAAACACCGGCCGCATTGATAAGGCCCGGACCGTCTTCACAGACGTCCTCACTTCACTTCCGGGACAGCATCACGTCATCGTGGTCGGGATCAACGACGACTCCGTCGAGGGCGCCCTGGCGGCAGCCAAGACCGCTGGCCGCCAGAACGATCTCTATGTCGCCGGAACCGGCGCCGACCCTTCGTCATGGTGCGAGATGAAGACCAACCCCCAGTGGATAGCAGACTCGCTTTACTACCCCGAGCGTTACGGCGAGATCGGTGTTCCGTACCTGATCAAGGCAGCAAAGGGGGAGTCGGTCCCTAGCAACCTTCTGGTTCCGCATGGCTTGATCAACAGCACCAACCTGGAGAAGTTCTACCACCCGACCAACTGCTAACTGGGACAGATCGAGAAGGTCAATCAACGTAGCAACTGCTAATTAGCAGATATGGCATTCGAACTGTTGGCGCGCGGAATTCGCAAGTCCTTCGGCGGAGTGGAAGTTCTGCACGGCGTGGACCTGGAGGCGTCGGGAGGCAGCGTTCTCGCCCTGCTGGGTGAGAACGGCGCCGGCAAGTCAACCCTGGTCAAGATCATCGCCGGCGACCAGCGGCCTGATGGGGGCGAGTTGCTTATCGACGCCGAAGCCAAGGCGCCGCTGGACACCGTGCGCGCACGGAGGCTCGGCATCCGGATGATCTCCCAGGAGATCGCCGACGCGCCCACGCTGACGGTTGCCGAAAACGTGGGGCTGGGTCAGATGCCGACCCGGCGCGGGTTAGTCGACTGGAAGCAGCTCCATCGCCAGTCCCGCCAGATGCTAAAAGAGCTCGACGTCAACCTGGACACGCGCCAACTGGTGGGGGACTTAAGAATAGGTCAGCGTCAGATGGTCGAGATAGCCCGAGAGCTCAACCGACGGGCGCGCTGCCTCATCATGGATGAACCAACGGCAGCCCTTTCTAATGAGGAGGTGGAGCGCCTCTTCTCGCTCATCCGTCAGCTGCGTCAGCGCGGAGTGGCCATCATCTACATCACCCACCGCCTGGACGAGGTGCCGGCGATCGCCGATCGGGTTCAGGTCCTGCGAGACGGTGAATCAGTTCTAGTCCGGTCGGTGGCTGGAGCCAAGAGAAGTGAGCTCGTCCAGGCGATGGTCGGTCGTGCCGTGGCCGACGTCGGCCGGCCAGCCGCTAGGACATGGCCGCTCGGGCGCGAGCCGGCCGTCCGCCTCCGCGAGGCCACCTCCAAACCAGCCTTTCAGGGAGTGAACCTCGAGGTCTATCCAGGCGAGGTGCTCGCGCTATACGGCAAGCTCGGCTCCGGGGCGGCCGAGATCACCGAGACGCTCTTCGGAGTGCGCCATCTGGACGAGGGCCGGCTCGAAATTATGGGCCGTCCGGTTTCGTTTCGAGATCCGAAAGACGCGATCGGGGCTGGCGTCGGCTACCTTCCTGCCGATCGCCAGGCGGAAGGGGCCTTCCTAGTCCGTTCGGTGGCCGAGAACTTGTCGGCGCCGTCCTGGCCCCGGCTCGCCCGCCTGCACGGCCTGATCACCGCCGCCATGGAGGCGGCGGCTGCCCGACGGTGGCGCGACACGCTGCACATCCGATCGCGCAACGATCCATCCCAGCTCCTCGGGACGCTGTCGGGTGGGAATCAGCAGAAGGTCTTGCTCGGCCGCTGGCTCGAGCACGCCTCCCGTGTCCTGGCCCTGGTCGAACCGACCCGAGGCGTCGACGTCGGAGCCCGTCAAGATGTCTACAAGGTGCTCCGGACGCTGGCCGAACGGGGGGTGGCGATCGTGGTCTCCACCTCCGACTACGAGGAAGTCGTTCAAGTGGCAGATCGGGTGATGGTCGTAGCTCGAGGAAAGCCCATTGCGGAACTCGCCGGGGCTGAGATTCGGACTGAGTCACTGATCGCTCAAGGAGGCAGATGAGCCGGATGGCCGACTTGGAGCGAATCAAGAAGGGACCGGACGTAAGCGAGGCCACGGTCGGCGTGATGTCCGGGCGGCGACTGCGACTTTCGCTCTCCACTATCACCCTTCTTGTTGTCGTGTTGCTGGTCGAAAGCTTCTTCTTCTCGGTGCGGTCTCCCTACTTCCTCAACTGGGACAACTGGCTTAACATCCTGACCGCCGCGGCCATCATCGGCATCCTGGCCGCTCCCGGCACCGCCCTTCTCATTACGCGCCAGTTCGACCTCTCAGTGGGCTCCGGAGTCGCCTTCGTGGGAGCCGTGCTGGCGATCGTGGCTAGCCGCTACGGTCTGGCAGCGGGCGTTGGCGCCGGCATCTTGGCCGGCCTTGCGCTCGGCGTCATCAACGGCTTCCTCGTAACAGTTGTCGAGGTCAACGCGCTGATCACGACCTTGGGTACGCTGGCCGCCTTCAGGGGTCTGACGGAGGTCTTTCTGAGCGGCCACACAGTGATTCTGTCTGGTTTCAGCGGCCTAGGGACCGCACGTGCTGGACCGGATGTACCGGTTCCGGTTCTGATCGCGATCGCCGTTGCCCTGGCGTTCTGGTTTATGATGCGGTACACGACTTACGGCCGCTCCCTGTACGCGATTGGGGCCAACCCGGTGGCGGCCAGGCTGGTGGGGATTCGCAGCGGACGTCGGGTCTTCGTGGTCTTTCTGATGTCCGGTGCCGCTATCGCCCTGGGCGGCCTGGTCAACGCATCGCAGCTCGGAGCCGCTTCCCCGATCACAGCTCTGGGCCTGGAGCTCTCAGTGATCACCGCCGTGGTGCTGGGTGGGACCAGCCTGGCGGGAGGCAGGGGCAGCATCGAAGGGACCATGGTCGGCCTCGTGGTGGTCAGCGTTCTCAACAACGGCATGGTGCTCATGAATGTCGACCCCTTCTGGCAAGATGTCGCCCGCGGCGCACTGCTAATTGCCGCAGTGGCCTTCGACCGAGTCACGGCCAAGTTCACCGGATTGGAGCGGTGAGGCTAATTGGCGCCGGGATGTGAACGCAGGGCAGGCGATCAGCCCGCGCCCGGCATGCCGCTGGCCCCAACAGTCAGCGGCGGTGCCCCGACCTCCTGGGAGCCGAATTTACGGGTCTTCTTACGACCAGTTCGCTCATACAACTCCTCGGGGACTTTCGTGGGATCTTTGAACATCGTCCACTGGCATTTCTGGCGTCGAGCCGGGTCGCGATCGGTGTCCGGGTACTTGGGCGGGTCGATGACGCGCAGCGGGTAACCGAAGCTGTCGATGGGCATCTCTTCCATCAGGTGGATGCAATGGGTGCAGTAGTGGCACACTCCCTTCTGGAAGTGGTTCCACGGATGTGGCTCTTGGCTCACCGACCAGTTATAGGGCGGCTCCATTCGAGCCGGCGTCCCCTCAACCCAGTCGCCGCGCACAGTTCGGCCGCCGGAGCCGCAGGGATCGAAGCGGAGGACGAAGCGGTCCTCCAAGTCCTCTAACTCCACGTCACCGGTGCGCTCCGGCCCCACCAGGTGGCCACGCATCGCCTCTATCGCCACGAGCATCAGGTTCCCGAGGGCTTCCTCCCACGGGTGTTTGGAGATGTCGAACTTGGCGTAGCGCCAGGCGAAGAGCGGCATCAGCACCTTGTCCCACATTGGCCCGATCGAGGCCTCGCCGTGGCGCTCCACGATCTCGTGCATGAGCCCATAGGAGTGGTCCACGTCACGGTCATGCGTCTGGCGCCAGGTCTCCTTGCACTCGTCGAGCTTGGTTAGTGCGGCCTCTGTCTGTTGTCGATAGGACAGGGCCACGAACTCCTGAACTTCGCTACGGAACTTATCCCACTGACGATAGCGATCGAAGTCGCTGCCGTCGGGCAGCCGGACCTTGTCCATGATCCCGCGATCGATCTCGGCCAGCTCCTCTGGGCTTGTCCCCTGCTCCACCAGAAACGCCTGCAGGTCGGGTATCCACTGGCGGTAGATTGCGAAACAGACCTCGGCTTCGTCGACGAAGTAGTTGGCCAGCTTGGCCGCATCGTCCCAACTTCCGGCCTCGACCGCCTCCCTGATCTTCCGGTAGGTGGAGACTACTTGCTCCGACCAGGGCCCAGTTCTGACACGGCGCCCGAGAGCTGATGAGTACTCGATCCTGGTTCCATCCGTTTGCGCTGCCATCCATCTCTCCCAGTGACCTCAAGTCGTGGCTGGTAACCTTTCCAGGCAACCTGGACGCTACCACAAGGGAGAACTCCGCGGTCGAGTCGGCGGTGTTCAGATGATCGCCCGCTCCGGCGACAACTTGCCGCCCACCGAGGCTCGTGGGACGAAGCGGGTTGGGATGACCTCGACGCGCGGCGGCTTGAGATCTGTGAGCATTTCCAGCAGCAAGCTAGCCGCAAGCTCTCCCATGCGGACGGCGTCACGCGCGACCACGGCGATCGGCGGATCGACGACCTCCATCAGCGCCGTCTCGTCGCAGGTCACAAAGCCCAGGTCTTTGCCCAGTCGGACCCCCATGTGGTGCATGGCAGAGATGGCTCCGACCGCGAGCTGGACGCCCCCCGCCACCAGGGCGGTCGGCGGCCGCTTGAGGGCAAGCAGCTCGCGGACGTTGGCGGCGCCGAACTCTTGGAGGTACGAGCCCTTGCGAACTAGCCGCTGATCTACGGACACCGCGGCTTCGTCGTGTGCGTCCAGGTAACCGGCCACCCGCTCCCGCGTTGCGCGAATCCCCTCGGAGCCCACAATCAGCCCGATGCGACGATGTCCGAGCTGCAGCAAGTGCGACACCGCGTCCCGCACCCCGGTCCGATGATCGCAGATCACTGCGGCTGCGCGAAGAGAGGGTACATCCCGGTCGAGCAAGACGATCGGCCGGCGAATCATGGAGAGGGCCTTGAGCGTTGCCGGGTGAGTCTCCGACTCCATCGAGACGATCAGCCCATCCGTCCGCCGCTGCTGGAACAGCCTGATGTACGAAGCGTCGAGATCAGGATAGCCCTCGGAGTTTGTCAATAGCATCGAGTAGCCGGAGCGGCGAAGTGTGTCCTCGGCCCCCTTCACGATGTCCGCGAACAGGGGGTTGGAGATGTCGCGGACCACGAAGCCGACGGTTTGGGTAGTGCCCCGCCGCAGGCTCTTGGCGAGGAGGTCGGGCTCATAGCCGACAGCGTTGGCGGCGGCCAACACGCGGCTTCGCATCGCCACGCTCACGTCCGGGTGTCCGTTCATCGCGCGGGAGACGGAGGACAATGCCACTCCGGCCATCTCTGCCACCGCCCGGATGTCGCTTCGTGCGGGCACGGACTGAGGTTCAGCAGCCGCTATGGCGCGCTCCTTGTCGGTGCTTCTTGGAGCGGCCAGCATGCTGTCAACGAACCTTACCGTAGGTGTGTTCGAATTGAGCGAGCGTCTGCTCAGCGGCCCAACGTCTTCTCAGGCCTGGACACACTCCACCTCTAGGTACCGGGCGACGACAGCTATGTCCGCCGTACGGTCACCGGCGGTGAGGCAGCTGTGGTGACTGACGCCCGCACTTGCCCAGCGCTCCCAGGCGAACTGGACAGGGCCGGATGAGAAGCGGAAGGCACCGTTGGAAGTGCCGGTCTCAGGGAAGCCACGTCCGGTCAGCTCGCCAGCTGCCACGACGAAGCGAAAGCCGCAAACGGCGCCCGCGTGTGGAGTGAAGCCGATCAGGGTGGCTGGACCCGGTGGAAGCTCCATCACCGCGCACACGCCGCAGCGAATGTCCTGGCCGCAGAACCAGCCATTGGGTGCCAGCCGGGGGGGATCACCTGCGGCCTGCCAGCCGAGATCGTGCTCGCCGCTGTTTGCAATGACAAGCTCGCCCGTCTTGTAATCCACAGCTTCCAGCTCGTGGTAAAGGCTGGGTCCGCCCAACCACTTGGCGACCAGCATGGCAATCACAGTCGGGACGTCCCCGGTGCAGGTCCAAGGGACACCGAGCGAGGTCATACGGCCAAGCGCGTAGCAGGGTGTGATACCGATCTCCTGCCCGAACCGGATTTCGGGCAAGTGACAGTTGACCGCTCCGGCGTGGAGGTCATAGTCCATCCCCAGTTGCTCGAGGCCGACCGCGGCTCGCAGCGAGCGATCCAAGCGCTCTTCTTGCTCGACCCCGGGCAGCAGCCTCCATTCTGCTCGAGTCTCGGCTTCAAGCGCCCTGAGCCGGTTGTCGTCCACTCGACGATAGCGCTCCACGAGCTCGGCCGCGGGAATGGCAACCACCGACATTCCGGTAGCAGTCTTGAGCTCCTTAGGGTCGAGTCGAACGTGTTCGTAGCCTTCCTGAGGGGAGCCGACGAGCCCGATTCGAGACTGGTGGAGCCTGCCGGCTACGGCGGCTTGGAGGAGGGCGCGGCATACTCGAGCGAGGCAGTCAGGGTCCCCGCGCTGGCCCAAGATAAGCTCAAAGGGACGGCCGCGGCGGACTAGCGCGCTCGTAAGCATGGGGGCGCCGACCGTGGCTCCCTGGGTGGTGATCTCGGCGTGGTCAAAGGCGGCGGGGAGACCATCTGATGTGTCGTGAATCGCCCAGATCACCGCTGGGACGTCAGTGATCAAGTCCAGTAGCCCGGTGGAGGTGGCCGGCGGAACTGCCATTGAGCAGAGCACCAGGACCGCGTCGATCGCCTCATTCCGAAGTCGGCGACCCGCTGCCTCGGCCTCCTCCAGCGAGTCGGGCTGCCAGAGCTGAACCGTATCTGCGCTGGGTGAAATCGCCCGGACCACTTCCCGAGCTTGTTGGAGCTTGCGGTCGCGGAGGTTGCTTCCAACCGAGTGCTCCCAAAAGCGCCAGTAGGGAGCCACGACGGCGATCTGGGGGCGGAGTCCGGGTTTCGGGCTAGGAGCGGTCTGCAAGGGCTTCGCTAATAGGCAACTAACGTCCGCAGTTCCGACGCTCGATCCTGCAGTACTCTGCTGAAAACGATACCAGACCCCAATGCGACCGGAGAAGGAGGCGGCGAAGCAGGGATGATAAGGGTCGAAGGACTGGACGGGAAGGTGGCTGTCGTAACAGGCTCCGGGCGCGGCATCGGCCGTCGGATTGCCGAGGTGCTGGCCGGAAACGGGGCGCGAGTCGCGGCGGTCGACCTTCGTGCTCCCGAACTAGACGGGATCAAGGGCTTGGCCGCGGACGTCAGCTCTCAGGAGTCTGTCGACGCCGCCTTCGCGGAAGTAGAAGCCAAGCTGGGACCGGTTTTGATCCTGGTGCTCAACGCGGGCATCTATCAGGTGGTGGCCTTCGAGGACACTACTACCGAGCTCTGGCAGCGTACGCTCGACGTCAATCTGACCGGGGCATTCTTCTGCGCTCGGCGAGCATTGCCGGCCATGCGCGCCGCCGGGTACGGGCGCCTCGTGGCCATGGGATCGAGCGCGGGCAAGACGGGTGGGGCGCGCAGCACGGCCGCCTACGCTGTGTCCAAGGCAGGTTTAATGGTTCTCACCAAAGCGATCGCCAGTGAGTACGCGGGGCATGGCATCACGGCCAATTCCCTTGCACCCGCCCTTATCGACACAGAGATGATTTCGCAGACAAGAGACCTCGTCTCCCGCATCCCGGTGGGTCGGCTGGGCACTGTCGACGATGTGGCCTCGGCAGTGGCCTTCCTGTGCTCATCGCACGCCGGTTACATCACGGGCGAGGTCATGGATGTCAACGGTGGGTTTCTAATCGACTGACTGCAGGGGGAATACCGATGGAGAGGATTTGCTTCAACTTTCAGCTCAAGTCGGAGATGGAAGATGAGTACAAGCGGCGTCACGACCAAATCTGGCCGGAGCTGGTCGCGGCCATCAAGGAGGCCGGCATCTCGAACTACAGCCTGTTCCGCAGAGGACGAGAGGTGATCGCTTACGCGGAGTGCGAGCCTGATGCCACCATCGCCTTCAACAAGGTCGGCGCCACCGAGGTGAACGCCCGGTGGAGCAAGTGGTTCGAGGAGGTCATCGACCATCTGACCGACGAGCAGGGCAGGCTGTTTCGGGCTGAGGAGGTCTGGCACCTAGACTAATCCAGCGGACTCGGCTGGCGCCGCCTGACCGACTCACCATGAGGCCCTCCGATTTGGCTTGGCAGCTGCCCCCGCCGGGGCACGCGAGCCGTTACTTGGGCCGCAGTACCCCCTCGCGGCCCGGGCACCGAATATTGCGGGCGCATTGACGAACACTCACTGGACCGCTATGCTGGAAACCCAGCCGGAAAGGTTTCCAGAACCCAACGAAGGAGACGAGCTTGAGTATCCAGGAAGCGGATGAGACACGGCCGGGGGCAGCAGCGCTTCAAATCAGGGCGATCGAGTTGGTGCCGCTGGTCGTGCCGCTGAAGAGGGAGTACCGCGGAAGCTACTACGCGATGACGAAACGTGCCACCATCGTCACCCGCGTGCATACCGACGAGGGCGTGGTAGGGGTCGCCTACGCGGGCGACGAGGTTCAGACCCTGGGCGAGATCGCGGGGGTGATAGAGAAGGAGATCGCACCTCGCCTGGTCGGACAGGACGCCTTTCGCTACCGCCGCTGCTGGGAGCTGGCGCAATCGGTCACCTACGACCAACTGCGCGACCGTCGGATCGGACTGGTGGCCTTGGCCTGCGTTGACCTGGCCATCTGGGACGCCATCGGCAAGGCACTGTCGACGCCGCTCTGGCGGATCTGGGGTGGGTACCGCGACGAGATTGCGATGAATATCATCGGCGGTTACTACGGCCGCGACCTGGGCGGGATTAAGGAGGAAGTGGCCGAGTGGCTGGCTCTCGGCTTCCGCGGCTGCAAATTCAAGGTCGGGGGCCTCAGTCCGGCCGAGGACGCAAAGCGTGTCGAGGTAGTTCGCACGGTCGCCGGGGACGACTTCGTGATCACGATCGACGCCAATCAGGGCTATCGCCCGGAGCAGGCCCGAGAGCTCTGTCGGCGGGTGGCGGGGCTCTCAATTCGCTGGTTTGAGGAGCCCTGCGTCTGGACCAACGACCGCCGCGACCTGCGGGACGTGCGTTATCTCGGCGGGATACCCGTCTGTGCTGGCCAGAGTGAGTACTCACCGGCCGGCTGCCGGGACCTGATGGAAGAAGGCGCTATTGACGTCTGCAACTTCGACGCGTCCTGGTCGGGCGGCGCCACGAACTGGCTCCGAACAGCGGCACTGAGCGATGTCTACAGCGTGGAGCTTGGTCATCACGAGGAGCCCCAGGTGGCATCCCACCTGCTGGCCAGCCAGCCCAATGGCACCTACGCGGAAGCCTTCCATCCCGACCGGGATCCGATCTGGTGGAACCTGATAGCCAATCGCCCGCCCCTGGTCGAAGGCAGGATCGCGCTCCCCAGCAGCCCCGGCTTTGGCTGGGAGCTTGACGAGGATTACATCCGGCATCATCGTGTCGCTCTGTGAAGCCGCTCCGCCGGGCGGGACCTGGCGAGCCGGTGCCGATTGAAGGAGCATCATTCCTGGGCGAGCACACTGGAAAGGCTCTGCGCGGTTCGGCGGACATGATCATGTCAGTGGCCCGGCAAGCCGCGTTCCAAGGCGAGACGGTTGCGGAGGAGTGCGGATGAGAGTCGAGGTCAAGATGCCGAGCGCCAGCCAGGGAATGGAGAGTGGAAAGATTGTGAACTGGCTCAAACGGGAAGGGGACGCAGTTGAAAGAGGTGAGCCCATCGTCGAGATCGAAACCGACAAGGCCACCATTGAGATTGAGGCCCTGGCCGGCGGCCGCGTGGTTGAGATTGTGCACGCCGTTGGCGATGAGGTTCCTGTCGGGAATACGATCGCCTACATCGAGACGGGCGCATGAGGTTCCGGCACGCAACCGACCAAACCGAATAGTCAGACCGCAACGGGCATGGAAGGAGGCAGTGTTGCCATGAGTGGGCGCAATCGTCAGGTTGACTGGTTCTGGCGGATGCTCGAGATCCGGGCCTTCGAGGAGCGAGTTCAAGAGCTCCTCGTTGAGGGCCTCATCCAGGGCACCACCCACCTGTGCCAGGGACAAGAGGCGGTGTCAGTAGGTGCCATGGCAGCCCTTCGCGAAGACGACTATGTCTGCATCACCTACCGGGGTCATGGACAGGCGCTGGCTCGCGGCATGTCCATGGAGACCGCCTTCGCCGAGCTCATGGGACGGCGGAGTGGCTGCTGCGGAGGAGTGGGCGGATCGATGCACCTGACCGACTTCTCGAGGGGCTTGATCGGGTCGTTCGCCATAGTAGGGGCGGGACTGCCCGTTGCAGTAGGGGCGGCGTTGTCCGCCAGGCTGCAGGGCAGAGACTCGATCGCCATCGCATTCTGCGGTGATGGCGCCACCAATATTGGCACTTTCCACGAGTCCCTCAACCTGGCAGCAGTGTGGAAAGTGCCCTTCGTGCTGGTCGTAGAGAACAACCTGTATGGCGAGTTCAGCCCGCTTCCAGAGACCACCGCGGTGACTGACCTAGCGGAACGGGCGCGGGCGAACGGCCTGCCCGGCGTGATCGTGGATGGTCAGGACGTGCAGGCGGTGCACGACGTGGTCCTGGAGGCGGCGGGCAGGGCCCGTGTCGGCGAGGGTCCCACCATGATCGAGGCCAAGACCTACCGGTATCGCGGCCACTCGCGCACCGACCCTGCCCGCTACCGTCCGGATGGAGAACTGGAACGCTGGCGGCGACGGGACCCGATCACACTCTTGGGCGCCACACTGGCTGAGCACGGCCTGCTGCCGGTTGAGGCGCAAAAGGCGGCGCGCGACCAGGTTCAAGAGGCGGTCGATGAGGCCTCCAAGCGCGCAGCGTCGGCACCGATTCCAACTCTGAAGGAGATCGAGGACTATGTCTACGCAAGCTGAGGCGACCTCGCCTCCAACCGCAGGCGAGGTGGAGCTGTCCTATAGGGAGGCGATCCGCGCCGCCCTAGAAGACGAGATGGAGAGCGACCCGCGGGTGCTGCTCATCGGTGAGGACGTGGCCGCCGGGGGCGGTGTGTTCAAAACCAACGAGGGGCTGGCCGAGCGTTTCGGCATGGAGCGGGTCCGCAACACCCCGATTTGTGAGAACACCTTCGTCGGCGCCGCGCTGGGCATGGCTGTCACAGGGCTCCGTCCAGTTGTCGAGATCATGTTCAGCGACTTCCTGCCGAGCTGCGGCGATGCCATCGTCAACGAGCTGCCAAAGTTCCGATTCATGTCGGGCGGGCAGTGCTCCGTGCCCGTCACCGTACGCTCGATTGGAGGCGCGACCGGGCGCTTCGGTACCCAGCACTCAGCCACCGGTGAGTCCTGGTATCTGCAGCTCCCAGGCCTGAAGGTAGCTGCCGCCAGCTCGGCTGGTGCCGCCTACGGCCTCCTCCGAGCCGCTATCCGGGACGATAACCCGGTCCTCTTCTTCGAACATAAAGGCCTGTACGGACGAAAGGGACCGGTAGTGCGCGGCACCGCCGGTGTTGCACCGGTGGGCAAGGCAAGGCTGACGAGGAAGGGGGCCGACGTCACCATCGTCGCCACCCTGCTGATGGCCGACCGGTCACTGACCGCGGCAGCCCTGCTGGCCGATCAGGGGATCGACGCGGAAGTCCTGGACCTGGCTTGGCTGCGGCCTCTGGACACCGCCGCGGTGGCCGAGAGCGTCAGCAAGACGGGCCGCCTGGTGATAGCCGAGGAGCAAGTCCACGCTGCCGGCTGGGGAGCCACCCTGATATCGGAGCTAACCATGCGCGGCATCGAGTGGAAGCGACCGCCTTGTGCGGTGAGCCTTTCTGATCAAGTGCTGATCCCGTACAGCCCTTCGCTTGAGGACCAGGTGGTGCCGAGTGTGGAGCGCATCGCGGAGGTCGTGGCCGACACCTGCGGGAAGCCGAGGGCCCTCTGACGTCGCCGAAGGCCGCCCAGGACTGGCTCGATTTCAGCGGTAGGCGAACCGTCATCACAGGCGCCGGAGGGGGCATAGGACGCGCCACGGCCGAGTTGATGATGGAGTGCGGCGCTGACGTGTTGGCCGTGGACGCCGCGTCCGAGAGCCTCGTCCCCCTCGCGGCAGCCAGCGCGCAGACTCTAACCGCGGACCTCGCGACCCGGGCAGGTAGGAAAGCACTCATCAGCGCAATCCGTGCCTGTGAGCACCTGGTCATCGCGCACGGGATCGTGCGGCCCAAGCCCATCGCGGACACGACGGAGGAGGATTGGGACGCGGTGATGGGCGTGAATGCCAAGGCGGCATACTTCCTCTGCAAGGACTTCGGCTCGCGCCTCGTGGACGGGGGCTCCATTGTGACCCTTTCCTCGGTTTCTGCCCGGAGCGCCGCCTCGCTTGAGCAATCGGTTTACTGCGCATCGAAGGCCGCCGTGTCGTCAATCACCCGCAGCTTCGCACACGCCTACGCTCAGCGCGGCATCCGAGTCAACAGCGTCCTCCCGGGCATCATCGACACTCCAATGCAGGAGCGCTTTCTGGAGGCGGCGGCGAGAGCCCGCGGCACGACGCCCGCGGCCCTCCATGAGGCTCGGGTCAGGCTCGTCCCCCTTGCACGCACCTCATCGCCGCGCGAACTCGCCGCAGTCATCCTCTGGCTGCTGAGTCCAGCCGCCGGCTATCTGACCGGCCAGCAGGTCGCTGCAGACGGCGGCCTCACGATGTATTGACACTGCCTCAGCAAAAGACCTAGGATGATCGCAAACGTTTCCGGTGCCTTGTTTAGGAGCTGCATGGAGATAAGTGAGAACCGTGATGGCCAAGCTCAAGCCCCATGCGGTTACGCTCGAGATCGGCTAGGAAGCGCAGTTGGCCAACGCCAGCAGCGACACGTAAGAGGAGGATGTTGGTGAAAGAGAAGCAGCACTTGGCGCTCCTAGCGACAGCCGTGGTACTGATCGCCGCCGCCTGCGGTGGCGCCAGCAGCAGCACCTCGTCGTCCGGTGCCTCGTCGTCCGGTGCGCCCTTCAGCGTTAAGCAGCCTTGGGGCACCTTCCACCTCGCGTCTCGAATCGCCGACAAGGTTCGAAGCCACCAGACCATCAACTATGTCTTCTCCTATCAGGCATCTGGAATCGCCCTCTTCTCGCAGCAGTACCAACAGGGCTACCAGCGCGGCTGTGAGGACGGACAGAAGATCTATCCTCTAAACTGCTCGGCGATCGCGCCGGTTCAAAACGACGCCAACGTGCAGCTCTCGCAGATTCAGGCCAAACTGGCCGCCAAGCAGATCGACTGCATCTCGATAGAGCCGACCGACTCTGACGCCATGACCGCCATCACCAACCAGATGATGGACCAGGGGATTCCGGTCTTCACCGCGGGCGTTACCTCGCGTGGGCACGAGTTCACCAATTTCACACAAACTCCGATGAAAGAAGGGCAGACCGCTGCCCAAACGCTGCTCAACTGGATGCAGCAGACCCATCACAATCTCAAGGTGTTTGCAGTATCCGGTGGAGATCCAAGCCAGTTCTGGGCGCAGGGGAGGATGCGGTATTTCAGGGAGACCATCCAAAAAGCGGTCCCAGACGCGAAATTCGTCAATACGGAGTCCAACGCGCTGACCGTACCCTACGACCCAGGTAAAGCCTACGATGCGGCCAAGGCGTTCCTCGCGTCACATCCGACCGTTGAGTTCCTGGAGAACGTCGACATCGGCGCTGAACACGCGGGGAAGGCGATCACCAACCTCGGACGTGTAGGCAAGACATTCACCATCGGCTGGAACGTTTCGAGCGGTCAACTGGATGCAATCGAAAGCGGCATTCAGGTCGCGGCACTCGACCAGCGATGGCCGGACCAAGCGGCCTTCGGGGGCCCAGCCTGTGCCACCTTCCTGGCCAAAGGCAAGATCCTACCCAACACCCAGACGCTGCGACCGATCCTAAAGCCGGACGTGCCCGCGGCACGCGCTGAGCTGGCCAAGACCCTGGGCGGCGGTGGTTAAGGCTCGACTCAGTGTCCTCAGCGGCCCAAAGTTCGCTGGCGCTGACATAAGGCCGTAGTTCACGGATGAACAGGACTGACGTGACTGCTGAGCAGGTCGATAAAGTGGAAACGGCGACTCCTCCCACTCAAGCTTTAGCGGCCGGGCGGTCGAGATTCGCTGGGGCGGGTCGAGCGACACTGGAGCTTGGCCTGCGAATCGGTGGCCTTTTCATCGCGATCTTGATCGTGGGAGCAATCTTCACCATCCTCCAGCCGGCCTTTCTCACCGAGGACGTTCTGGTGTCTCTGCTGCGTGCGATGAGCTCGTTGGCCATCATGTCACTGGGTCTCACGCTTGTGATCGTAGTCGGCGAGATAGACCTGTCGTTTGGAGCCGCCTACGGGCTGGTCGCGAACGTTGTTGCTGTGCTCTGGATCCTAAGCGGGTGGAGCGTCTATGCCGCGGTCGCGGCCGCACTGGTGGTCGCCGTGGTCCTGGGGCTCTTCAACGGGCTGGTCGTCACCCGCCTCCGCATACCGTCGTTCATAGTGACGCTCGGTAGTTACAACCTTCTTTACGGGTTCTCGCTGCTTATTACGCGCTCGACCACGCTGAACCCCACCTATCCGCCGCCCGGCAGACACATCCAAACCGGGGACCTCAATTTTTTCACTGTGCTAAGCAAGCAGCTAGGCGACGTCCAGATCTCAGCCGAGGTTTTCTGGATGATCGCAATCGCCCTGATCGTCGGATTCCTGCTCCATCGCTCGCTCTTTGGCTTCCGGCTGCTCGCGATCGGAGGCAACGCCGAGGCGGCTCGCCTGGCTCGTCTGCCAGTGCGGAAGTACAAGGTCACGGCGTTCGTGCTCTGCTCCGTCCTGGCAGGGATCGCCGGAATTCTGGACTTTGCCTTCATCGGCTCGATCCAGCCTGACTCCGGCCTTGCCAACACCTTCCCAGTATTCGCGGCGGTCATAATTGGTGGCGCCAGCCTGAGTGGAGGCCAGGGCACGGTGGTAGGCACCCTTGGTGGCGCCCTCTTGCTCGCATCGCTCACCACAGGCCTGTCGTTGATTGCGAGCAGTCCGTTCGCGCAACAGGTCTTTCTTGGCGCCGTCACGATCGGTGCGGTCCTGTTCGACGTCTACGCGCGCCGAGCGCTCGACCGTCGGCGCGGGCTCATGCTCCGGACCTGAGCAGACGGATATCTGTGGAAGACTCGGCCTCGTTGGTAATCAAGGGAATCAGAAAACGGTACGGAGACACGGAAGCGCTGACCGGTCTGGACCTAAATGTGGCCGCGGGGGAAGTACTGGGAGTGGCGGGGCCAAACGGCGCTGGGAAGAGCACACTGGTCAGAATCTTGGGCGGTGAGGAGCTCCCCGACGAAGGCCAAGTGGTCCTGACAGGTCAGCGATTGACGCCAGAAAAGGCGGCTCAGAGGGTAGCCGTCGTCCATCAGGAACCGCAGCTCTTTCCGAACCTCTCAGTCGCTGAGAACCTCATGGTTGGCCATGAGAAGCGACGTATTTTGCGACCGCGGCTCGATTCCCAAGAACGGTCATTACTCATCGAGCTGGGGATGGACCGATTGAGCGACCTGCGGCTTGACCTGTGCTCCTTGGCGACTTGGCAGCGCATCGAGATCGCTCGGGCGCTGGCACAGGAGGCGCGAGTCTTTGTCTTCGACGAGCCGAACTCAGCCCTCACCGAGGAAGAGTCTGGGGAGCTGTTTGCGGAGATCCATAGTCTGGCAGCTCAAGGCCACCAGGTTCTCCTGGTCTCTCATCGGCTGGCCGATCTTGTCGCGCACACCGACCGCGTCGTGGTGATCCGTGACGGCAGGATTCAGGCAACCCTCAAAGGGGATCAGCTTGAGGAGGAGGCCATCGCGCACCAGCTCGTAGTCAGGGGCAAGGACGAAGGTGAGTCAGGAGAAACAGAAGTTCGGCAGCGTGCTGGGCACGTTGTGGGCTCGCTTCCGGCCCTGCTGTTGCGCGACTGGTCCCACCCTGGCGGAGCGTTCGCGAATGTCCAGCTGGAGGTCCGGGAAGGTGAGATTCTCGCGCTCGTCGGCCTCGAGGGATCGGGTGGCCGGGAGCTGCTCCGCTCCGTTGGAGGCCTTCTGCCCTTTTCGGGCCTGATCGAAATCGGAAATCGAAAAGGGCCCCAGGGCTTTCGCGAGACTGCCTACGTTTCGGCCACCCGTGATCTAAGCCTCTTCAGCAATTTAGATGTAGCCGAGAACATGGTGAGCCGTCTGAGCGACGACATCGTCGATCATGGTCTTGTTCTATCCAAGCCGCGCATGCGAGCCGTCGCCGGCCACCTCGTAAGTCGATATCGCGTGGCAGCTCACTCGCTGAGTCAGGCGGTCCGCTCCCTCAGCGGTGGCAACCAGCAAAAGGTGGCGATAGCGGCTGCGGTGGCCCTTAAGCCGCGGGTCCTGCTGCTGGAGGAACCCACACGCGGCGTTGACATCGCGAGCAAACGGGAGATCTACCGGCTACTCCGCGGATTCGCGCTGACCGGAGGGGCGGTCCTTCTGTTCTGCACAGAGATCTCCGAGATAATCGAAGCCGCCGACCAGGTCCGCGTCGTCTCTAGAGGACGACTGTCTGAAGCGCTCGTGGTGGATGCCTTCGACAACGTTGATGGCCTAGCATCGCAGATTACTAGGCTGCAGGATCGTGCAGGCGTGTCGGCGGCGTAAACCGGTGCGCCCGCCGGCACACCGAGTGGACGACTTCACGGCTTCTTTCATGCGGCCATCACTGAAGTGACCGAGGAAGCGGAAGGGTTTCGGACAGTCTAGAGGAGTTCAAAAGGAAATGCGCAAGCCGCTAAATACACTCGCTGACGGCCTCGGCCACCCCGAAGGCCCGGACGTGCTCGATGATGGCCGCATTGTCATGGTGGAGACGTATAGGAGCCGGATCATCGCGTGGTCCGAGGAACTGGGGATTCACCATTACGTGGACTGCGGCGGCGGTCCAAACGCCTGCATGCGCGGCTCAGACGGAGCAATCTACATCACGCAGAACGGCGGAACCGTGGGAGCTTGGAAGGCCGACGTCATGGTTGCTCCGTCGATCCAGAAGGCGTGGCCGGATGGACGGGTTGAGACGATAGTCACCGAGATCGACGGCATTAACCTGCTTGGACCCAACGACCTGACGTTCGGTCCCGACGGCCGTCTCTACTTCACGGATCCCGGCGACTACTATCCGCACGCGCCCAGCATTGGCCGGCTGTTCGTCCTGAATCCGGACGGCACCGGTGAGCTAGTGGAGGAAATCGGGCCGTCGTACCCGAACGGCGTGGTGGCGGAGGCGGACGGCTCCCTGGTGTGGGTTGAGTCCTACCATCGGAACGTTTATCGGAAGAGTCCAGGGAAGCCGTCGCAGCTCATCTGTGAGCTACCCGAGGGCCACACCCCGGACGGTCTCAAGATCGACGACAGCGGTAACCTCTGGATCACGGCGTTCATGGCTGGCGGGGTGGATGTGCTGAACCATGATGGCTCGCACGTCGACTTCCTTGAGACCGGTGGCGTTCCCCTTAACTGCGTCTTCGACGGCGACACGCTCATCATCACTGACTTCGGTGACGTATCCGAGGTGACGGCGGAGGCGCTCATGGTCGGTCGGCTGTGGCGAGTCAACGTAGAGGTTCGCGGCATGCCCCTCTTTCGAGGAGCGATCGGCCGACCGTGACGCGACCCTCCAGCGACAAAGGCATTACGCGAGGTCAGACGGTGAGCGTCTCTAGCGAAGTGGTGATGTGACGACGGCCCGCAGCCCTGACCTGGGAAGCCTGCGGAGGTTATTCGACCTAAGTGGGAGGGTCGCGCTGGTCACGGGGGCCGGCAGCGGGCTCGGCGAGGCCATCAGTCACGGTTTGAGCCAGTTTGGTGCCTCGGTGAGCGTGGTGGATCGTGATCGAGAGGCGGCGGAAGCGGTCGCAGAATCGCTCGGCGTAACGGGAGGCCAGGCGATCGCCATCCGTTGTGACGTAGCCATCGGCAGAGATGCAGCCGAAGCCATGGCCAGGACCGTTGCCGAGCTAGAGAGGGTGGACATTCTTGTCGCCTGTGCGGGTATCGGTGATCGCAATCCCGCCGAGACGATGACGATCGAGCAGTGGGACCGCGTGCTCTCCGTCAACTTGCGTGGAGTGTGGCTCTTCAATCAGGAGGTTGGCAGGTGGATGCTGGAGCACAGAGCGGGCGGAAGCATTGTCAACATGGCCTCGATAGCCGGCCAGGTGGGGATCACGACAGGCAATGCCAACTACGCAGCTAGCAAGGGCGGCGTGATCGCCCTTACGCGCTGTCTGGCGATCGAGTGGGCCAAGCATCGCATTCGCGTGAACGCTATTGCTCCGACGCACTTCAAGACCCCGCTGGTGATGAACCTGATAGAAAGCAACCCGGCGGCGCTCGACTACTTTCTCGGCAACATCCCGATGGGGCGTCTCGGTGAGCCGCGAGACATCGTCGGGGCAGCAGTTTTCCTCGCCTCGGACGCCTCCGCGATGGTCACCGGCCACGTGCTCAACGTCGATGGCGGGCACACGGCTGCCTAGAGAATGGAAAAGAGGAGGTCAATGATTATCGCAAAGCGTTTCCATGCCTGCGAGGATTCTTGGAGGTGGTTGCCGGTTCTCACGCGAGGGAGGGTGGCGAAGCGAGGTGTCTCACTCGACGGACCTCCCCAGCTGATGATCAGGTTAGGGCTATGACGATCCTTAGCTGGAATGAGGGCATTCAGAAGCGAGTACGCGCAGGGGATTGGACGGACCAGGTGATTTCCACTGTAGGGAAGATCGAGCAGGCGATCACCGATCGTCGCTGGGAACAGGCCGCGGAGCTCGTCGACTACTTCATGGAAGAAGCGAAGGTCTGCCACTCGATCTACGGCGTCTGGCTGCCCGGCTTCATCGAGTGGCTGCGCAGGAAGGAAGTGCCGGACGCGGTCGTGCAGGCGGAGCTGGGACGGCTGAAGCGGCTTCTAGCCTTCCCGGACGGGGCTCCCTTCGACCCTTCCTCTCGCTGGACGGAGTTGGGGGGCGATGCTGGCCGCCTAGGCTGTCCGGCCATCGAGTACTGTGCACAGGTGACGGCTCTGGATGGGGTCCTGTTGGGCTCCAGAGATAGCAATGGTGCATCCTCCGAGGTGAA
>JAABUQ010005121.1_pt1 | contig 21374 bp, 18 predicted proteins | sample 5560001 | NCBI WGS metagenome assembly JAABUQ01 (sample SAMN10711888, study PRJNA513371) | rock metagenome | isolation source: Antarctica rocks | place: Antarctica: Victoria Land, Finger Mt nord | collected 2015-12-18
GCATGCAGCCATGACCGCTGATCCCGAGTCGTCCTGAGTCGTCCCGAGGAGTCTCGTGTCCAAGAAGACCTTGAATTTGGGCATTCTCGCTCACGTCGATGCCGGCAAGACCAGCCTCACCGAGCGACTGCTATTCGATAACGGGGCCACCTCCGAGCTTGGTAGTGTCGACGCCGGCAATACCCAGACCGACACCGGCGAGCTCGAGCGCGAGCGTGGGATCACCATCCGCTCAGCGGTTGCGCCGTTCACTGCGGGCAACCTGCAGGTCAACCTCGTGGACACCCCCGGCCACCCGGACTTCATTGCCGAGGTCGAGCGAGCTCTGTCGGTGCTCGACGGCGCGGTCTTGGTACTGTCCGCCGTCGAAGGTGTGCAGTCGCAGACCCGCGTGCTGATGACGTCGCTAAGAAGGATGCGCCTGCCGACGCTGATCTTCGTCAACAAGATCGACCGTATGGGGGCGCGCACCGATGATCTGCTCGCGGACATCCGCCAGAAGCTCGCACCGTTCATCGTCCCGATGAACTCAGTGCGTGACGCGGGGACGCCAGGCGCACGGGCGGTTCCCTGGTCACTGGACGAGCAGCATCACCGCATGGACGTCGCGGACATCCTCGCGGAGAATGACGAAGCCCTGTTGGGACGGCTCGTGGACGGAGCGGTCCCGCCGCCCGACGAGCTTCAGGCGCTGCTCGTCGGGCAGAGCGCCGCCGCACTGCTGCACCCGGTGTTCTTCGGATCAGCGCTAACGGGCGAGGGCGCCCCGGATTTGACCGACGGGATCAGGACGCTCCTGCCGCCAAGCTCCGACGCCGACGCCAACGGTGAGCCGCGCGGCGCTGTCTTCGCCATCGAACGCGCCGGCAGCAGAGAGAAGGTCGCTTACCTGAGGTTGTTCTCGGGAGAACTGCGGGAGCGACAGCGGGTCACGTTCCGACGGCTGGAGCAGGGCGGGAGGATCAGCGAGTTCACCGGGAAAATTGCTGGGCTGGAGGTCATCGGCGACCATATCTCCGCTTTGGGGGTGGGGGAGCAGGCCGCGAGTGGTCAAGCCAGCCGGGACCGGCCTCGACCCGACCGGCGGCTGACGTCCGGCAACATCGGCAAGCTCCGGGGCCTCCCCCACATCCGCGTCGGCGACCACCTGGGCGAGTGGGACAGCTTGACGTTGCAGCCCACCTTCTCTCCACCGAGCCTGATGACGGTCGTTCGGGCCCGGCAGCCTGGGCAGGAGGTCCGCCTTCATTCCGCCCTGACGAGCCTTGCCGACGAGGACCCGCTGATCCAAACCCGTGTGGTTGGCAACGGGGCGACATCCCTGCTCCTGTACGGAGCGGTGCAGCAGGAGGTCATCGCGGCAAGGCTCCAGCGCGATTTTGGGGTGGAACCGGTGTTCGAGGAGATCAAGCCGGTGTACGTCGAGCGGCCCGTCGGCGTTGGCGAGGCGACAACGGAGTTTGACCCTCACGCCCAAACCGAGACGTTCTGGGCGACGATCGGGCTGCGGGTCGAACCGACGGAACGCGGCGCAGGCGTCAGGTTCGTGCGGGAGGTCAAGTGGGGCGGGATGCCGGCGGCCTTCTACCGAGCCATAGAGGAGGCTGCGCTTCACACCCTGCAGCAGGGACTGTATGGCTGGCCGGTCACCGATTGCGCCGTTACCCTGATCCGTGTGGGGTTCAGCGCTCCAATGAGCGTCGCCGCCGACTTCCGTCATCTCACGCCGCTGGTTCTGATGCGCGCCATGCGGACCGCGGGCACGCGGGTCTACGAGCCGTGCCACTCCCTGGAGATTGAGGTTCCTCCCGACGTGGTTGGCAGCTTTATCGGCTACCTGACTGCACTCGGGGCCGACATCACTCAGTCGGTCAATAGGGGCGCATCGTGGTTGGTTGTGGCGGAGCTTCCGGTAAGGCTCGTACAGGAGTTTACGGCGGCGCTGCCGGGGTTGACGCGCGGTGAAGGGGCGGTTTGGTCTCACCCAGGCACAGATCGGCCGGTTCGTGGCGCGATCCCGGTCCAGGAACGCTTCGACGGCAACCCGCTCAACGACGACGAGTACATGCGGTACCTCGCCCAACGCAGCCTTGGCAACGTGACGACAGCAGGCGGCCCCAATGAGTGAGTATGTCCAGGGGTGGGTTCCCACCAATGCGGCAAGGTGACCTGAGTGTCCGTCTTTTGCCATGCGACGTGGGGCAGCAGGCCACTGCGTTCACCATCACAATCTCGTGGCGCTGGCTCACTCGAGGTAGCGAATTGGGCCGCGATCGGTCGCTGGCGTGGTACACTGGCCGTTGTTTAGAGGGTGTAGGGATAGCACAGGGGGAGGAGCCAACGATGGGTCTGCTCGACGGCAAGACGGCCATAGTGTACGGGATCGCCAACCACCGCAGTATCGCCTGGGGCATCGCGCAGGCGCTGGAGCGCGAGGGGGCGCGGCTGGCGCTGACCTACCAGGGCGAGCGCATCGAGCGTTTCGTGCGCGACCTGGCGGCCAAGCTGTCCTCGGACCCACTGGTGCTGCCCTGCGACGTGACCGACGAGGCGCAGGTGGCCGAGGTCTACCGTCAGGTCGGCGAGTCGTTCGGCCACCTGGACATCCTGGTGCACTCGGTCGCCTTTGCCGAGCGGCAGGATCTGGAAGGACGCTTCGTGGACACCTCGCGCCAGGGCTTCCTGACCGCGCTGGAGGTCAGCGCCTACTCGCTGGTGACGGTCACGCGCGGCGCGCTGCCGCTGATGGCCAACGGCGGCGCGGTGATGACCATGACCTTCGCGGGCAGCCAGCGCGCCTTCCCCAGCTACAACGTGATGGGCGTGGCCAAGGCGGCGCTGGAGTCGGCGGTGCGCTACCTGGCGGCGGACCTGGGGCCGGCAGGCGTGCGCGTCAACGCCATCTCAGCCGGCCCGGTCAACACGCTCTCCGCGCGCGGCATCAGCGGCTTCTCCACCATGACCAAGACCGCCGCCGAGCGCGCGCCGCTACGCCGCATCACCACGCCCGACGAGGTCGGCGACGTGGCCGTCTTCCTCGCCAGCGACTTCGCGCGTGGCATCACCGGCGAGACGCTCTACGTCGACTCCGGCCTCAACAGCAGCGGGATGTGACGAGTGGCTAGTGACGAGTGGTTAGTGACGAGTGAGGTAGGACATGTAGGTAGCGGTGAGAAGCCGGCAAGCGGCTGTACTTGCTATAGTGCAATGTGGGTGTTACGCTTGCAGGAGTATAGGGGGATGCAAGATGACAACGTTAGACACCAGCTATCATAAGAGCCGCCTTGTCGAGCATATGCAAGACCCCGAGTTTCGGCGCGAGCATGAGGCTGCTCGGAAGCGGATTGACCAGGTTGATGCCGTCGTGCGGGCGCTTGACCAGCTATGCATCGAAGCGGGCCTGCCAAAGGCAGAGTTGGCTCGTCGCATTGGCAAAAACCCGGCAGCGGTAAGGCGTCTCTTCAGTTCAGCGGCCAATCCAGAGCTTGAAACCGTCGCTGCCCTCGCCGTTGCCCTCGCCGCCGAAATCAAGACTGTCTCTAACAAATCGTCAAACGGCGCAACACGACGTGTATCGCGTGACATTGCTGGCAAAGGTTAATCGAGATTGGCCTGAGTACGCACTTGGTTTTGCTGCCGGTACTCAATGCTGTCGATAGCCTTAGCGGCAGCACTGCCTGAGAAACTATCGGCCCCGTCACGTTCCAGGATGGTCCGCAGCGTGGGCAGAGCGCGGACATCGGCTAAATCAGCTAGCGCCCCCGCGATGAAACGGAGCACATCTCCATCACTCTCTGTTAGCATGGCGTCGATGAGCGCCTCGACGGCACGCTTATCGCCAAGCAAGCCGAGTGCCATGGCCGCAAATGCACGCACACCCTTGTCCGCGTTGGCGAGGATTGTTATCACCCACTCCACATCGCTTTGATTGCCGATGTGCCCGAGCGCCAGCGCCACGCTGCCAAGAACGGGGCCGTCCTGATCCACGCGCATGGAGCGTATCGCTCGCAATGCTTGCTCTTGTTCGATGCCCATTTGAGCCAGGCGCCAAAGGGCAATGACCGCTGCCGACCTCACGTTGGGCTCACCGTCGTCAAGTGCGTCGAGCAGGATGTCATAGGTCTGGGTGCTATCGGGCCCAATGAGGCGGAACGCCGCTTCGACACGTACCGCGCCGTCCGGTTCGACCTGTAACAAGTTGTTGAGTTCCCTCACGGCCTGCTCGTGGTCAAAGAACCCGAGCATTCCTGCCGCTTCTCGACGCACCGCGCTATCCTCGTCGTGCAGCCGGTCCGCTAACCGCTCCGCGACCTCCCTCTCGATGTCGGGAGACCCAAAACCCTGTTCGCCCAGCGCGACGATCGCCTCGCGACGTACCTGTGGGTCGGGGTCGTCAAGCGCGTGTAGCAATGTCCCCAAGTCGGGACGGCCTGGCGTCGTGGCCGCGCTTCCGTTCGCCATGGTTACGCTCCCGACATTATAGGAGCCGGACCCTCGTTACGGGCAACCAGCGATACTTCTCGGCTGGCCCACATGCCGGGCGAGTTAGTGGTGGGAGCGATGTGGAGGGAGGGGACGTGAGCGGAGAACAGTGAGCACAGTTCATCCTCCTTTGCTCCCTCTCCCGCGCACGGGAGCGGGGCTGGGGGTGAGGGTTCCCGGGGGGTGAGGGTCTCCTAACGCGGCGCGTACTGGATGGTGTCGCCGAGGACCTCGTCGACGCGCTTCAGCACGTCGTCGGTCAGCCGGACGTCGACGGCCTTAGCGTTCTCCTCGACCTGTTGCGGGCGCGAGGCGCCGATGATGGCCGAGCTGACGTTGGGCTGGCGCAGCGTCCAGGCGATGGCCATGGCCGCCAGCGAGTAGCCCGCTTCCTGGGCCACACCCTGCAGTTGCTGCACCTTCTCCAGCACCTCGTCTTTCATCACCTGCTGCATGAACATGTTGGACTCGGGGTCAGCCGCGCGCGTGCCCGCCTCGGGCTGCTGGCCCGGCTTGTACTTGCCCGTCAGCACGCCCTGCGCCAGGGGCGAGAAGACGATCTGGCCGATGCCCTCGCGCTCGCACAGGGGGATGACGTCGCGCTCGATGTATCGCTGGAACATGTTATAGACGGGCTGGTTAGAGGCCAGGCGGTGCAGGTTGCGCCGGTCGGCGAGGGCCACGGCGTCGCCGATCTGCGTGGCCGACCACTCGGAGACGCCGGCGTACAGGATCTTGCCCTGCGAGACGAGGTCGTCGAGGGCGCGCAGGGTCTCGTCGAGCGGCGTCTCGGGATCGTAGCGGTGGCACTGGTACAGGTCGACGTAGTCGACGCCGAGGCGCTTGAGGCTGGCCTCGCACTGCTCCATGATGTGCTTGCGCGAGAGGCCGTGGTCGTTGGGACCCTCGCCCATGGGGAAGAAAACCTTGGTGGCCAGCACGTACGAGGCGCGCGGGAAGTCCTTGAGCGCGCGGCCCACCACGGTTTCGGCTTCGCCGCGCCGGTAGCCGTTGGCCGTGTCGAAGAAGTTGATGCCGAGGTCGTAGGCCTTGTGGATGCATTGGATTGCCGCGTTGTCCTCGACCGACCCGCCGTAGGTCAGCCAGCTACCCAGGCTGATCGCGCTCACCTGCACGCCCGCATTGCCAAGATGTCGATATTCCATAGTTGTTAGTCCTTCGTTGTTAGTCGTTAGCCAGGACATGGCCCATGGCTATCACCCCGCTCTTCAAGGGTACACGACATGGCGCGGACGTACCTCGTCCGCGATAACAGTCGTATGGCCAACCGAGCGGGAGGGCCTGCGACTAAAGGCGCATGGCAAACCACGACGACTAAAGTCGTTTGGGACATGATGATGTAGCCGATGGTCGAGCGTGGCCTTCGTCCGGCTAAGGTGCGCGTCCTAATCCTAACCAGACACTTCAGTGTCCGTGGTTTGCCATGCGACTTCAGTCGCAGGTGTCAGCGCAGCAGGCCTTTCAACTCGCCAGGATCTCGCCCCTCTTCCAGAGCGCGGCGCCCAGCCAGAGCACGAGGGCGGCCAGGGCCGCGACGCCGAGCGCCGCGCCCAAGACGGCGATGGGCGGCAGCGTGCCGATGGCCACGGCGAAGAGGGCCGTGGCCACGCTGACCGGCAGCGAGACGAAGGTGACGGTCGAGGAGGCCCCGGTGACGGTGTGCGAGCGCGAGGAGATCAGCAGCGCGGCCCCGTTGACCAGCAAGGAGAGCGCAAACAGGAACACGGCCGCGGCCGCCACCATGTCCAGGGGCAGCCACGCCGCGGCTTCCGGCGCGGACACGCCCACCGCCGTGACGTAGACCGTATACGACGCGATGACCGTGATCAGCCCCGGCGCCAGCGAGGCAAAGAGCTTGCCCACGATGATGGCGCCTAGCGGCGCGGGCGTGGCCAGCAAGGCTGGCAGCGAGCGCCGCTCGCGCTCGGCGGCAAAGGCGATGGCGGCGAACTGCGCGCTGAACAGGATGGGGAAGATGCCCAGCCAGACTAACAGGCTCTGCACCAGCCCGCGCAGGCCGGTGACGTGCAGCGAGGCGTGCACGCGCCCGACCGCGCCGAGTCCCACGACCGAGCTCAGCCGCGTGACGACGCCGACAAAGCCCGCGCCGGCCGCGAGCGGGATCACGATGCCGAAGCCGATGGCGAAGATCAGCATGCGCCGCTGATGCAGGATGCTGTTAGCCTCGCGCCAGGCGATGGTCCAGGTCGCGTTCAGACCGTTTGCCAGTGTCGCATTCATCGTGTGCTGTCCTCCGCGTGCTCGGCCTCTTCAATCGTCTCCAGGTAGACCTCGCCGAGGCCGCGGGGCCGCGGGGCCAGACTGACCACCGCGGCCCCGCGCGCCACCAGCGCCGCCACGACAGCGGCATTGGTCCGACGCGGCCGGTCGGTGGCGTAGGCGATGGTATGTTCGTCCGCTTCCTGGTCCACCAACTCGACGCGCCGCAGGCCGTCGAACGACTGGAGGGCGGCCAGGTGGCCGTTGGGCGGGCCGACCAGGGTCAGCGCAAACGCCTCGCTGCCGTCGGGCAGCCTGCGCAACTCGGCCGGCGTGCCCTGGCGGCGCAGGCGACCGCGCGCCACGATGGCCACGCGGTCGCAGATCGCCTCGGCCTCGGGCAGGTTGTGCGTGGAAATGATCACCGCGTCGCCGGCGCGTTTGCGCTCCAGGATATACTGCTGGACCGCGCGGGCCGAGAGGGGGTCGAGCGCCGAGGTCGGCTCGTCGAGCAGCAGCACGGGCGGCCGGTGCAGCAGCGCGCGGGTCAACGAGACCTTCTGGCGCATGCCTTTGGAGAGCGTCTCCAGTTTGGCGCGCCGCTTGGGCGTCAGGCCGAATCGCTCCAGCAGCGCGAGCAGGTGGGGACGGATGTCCGCCGCGCGCAACCCGTAGAGGCGGGCAAAAAAGAGCAGGTAGTCCTCGACGGTCATCTCCTGGTAGAAGCCCGGCTCGTCGAGCATGATACCGACGCGGGCGCGCACCTGGTTAGGGTCGCGCCTCACGTCGTAGCCAGCCACGCGGGCCTGTCCCATGGAGGGAGAGAGCAGCGCGGCCAGCATTTGCAGCGTGGTCGTCTTGCCGGCTCCATTGGGCCCCAACAGCGCCAGCACCTCGCCCGGCGCGACGTGCAACGAGACATCGTCGATGGCCGTGAGCGGCCCAAAGCGCCGCCCGAGCCCCTCGCACTGTACGAGGGGCTCGGTATCATCCGCCGTCGCCGTCGCGCGCGGCCCCACGGCCGCATCGAGTTCGGCCGTCGTGCTCAATCCCACTGCTCATCCTTTCACAGTACGGGCTGGACCTACCATTATGCACCGTCCGGTGATGGTAGGTCCAGCCCCGTCAACTCAGGATAGCAGCGATGCCGTCCCGTGCCTCTAGCCAGATCGGGCTATGCGCCGGGTCGGCAAGACGACGATGTACACGTGTCGCGTGGCCGACGCCCTGCGGGTACGAGCGGTCACGGTGACCAGGGCCAGCGCGGGTGTCGCGCTCTTGTAGGTCACGTAGAAGTACGTCACGTAAAATCCGTGAGCGTTGGCAACGCCGTTGTGCGTGACCGCGTAGCCGCGGCTAGCCTGTCGCCGTGGCTGGCCCGCGTGGCTGTTAGGAGCGGACCGTCCAGATACATGGCGGGTGCGGGACGATACAGGGTGGCCGGCGCCAGGCTTGACGACCACGTGGCTCGCGGGCTGGCCGGTCGCCGCCGGTACCTGGAACGTCACCGACACGGTCGCGCCTGGCTGGGTGTGGACCCGCACGCTCAAGAAGTGATCGTTGACCACGATGCGTGGATGCACGCGCACGCTGAGGCCGAGCGTGGGCCGTGCGGTCGGCGTCGTGGTGGACACGATGATCGTGGGATAGGCCGTCGCCGAGGGCGTCGCCATCGTGGCCGTGGCGGTCGCGGTGTTTGTGCTGGTTGCCGTGGCTGTGCTCGTGTTGGTCGCGGTCGCGCTTGGCGCGGTGGTCGCGGTCGCCGTGTTGGTTGCGCTTGGCGCGGTGGTGGCCGTGGCTGTACTCGTCGGAGTCGTCGTCACGGATGCCGCGGCCGTGGCGGTTGCCGTCGCGGAAGAAGATGCTGCACGCGTCGCGGTCGCGCTTGGCGCGGTCGTCGAAGTGCCCGTGGCTGGGACTGGGGTGGTGGTCGCGGTCCTGGAGGGAACGTTTGTGCTCGTGGAGGTCGCGGATGGCGCTGTGGTCTTCGTTGAGGTCGGCGAGGAGGCGGTCGTTGGCGTCGAGGTGGCCGGGGCCATGGTGTTGGTCGCGGTTTTGGAGGGAACGTTTGTGCTCGTCGCGGTCGCGGATGGCGCCATGGTACGGGTCGCGGTCGGCGAGGAGGCGGTGGTCGGCGTGGATGTAGCCGGTACCGCAGTGATGGTCGGCGTGGATGTAGCCGGTATCGCGGTGGTGGTCGGCGTGGAGGTGGCGCTGGCGGGCAGGGTGTAGGCAGTCAGTCTCCCATTGTTACTGTTATCGGTGACGTAGAGCACGCCGTTGGCCACGATGGGACTATCCCAGTGGACGTTATTGATACTCTTGTCCGCCCACAGTTGATTGCCGGTTGTCGGGTCGAGCGCCTGCAGACCACTATCTCCAACGTAGTAGAGCACGTTGTTAGCGATGATCGGCGAGGTACCGCCGCTCGTGTTCTTCCACACTGTGGACAGGCTCGGCTGCCCGCCGCTGCCCAGCGTCACCTTCAGCGCCGAGAGGCCTTGATCGTTGGCCACGAAGGTCCATGTGCTCCCATCGGCGGGATTGGTCCACACGGCGGGCTGGGTCAGCACCTCGCCGCCCTGCGGCACGCCGGTGATGGCAATCTCGCCGGCCGTATTGCCCGTCCCCCCGCTCAGAGTGTCAAGGTTGAGCAGGCGCAGCTTGGCGGCCTTGTCGCTCTGCAGCCCCAGGTGCGACACGCTGCTGCCCGCCAGCGGCGGCAGGATGACGGGCGCCGTGCTGCCCAGGTCCGCGTCGCCATTCTGGAGCGATTGGTAGTCGGCCGGGGTATAGGTCAGCAACGGGTTGCCGTTCTGGCCCGTGCCGTCGGGGCTGAGCGCGAAAAGGGTATCGCCCCAGTCGTGATTGGCAGGCTTGAAATCGCCGTTGCCGGTCGACATATAGACGCGATCCGTCTGCGCGTCGTAGGTCACGCCCGCCCGCGCCCAGATGGCCGACTGCACGGCGGGGCAGTCCGGAGTCCCCGGCTTTTCGACGAAGTGGACGGCATTGTTGCTGCAGTTTGCATTGAAGACGTTCTGGGCGTCCGTGTTCAGATTGATAGTCGTCACGTGGCCCTGGTAGTCGCCGTTGTCGCCGGGATAGCCGCCGTTGGCGACGTAGAGGTAGGGCGTCGTGTTCGTCCCGCTACCCGCCGTGGCTATCGCCAAATCCGAGGACCCTTTTTCGTCGAAGTCCTTGAGCGTTGTCGTCTCCGGCCAGCCGCCCGTCATGACCTCGTTCCCGTTGCCGACGGCGTACTTATGCACTTTGCCGTCGAGGCCGTAGCTGTAGACGAACTGCCGGTTGGGGTCGATCGCCGGCTCGGAGGTGGTGTAGCAGTCACTGGAGCCATTGTTGATCTTGCAGCCGTTGGGGCCGTACTGGTGGCTCCAGAGCTGCGCGCCGGTGTGGGCGTCGCGCGCCAGGATCTGTCCGTCTTTGGTGGTCAGAAAAAGCAGGTCTTGCGTCCCGTTGGCCGTGGCAACGCCGCTGAGATAGGCCGGCGGCCCGTCGGCCACGGCCGGGAGCGTGACCTGGAACAGCCGCGTCAGCGTACCAACGTTGGCCGGCGTGATCATCGTCTCCATGGTGTTGTTGCCGCTATGCTGGGCGTTGCCGTCGAACTGCAGCCAGTCGTAGCCGGATGCCCTGACCGTGAGGGGCTGTGACGCCACTAGTCCGCCGGCGGTCAGCACCACCGCGGCGACGGCCGCGATGGCGGCGACACGTTTGCCGAGGCCCACATCAATCTTGCGCGTGTTTGGATCCATCGGGTACATACCTTTCCACGAACGCCACCAGGCGCATAACAGGTCACTGGGACGCAGCAAGCAGGCAGAAATGGCCGTCTGACGATCATCTCTACACGACAACGCGGCAATTTCCGGTCCACAGCGGCGCCGCCTTTCGTAGTATAACCATCCGCTTGATCTTAACGGTATAGGACATACTGCATAGCACGTCCGGTTCCGCGCCGTTTGGTCCCGCGCCCATCCCGCGGCCGTCCTACAGGCTGTCGCCCCAGGCCAGGTCGCGCGCCCGGTGGTAGCGCTCGCGCTCTTTGCGCGTCACGACCGTTTTCTCCAGGCCCATTGGCGCGCAGAGCTCCAGGATGACGTGGCCGGGCCGCGTTTGCGGGTGGCGCAGTACCCGACCAGCGATGGCGCTGTGCGTCCCCGGCGGACGGGCCAGGGCGACATAGGAGTATTTCTCGTCCTCGTAGCCGATAGATACACCCTTGGCCTGCATGTGCGCGCGGCTGCGGGTGACGCGGCGGGAAAAGTGACACCAGTCGCCGTCCGCCATGGGACAGACACGGTCGTGGGGACACGGCGCGACGACCGTGCCGCCGGCCGCGATGACCCGTGCCCGCGCCTCGCGCACCACGGCAAACCCGGCCGGCGTGCCGGGTTCGACGATCAGCAGCACCGCGTCGTCCGCGGCGGTATCGGCGCTACCGTCGTCCGCGCGGGCGCCGGTCGCGGCCCAAAGCCTATCTACCACGTCGTCGCGCCGCTCGGGCGGTACCTCACCCAGCGTATAGGACGAGACGACGAGATCATACGAGGCGGGCGTGCTCTTGCTCTCCTGCTCCCAGACGCCGGTCAGGTCGACTCGGCGCCACCGGGCACCCCGTAGCGCGGGCGAGGCGGACCGAGCGGCCAGGCGCCGGCCCAGCCTGATCATCCGCTCGTCGCGCTCCAGCAGCGTTACGCCGCCCAACTCGGGCCAGACCTCGGCGGCGGCCCAGGCAGCGGTTCCCGGACCGGCCCCGGCATCGAGCAGGACGCGCGGCGTCCAGCCCGGCCGCCGCTGGCGCACATACTCCAGGGCCGCGCCGACGGTAGCGAGCGTCGCGGGTAGGCGGTAGGCGGCATAGGCGGCAACCTCACCCTCCGAGCGCAGCATCGGACCGGCGACCCCGCCTGAGCGGCCGTCGCGGTAGCGTTGCGAGAGGGCGGCTGTCGTGGCGGCAAGGCTGCGCGCCGGGACGTCCGCCAACGCCTCGGCAAGGGCAAGGCGGAGACTGTTGGGTAGGTCCATACGAGTGGTTAGTGGCTAGTGGTTAGTGACGAGTGAGGTGGGGACGAGTGAAGAGTTGTACCATAGCCTTACCTTAGCAGACACTGGCCTCACTAGCCACTAATCACTCGTCACTCGTCACTCGTCACTCGTCACTAACCACTCGTCACTAACCACTTGTCACTCCTTCGCTGCGCCCGCGGCGAAGGTGTTGGTGAAGAGGGTGGGCGGGAGGGTCGCGGGCACGGGCTGGCCAATGGCGCGCAGCACCTGCCGCGAGCTTTGCCACTGCGCCGGGTCGACGTAGCCCAGCCCGTGGGCGCGCGTGCCGGGGCCATGCCAGAAATCGATGGCGCGCAGCAGGACGGCGTACTGGTCGTCGGCCGCGCGGCCGCGCAGGGTGGTCAGTCCGCCTACCTCGCGTGCCACGGCGAAGGCCATGCGCGGGTCCCTGATGGTGTCGGCGAGTCCATGCAGCGTGGCCTGCACGAAGGCGCGCGCCACGGCGGCATGATGGGCGGCGAAGCTCTCGCCAGTGATAACGCCGGGCGCGACCAGATTGGCGACGCGACTGACCTCCAGTGTGACCACCTGGTAGCCGCGCCGCGCCAGCAGCACCGGCTCGTTGACGCTGTAGCCAACCGCGGCGTCGACGCGGCCCAGCGCCACGCTGTCGACCTGCGTGTAGCCAATGGCCTCGATGCGCACGTCGTTGGGCGTCAGGCCGGCCGTGTGCAAGGCCGCCAGCAGCCCGACGTAGACCGTGCCGTAGAGTCCGGGAACGCCGATGGCGCGCCCGCGCAAGTCGGCCACGGAGCGGATGCCGCTCCTGGCCAACGCGAAGATGGCCACGGGGAAGCGCTGATACTCGCTCATGATATAGGAGATAGGGATGCCCCGCGCCGCGGCCGCGATGACCTCGGTGCCGTCGGTATTGGCGAAGTCGACGTTGCCCGCCCCCACCAACTCCGTCAGATTGGGCGCGCTGGCGTAGCTGAAGGTCACGTCCAGACCGGCCTGGCGGTAGTAGCCGCGTTGCGCGGCCACGTAGAACGGCGCGAACTGCACGCTGGGCACGTAGCCCATGCCGATGGTGACCCGTCGTAGCGCGGGCGCGGCGTGCGGCGCATGGGCGGCCCGCGTGACGGGCGTGACGGAGGGGGCAGTATGGGCTGGGCGCGGGATCAAGGGCAGCGCGAGAGCTAGCGCCACCAGGGCGAGCAGCACGGAGGGCAGCGCCCAGCTTAGGGTTGCACGTCGAGCCATTGTACAGTTGTCCTTTCGGCGATCGTGACCAATCCAAATAAGAAGACGCTGAGCAACACCGTGGCGATCAGCCCCACGAAGCCTCTAGCCGCGTCCGAGCCGCTGTTGGCCGTGTTGATCATGAAGCCGAGACCGGCGCCCGCGGCCAGGAACTCGCCGACCAGCGCCCCGGTCAGCGAGAGCGTCAGCCCGATCTTCAGGCCGCTGAAGAGGACGGGCGCGGCCAGCGGCAGCTCCAGATACCACAGCGTCTGCAGGCGCGAGGCGCCGAAGACGCGCGCCACGTCGTGGTAGTCGCGTCCAACGCCGCGCAGGCCGGTGATGGTGTTGATGAGCAGGGGGAACACGGCGATCAGGGCGCTGATGAACACCTTGGGCGCCAGGCCCACGCCGAGCAACAGGATGATGATGGGGGCGACGGCCTGGATGGGTACCGCCTGGCTGGCGGCGATGAACGGCGTGGCCAGCGCGTCCAGCAGGCGCACGTGGGCGATGACGTAGCCGCACACGCCTGCGATCCCGACGGCGATGGCGAAGCCGCACAGGGCCTCTTGCAGCGTCACGCCCGCGTTGGAGAGGAGGTCGCCGCTGCCCAGCTCGTAGGCGAACTCCTGGGCAACGGTCAGTGGGGTGGGCAAGATAAAGGTGGGCGCCACGCTGGCGAGGCAGACGGCCTCCCAGACGGCGTAGATCAGCCCGGCGAACAGGCCCAGCGAGAGCAAGGGGGTGAGAATAGTGGCCGTGGCGCCACGGCCGACCTCGCGCGACCCCCGTCTTGCTCGTGGCCGTAGGGTCAAAGCTTCGCCCGTACCGCCAGGCACGGGGGTCCCGCTACCCACGGAGGCGCGCGCGAGCATGCCCGTGGCCGGCGCGTTGCCGTTATCAGTCCCGGATGTAGAGTCAGGGTTAGCGCGCCGCTTGGCGCCGCGCGTAGACTCTTGAATCGCCATCGCTTTCCTCTCAGCAAAGATAGGTACGGACGGACCGATGCAGGGTAAGAGGCGGATGGGAGGAGAGGATGGCGATCGCACGACGCGCCCCGCGGGGAGCACAACGGCGACGCCGGTAGGCCGCGCGACACATGAACGGGTGTCGTACGCCCACAACCATCGAGCCTTCTCCCATCCGGACTCTACCGTCGGCCCCGGTTTCTCACCGGATCTGCTCCACACACGACGCCGTTATGACGCGCCGTCTGTAGGGCTCGCGGGCTCGGCCTCGTGAGATTGTGGCGCTCACGAGAGCCATACCGCCGGTCGGGAATTACACCCTGCCCTGAAGGTCTCTGCTTTGTACTATATTCGGTAAAGCGCCTGGCGTCAAATGGGGACAATGGGGACCTCTATCTTTGCAGTTTTTGAGAGGGATTGAGGCATGGCGCTCGACCTGGTACCAATCTGGTACCAATCTGGTACCAATCTGGTACCAATCTGGTACCAAGAGGTAGCTCACACCGCCTTGCAGCCAGGAGGAGCGCCATGCCTATCCCGCTTGTATGCCTTGACGCGCGTGTCCGCCAGGGGGCGGCGTTTTCAGAGAGGGCTTCAGCAAGCGGCACTACCAGCGCGTCGTGACCGTGCCGCGGGGGCTGCTGCATGAGTAGCTGAGCCAGGGCGTGGCACATATGTTGCCGAGTTTGCGCTGAGAAGCCGGGGGATGGTAGGCGGGCTGCCAGCGCCATGCGAAGCGACGGTCTGCAATTGCTCGGTTGCCGTCCGGGCTCTGCATGATATAGTGCTAACGCAGAGGGGAGTGTGCCCGACGCTGATCGACCGGGTGAACGCGGAGGAGAATGTGCCTGGCTCTAATGGGTCTGGTTTCGGCCGTCAACATAATAGCGCGTGATGCGCGCAGGCGTCTTGACGCGACAGACTGATTGGAACGGTAGGCGGCAAACTCTTTGGGCGTGGAGGGCTGGCAGGGTCGCACACTCTCATGTGTCCCCGCGTTTTCGTGTCCGGCAAAGCACGGCTAACTGGCTGGCGCCCCCTATTGACGCTCTTGGCTTGCGAAGGAGGTAACGTTCGTGCCGATCCATCCCATCTTGATGCTGGACTTCTTGCAAACGGTCCTGTACATCGTCATCATCCTGGTTGCGCTGGTCTCGCTGGTCGCCTTGCTCCTGATCGTGCGTCTGGTCCTGGATGTGCTTGGTCTGGTCAAAGCGGTGCGCGGCGAGATTAAGCCCATCACCGATCAGGCGCAGCAGACCATGCGCACCGTGCAAGGAACCACCGAGTTCGTCAGCACCGGGTTGGTCAAGCCGGCCATTCAGTTGGCCAGCATCGCCGCCGGGGTGGGACGCACCGTCTCGGTCCTGCGTAGCGGCGTGATCCGCCCGCGGCCAGATAGCTTCGACAAGGGTGAGTAGGAGGCAGCAGGCATGTACGAAATTTTCAATGGCATCGCGCACATCTGCATGATTATCCTGGTGCTGGAGGCGCTCATCCTGCCTGTTGGCCTGCTGCTGGCGATTGGCGCGGGCGGACTCTTCGCCGAGGGCTTCATCAAGAAGAAGGTGGGCGGCCTCATACCACGGGCACGCAAGCTGCCAAGCCAGGCCAACGGCCTCGTCGAGCGCGTCTGCGGGTTCATCGCGTGGCCGGTCATTCAGGGAACCAGCCTGTGGCGCGGTACCAAGGCCGGCGCTGCCGCCCTACGCCGTCAGGCGACCCAGCAACGGACGATTCGTCCGTAGCCTAGAGGACGCGCAGGATCTCCCAGGCGTCCTCCTGCTCGTGTTGGACGGCTTGCTCGGCCAGCCGGCGCTGCAGCCGCACGAACGGGTCCAGGATATACTCGATCTGGCCGCGTCGCAAGCCCATCCCCTCCAGTGCGGTGTACTGCAAGGCCATACCGCGCTCCATATCGTTGCAGATCGAGCGCAGCAAGACGCCCACATCGGCATCCTCGATCACATTGTCCTCGCCCTCGTGCGCCCCAGGATACTGTGGGGGAGCCTTGCCCTGGGTCCGTGCCACGCGGGGATAGTCGACGTCCGTCGTGATGCGGTCGCTCGTCCCTACAAGCTTGACGCGGAAAGACCATTGATCGCCGAAGTCGTATAAGAACAGGAACTCTTTCCTTCCCCGTTTGCCGGGGAGGGGTAGGTCGCGAACAGACACGGCGCTGGCCGGGCGTTCCGGCGCGAAGCCCTGTGCCCGTCCTACCTCGTCGCCGTCGTAGCGCGTCTTGTCGTCCCAGGCCTTGCCGCTCAGAAAGAAGGACCACAGGTGGTCCTCGTCAAAGTCGAAGGCGCGGGGGATGATCGCTCCCAAATCGGCCAGGGTTTGGTTGGCGGCGATGTCGATATCGCGCCAGACGGGCTCCATAGTCTCCGCGGGCTCCGACTCCTCCCACCCGTCGGACGTTGGCCTCTGCGGCAGGCGGACACGGAATCGGTAGATAGGAGGCTCAAGCAACACATGGTGGGGCATAGCAGATATTCCCCCTCCCATAGATAATACCGCTCCAACACGCCGACTCACAAGGAGCAATGCCCCGGAAGCCAATCGTCCGATGTGAGAATGTCGCGACGTATGCAGGGTGACGGCCCCGCGACGGCATCCTGTCTATCCCTACGCGCAGCGCCAACTCTATATTATCGCACGCGGTATCATACGCCATGTAGCGCCTGTTTCGGGCGCCCTCCCAATGGCATCATCGCGGCCAGCACGCTGCGACACTGAAGGATTAGGATGCGGCGCGGACGCGATAGGCGTTGACATGCCGGGGGCCGCGGACTAACGGCCGCTGGTTGATAAGTGAGGAGTGAACGCTTTATGACTCCGCTCGACACGATCACGCCGGGCATCTTGCGCCGGTTGTTGCGCCAACAAGTCTACCTTGCGCTCTGGGCGGCCGCCTGCGGCTGCATCCGGCCGTGGTCATCTTCCGCCCTGCTTGCCGGCAATGCGCTGCTGGGCATCCTGGGCGTGCTGCTGGCCGCGCCAGTGGCGGCGACGGTCAACATCGCGCTGACCTACCTCATCACCGAGGGGGCGCTCTCGACGGCCGCCGTGACTGTGGACAACGACCTCCCGTTGCGGCCTACCACGCCCGGCGTTCCTATACAGGGCATACAGGGCATACAGGGCATACAGGGCATACAGGGCATACAGGGCGACACGAGCGTCCCTACCACGCGCGGCGGGCAAACCGATGCTCCCACCGCTACCTCCGCACCGGCGCCAGCGTCGACGTCCGCGGCCGGCCAGCAACAGGCGTAGGTAAAGGTTGCCGCTCTGGTCGATGGCATCATTTTCGACCCCGAGATCGGCGACTTCACGGCAGTTCCCGTCGGGTCACACCCAGGGTAGACATAGCTTTGAGTGCCATTGTTGACGCACTATCTACTCACAATAATCGACAGGCGCAAAGTGGACGGATTCTCTAGCAGACAAAAGGAGAGGCTGTGCCAAAAGGCGCAGCCTCTCCTTCTATGGTTGCAGGGGTTGGATTCGAACCAACGGCCTTCGGGTTATGAGCCCGACGAGCTGCCACTGCTCCACCCTGCGACGTCGAGCGAGGAAATAACCCCTGGCAAGGGCCTATCCTCCCATGCAGTTGCCCACACAGTACTGTCGGTGCTGCGCCGTTTCACGACCGTGTTCGGAATGGGAACGGGTGGTTCCAACGCGCGGTATCACCAGGGAATCTGTTTCGCTCTTTCGTTGCCGTGTTACCGGCTACTCCCGAATATTACTACCCTCCCACGCCGATGTCAAGGGCAATTTTGTAGTCTAACATCGTTTGACAAAACGCCGTCGCCGCCGGTTTCCACCCGTTCGACTGGCGCCACTCCGCCGCGGAGATGACGCTCAACGGGTCTATCCCCTGGCGGATCGCGACTCGCAGCGTCTCGCGCCTCACGGCCGACCTGCGTGGGCTCCGGCTCGACGCGCTCGAGATCGGCGGCAGCGCCAGCCAGGTGGAGGTAACGCTGCCGCGACCTAGGCGATGATGATCTCTTCGCCGGCGTGCGCGCGCTCCAGTAGCTGGGACAGATGCGTCTTGGCGACGTGAACGTTGATCACCGTATCCATACGGAATCTCCTTGACGTAGTTTATCAGCCGTAGTCCACTCGCGAGTTGTCTAGCAGCCTAGCTCACACCGCGACCGCGTCGTCCAGCGCGGCGCCCGCAAACTGGCTGTTGTACAACTTGAACAGCCAGGTATCCTGCAGCACCATGCCGAAGAGACGGCGCAAGGCCCCGCGCTTGAGGTCCCTGATGTCCACGCCGTCAATGGTGATACGTCCGCCGTTGACGTCATAGAAGCGCAGCAGCAGATTCACCAGCGTCGTCTTGCCGGCGCCGGTTGGTCCGACGATCGCGATGGTCTGACCCGGCGTGACGTCGATCGTCATGTCCGCGATGAGCGGCGTGTCCTCCTGGTAGCGGAAGGCGACGTCGTCGAAGGCGGCCGCGCCCCGCGGGTGCGCGATGACCGCCGCGTCGGCGCGGTCGGGGACCTCTTCCGCTTCATCCAATAGTTCGAACACGCGCTCCGCCGCGGCCACGGTGGACTGAATGATGTTGGCGATATTGGCCGTTTGCACGATGGGCATCGTGAACTGCTGAGCGTACTGAATAAAGGCCTAAATATCGCCGATGGCGATCTGGCCGCGCGTGACTAGGATGTTGAGCGCGCCCAGTTCTCTTTGTTGCGCCGCGAAGTAGCGCTGTGATCGCTTGGCCACCAGCCCGGTGACCAGCACGTACAGCGGCAAGGTGATGATGACGATCCCGGTCAGCAGCGGACTGATGGTTAGCATCATCACGACGACGCCCACGATGGTGACGAGGGAGGTGATGAGCTGCGTCAAACTTTGCTGCAAGGTGGTGGCAATAGTGTCGACATCGTTGGTGACGCGACTCAAGATCTCGCCGTGGCTGCGCGCATCGAAGAATTTCAGCGGCAAGCGCGCCAGCTTATGGTCCACGTCCGTGCGCATGTCATAGCCGGTGCGCTGCGCAACTCCCGCCATCATGAATTGCTGGACGTAGCTGAAGAACGCGCTGATGACGTACAGGCCGATCAGGATCAGCAGGATGTGCGCGATGCCGGCAAAATCCATCGCCGGAGCGGGACGGCCCGTCCGCGCGGCAACGATCCTGGCGACCACGCCGGCGAAGATTTTGGTGGTGGCCTGTCCCAGGAGCTTGGGGCCGACGATGTTGAACACCGTGCTCAGCATGGCGAAGACGACGACGACGACGAGCTTGAGGTATGCTTCTGCTTGTGGATTCTGTGGGCCGTTACCGGATACGAACGTGCGGCGCCGCGCGAGCCCCATCCTACCGAAGGCTAGCGCCCCTTGTGCCCCTTGTAAGGAGGAGTTGTTGGAACTTGGCGTCTACACCTTCGCGGACCTGATGCCCGATCCGCGAACCGGCCGCGCGATCAGCCTCGCGCAACGCCTGCGCGACCTGATGGAGGAGATCGAGCTCACCGACGCGGTCGGCCTCGACGTCTTCGGTGTTGGCGAGCACCACCGCGTCGATTTCGCCGTCTCCGCGCCCGCCGTGGTGCTCGCGGCCGCCGCGATGCGCACGCGGACCATCCGCCTGACCAGCGCGGTCACCGTGCTCAGCTCGGGACCCGGTGCGGGTATTCCAGGATTTCGCCACGCTCGACCTGCTCTCCGGGGGATCTGTCAGAACTCAGAATACAGCCCCGCAAAGCAGCATCGACGTGGCCATAAGTGCGGCATGACCGTCAAGATCGAAGATCCTTACTCCGCCCATTCGACGACGGCGAGCCTGTTCCTGGGGATCTCGATGGCGCACGGGAACGCGGCCTCCTCCACGTCATGGTAGGGCCGATGGATCCGGACGCGCCGACCCGCTGCCCCCTCGACCGTGATGGCGACGCGCTCGGCGCCCCGCTCGAAATGCGTTAGCACCAGCGCGCGGGCGCCGCCCCGCGCCTCCGTGAAGAGGGTGAAGGTCACCTTGGGGTTATCGACGGCCACACCGCGTGGCTCCACCAGGCGCCCGTACCACAGCACACCCCGCAGACGGCGCCGGATGCGCAAGACCTCGGCGGCGTACGCGGCCAGGGCTGGCTCGTCGCTGGCCGTCCCGTGCAGGTTGCGGGCCTCGATGTTGAGGATATGCCCGTAGCGCACGCAGTTGTTGATGAGGCCGTCGTCGAGGCCCATGATGCAGTTGGTCAGCCGATACTCGGGGAAGACATACTCTAGCACCGGGATGTGGTCCCGGGTGAAGAAGCGCGTGTAGGCCGCGTCGACGATGGGTACCATGCGATCCAACCACGCCTCGGTCGCCAGGTGGAAGTCGGGATTGGCCAGCTGTCCGTAGGCCTTCGCCTCCGTCATGATGGCCAGCATCGCGCGGCGGAACGCCAGGTCCTTGTCCTGCTCGGCGTCGAAGGCCAACCCATGGAGCGCGTTGGTTTTGTCGAGTTGCAGTCCGTCTGGGCGCAGATCGGCCATCCCGCGCAGTTGCTCCGCGATGACATCGCGGAACGGCGTCGTGAGGTCCATGTTCACCTGTTTGGGGGCCGCCGGGCCGGTAGAGCCAAGGCATGTGTGGTAGCCCCAGCCGAACGGCGCCGGTTCGTTGCCCCAGTAATCCTTGAGCGTGTAGCGGCGTAAGTCTGTCTTGAACCACGCGGTCTCCAGGTTAGCCACCTGGACATTGCCGAACAGCAAGACATGCACGCCCATCTCCTGGCAGGCGTGGACGGCTTCGACGAGCTCGTCGCGCGTGCCCAGGCGCGGATCGGGCGTGTACCGCGGGAAGTCGCGATCGATACCCCCGATGTCCCACCCGTCGATCTGGATGACGTTGATGCCGTACCGCTTGGCGTCGCGCGCGATCGTGGGCAGGTCCGCGAAGGTGTAATTGTGGGTGTCGTCGGGGAAACTGATGATCGTGGACTGCCAGGCGTCCTCGTGGTAGAGCCAACTGCCGGACTTGTCGAACAGGAAATGCCGGTCGAACCAGGCGCGGTAATAGTCGGCGGCGGCGTACCAGATTCCCTCGTGGAAGTGGAACACGATCGGAGGTCCCTGCCAGTCCTCCCCGGCCCGCGCGAAGGGGAAGGACACCCAGGCGAGCGTGGCGCCGATGGCCCGACCAGCGGGTACCTCGTCGGGCTCGGGCCAGCGATCCTCGAATGCGTGATTGGGGAACAATTGCTGTGCGATCATGCTGACGCGCGGCTCGAGGTCGTGATTGCCGATATAGACCCCTTTACGCGCGCGGGCATGGTACAGGTCGCACCACGGCAGGCTATCGTACGTGTGCAGCCAGAGCGGATGGGCCTCGCCCAGGCCCACATGGGGAAAGGCCGCGTAGAAATCGCGTTCGTGCGCCATCCACATCTG
>JAABUQ010005122.1_pt1 | contig 21370 bp, 24 predicted proteins | sample 5560001 | NCBI WGS metagenome assembly JAABUQ01 (sample SAMN10711888, study PRJNA513371) | rock metagenome | isolation source: Antarctica rocks | place: Antarctica: Victoria Land, Finger Mt nord | collected 2015-12-18
TATTGGTGCAGGTTCGGCAACATCTAGCGGTACGAAAACAGTTAAACCTTTAGGTACGCACTCGACATCAATCGGTGTGGTCCCAATAATTTCTCCATCCACCACTACTTTCTGTGGAGGAATCGTGCGGACAATCGCTCGTCTGGTGCGGAGATAGCCAATGTCATCCCGCTCGGCAACATTGTGATTTAAGGCAGTGCTGAGTAAATGATAAGAAGCAGCCAGCGCCCCTGTCTTATTTAAAGGTGCCACAACGGTGATATCCAGCAGTCCATCATCAAAATTTACCCCGTCTGAACCTTGAGCTAAAATTGACGTAGGCGGAGCGGCATTTGCTACTGTCACAGCCGCCGCCGTCAGTTTTATCACTTTGTCTTCAGTTTCAATCTCGACTTCAAAGCTTTTTAAATCTCGCCACTGTTGAATTCCAGCTAGCACGTATGCCAGCACTCCCAAACGATTTTTGGTTTCTCGATTGGCTCTGTCTACCGTTGCTGCCTCAAATCCAACACCAGCCAGCAATACCATTGCTCGTCCATTACACCGAGCCGCATCGATCGTTCGTACAGCACCACCCAGAATTGTCTGACAAGCAGCTTCAATTGTGTCAGGCAGTCCTAAAGCGGCAGCAAAAGCATTAGCCGTACCGCGAGAGATCACACCCATTGAGATGTTTGTTCCCACCAAGGCAGCAGCAGCAGCAGATAGGGTGCCATCGCCACCAGACACAATAATTGTCTCAGCACTACTAGCGATCGCTTCTGAAACAATCTCATCAGCATCAACTTCCGGTGTCGTCAGTCGAATTTCTAAATTAATACTCGGCTCCAACAGTGAGCGGATAGTCGCCAAGTCTTGCTCTGGATTGTTTTGACCAGAGGCTGGATTGAAAATTAGATAAGCAGAACGGTTCATCAAGTGTCCTACAGGTATAGTCTCTCTATTTCAGGCTTAAAGCAAAGCCATTGAGTAGACTAAAGATGTCATTAGATAGGAGAAGCCTACCAGTGAGGATCAGCAGGACACCGGATCGGGAAGATTCACCAGAACAACTCGGTGGATCGCGTCACCAAAATAGTACTATTGTGCCCACTGCTCCATTACCGGAACATATTAGTCGAAATATAGATACTATCATAGCGTTGCATACACGCAACGAAAAAGACCTGCCTCGACATCGACGGTTTGTAGAAGCTATGACGGCTTTTTTTGGTCGCCCGTTATTTTTGTACAGCATCTTGTTGGCGATCGCTCTTTGGATATTGCCTAATACTCTGCCACGACGCTTTGGTATCCGACCTTTTGATCCTCCTCCCTTTGCCTGGCTGCAATTTGCGCTCAGCGTTGGTGCGTTTACCGTGACAACCGGAGTTTTAATTACACAAAATCGTCAAGAGAAGTTGGCAGAGCAACGGGCACAGCTTAGCCTGCAACTAAACCTATTGTCAGAGCAAAAAATTGCTAAGATTATCGCCTTGATTGAGGAACTACGCAGCGATCTTCCCAATGTGAAAGATAGACACGATCCTGAAGTAGAAACTTTAACAGAGGCAGCCGATCCACATGTGTTAATGGAGGCGTTAGAAGAAAGACTAACACAAGAGTTAGCAGAACTAGAGAAGCAGGAATCTAGCTAACCCCAAACAAAAGATGTCTTTTTACCAAGCCAGAGCAATTGGTCCACCAAACTTGCGCATCTCGGCAAAAAGCTTGCCTTGCGGACCTCCCTCTGGCAGAGTTGCCAAGTAAATAGCAGTCTCGGCTCCCTCCTCGGCTGTGAATGGAGCATCTGGACCACCTATGTCTGTTTTCATCCAGCCAGGAGAGTAAGCGTTTACTAATACGTTTGTTCCTTGTAGTTCCTTAGCTAGAAGGGCAGTTAAACCATTGAGTCCTACTTTAGAAAGTCGATAAGAAGGGGACAGAGGGTAATAATCGCTGACAAGCGAGGTAAGCGAAGCCATTTCAGTCGAAACATTCACGATTCGACCGTAATTTTGCTCTTTCATCAGTGGAATCAGTGCCTGAGAAATTCGAGCGACAGCTAGAACGTTGTTGGTAAAAGTTGAGAGCATTGTCTCGATCTTTGCTGTGAGAAGGCTTGACTCGGTTTGTTCTTTCGGATTCACACCTGCGTTGTTCACGAGAATGTCCGCTTTGCCATGCGTTTGCTGTAGCCAGATAGTGAACTGCTTGACGCTTTCGTCGCTAGCAACATCAAGCGTTTGGTAGTCTGCATCTACTCCTTCAGTCGCCAGACGCTCTTGCGCTGTCAGACCTTGTTGTTCGTTGCGACTAGTTACGACTACTCGGATTCCCTCTGTTTGTCCCAGTTTCCGAGCGATCGCATATCCCAAACCTTTGCTGCTACCTGTTACAACTGCGATCTTTTGTTGCATATTCATATGATTTATCCTTGTTTATTAGCGATTTATCCCATTGGAGGCGCAATTGTTGCCCAACGTTCAGCAATCTTGCCGTCAGCTAACCTCCAAAGCACGAAGCCTTTGAATTCACGCTTTTCACCTGTTAATGTTGTGACGCGCCAGACGTTGCGTACCATCACTTTGTCGCCTTCAGCAATGATGTCTTCGACTGTGACATGTATGTCGGGAAACTTGATATACACCTTTTCCATCATCTGTTTAGCAGGTTCAGGACCAATTGACTCTCGGTAAGGTTCGTCATGATCCAAAAAATCGGGAGCAAAGTTGTGGTAGGCAATTTCGGAATTCTTGCGATTGACGAATTCTTCAAAGTGATTAATGATAAAAGCCTTATTCCGCTCTAGCTCCTGTTGCGTAGTCATCATTTCACCCTTAGTACAACCTTCAATCAAAACTTTAACAGCGCCCAATTGATTAAGCAAATCGATATTTGATATATTAAATATTGATGAAATCGATAAACTTAGCCTCGATCGATTTAAACCTTCTAGTCACGTTTGAAGCGTTGCTGGAGGAGCGCAGCGTCACTGGTGCGGCACGGCGGCTCAATCTCGGTCAACCGGCGATGAGCGCTGCCCTGGGACGCTTAAGATCTTTATTTGGCGACGAACTATTCGTCCGTATTGGCAAGGAGATGCGACCAACCTCTAAAGCAACAGAACTCGCACCAGGCATTGTAGCGGCGCTTAGACAAATACGGCAAACTGTTGAAGCTAGTAGGACATTCGATCCGACTTCGGTCGAGCAAAGCTTTAGAATCAGCAGTTCAGATTACACCAGCTTTGTTGTGGTTCCACCTCTACTTGACTTTTGTCACCAAACTGCACCCAGCCTCGATCTCAGAATAATTGAGTTTGAAAAAGACAGTGTTAGTCAACTCTTAGAACAAGGTGGAATTGACGTAGCTTTGGGTGTGTTCCCAGTCCTACCTCAGCGATCGCTTTGCCTACCACTGTTTGAAGAACGATTTGTCGGCATAGCCCGTAAGGGACACCCTGCTGTGACTAATGGTGCGATGAGTGTAGAAGAATTTGCCGCTTTACCGCACGCTTTAATGACAACTCGGCGTGACGCTATCGGGCAGATTGACAAGGTGCTAGCACGTTACAACTTAAAGCGCCGTATAGCACTAACTATCCCGCATATGCTCGTCCTGCCGTTTGTCATCTCGTCAAGCGATCTAGTTTCATCCGTACCAAGTCGTGTAGCATTGCGCTTCGCCAACATTAGTAGTTTAGAAGTTTTTGAACTTCCGGTTGAGTCGGAACCGTGGACTGTATCAATGATTTGGAGTACGCTGACTGACAAAGATGATGCCAATAGTTGGCTACGCCAAGCGATTAGAACTGCCTGTCAGCCCTTCCTTAACACTTGTGCAAATAACCATGAAAGATATCAAGGCTGATTTAGGGTGGCGGCAATCGCTTTAAAGTTCTCCAGTCCCGCCGCCAAATTCTCGACAATTTCCATTGCTAACACGTCTGGATCGGGCAAGTTATCCAGGTCAGTGAGGCTGTTATCTTTAAGCCAGAAGATATCCAAGCTGGTTTTATCTCTGGCGATTAGTTCATCATAAGTGAATTTGCGCCAACGCCCTTCTGGGTTGTCTTCTGACCAAGTGGGCTGACGCTGGGAGCGATGCGGACTATAGCAATTGATAAAATCCTCTAAGTCTTCTTTCCGCAGAGGATTTTTTTTCAGCGTGAAGTGGATGTTGGTACGGAAATCGTAGTACCAGACTTCCTTTGTCCAGGGATCTTTAGCAGCAGGCTTATTATCAAAGAAGAGGACATTGGCTTTTACGCCTTGCTTATAAAAAACTCCGGTAGGCAATCGCAGGATTGTGTGTAAGTCGGTTTTCTCCAAAAGCTTCTTACGCACTTTTTCTCCCGCTCCACCTTCAAATAAAACGTTATCGGGTAAGACTACTGCTGCCTTGCCAGACGTTTTTAGCAGGTGCGGATGTGCTGCACGAAGTTAAGCTGCTTGTTGGAGGTGGTGGCATCAAAGTCCTGACGGTTGTAAGTAAGATCTTCTTCCTCTTGCTCACCTTTATCATTAGTAAACGTCATACTGCTCTTTTTGCCAAATGGCGGATTTGCCAGCACATAATCAAAGCTTTCAGGACTAGAGGCAATCAGCGCATCTTGGGAAGAAATCATTGATTCTCCGGTGATATCGCCGATGTTGTGCAGAAACATATTCATCAGTGCGAGGCGACGGGTGCTTTGCACAATCTCATTGCCCCGAAAGGTTTTGTCTTTGAGAAATTGGGATTGCTCTCGATCGAGCTTGTAGTTTTTGACCAGAAAATCATAAGCTGCTAGGAAAAAGCCGCCTGTGCCGCAGGCAGGATCGGCGATCGTTTTCATCGGTTCCGGACGAATACACTCCACCATTGCCCAGATCAGGGTACGTGGGGTGAAGTATTGCCCTGCTCCGCTTTTGGTGTCTTCAGCGTTTTTCTCTAGCAGTCCTTCGTAGATTTCGCCTTTGACATCCGCTCCCATTCGTACCCAGCTTTCTTTGTCGATCAAGTCGATAATTTTGAAAAGCTTGGCAGGATCTTGAATTTTGTTTTGAGCTTTAGTAAAGATTTGCCCTAGAATGCCCTTTTCTCGGCTGAGTTCCTGGAGCGTTTTGAGGTAATGGAGTTCAAGTTCTGCCCCGCGCTTGGTGGTAAGGCTGCTCCAGTTATATTCCATCGGGATACCGGAGGAGCGCTTGTAGGGAGGGCGGCTGTATTCGTCTGCCATTTTCAGAAACAGCAGGTAAGTCAATTGCTCCAGATAGTCACCATAGCCTACACCGTCATCTCGTAGGGTGTTGCAGAAGCTCCAAACTTTAGAAACGATCGACTGCGTGTTCATAGTCAAGTGAGAATGCGGGACAAATCGATCGTGAATCCAGGCAGCACCGCTTCCCCCGATAGGCTTTGGGGTGACTGAAGTATCTCTACAGGCTGTCCCTGGCGATAAATTTCAACCTGCCGATCTTGAGGATTGAGTAACCAGCCCAGCCGCACACCATTCTCTATGTATTCCTTCATTTTCGCTCGTAAGGTGTCAATGTCATCAGATGCAGATCGTAACTCCACTACAAAATCAGGAGCAAGGGGTGGAAATTTTCGCTGTTGTTCTAATGTCAAAGCTTGCCAGCGTTCAAGTCTAACCCAAGCTGCATCAGGCGATCGCTCTGCGCCGTTGGGCAGTTTGAAGCCAGTTGAAGAGTCAAAGGATAGCCCTGTGTTGTCCTCATCTGTCCAGTTTCCCAAACGCTGAGTCAGTCTACGGTTGCGATCGCCTGTCTCTCCACCTGTAGGGGACATAACTACAAGTTCTCCTGTGGCAGTTCGTTCAAGTTTTACGTCTGGGTTGTTCTGGCAAAGCTGATAGAATGCTTCGTCAGTTAGGTCAAAGAGTGACTTTAGGGACACAGTGATAGCCATCATTATCTCCTTGTCAGCTTGGGATACCTTCAATTTTCAACTGGGTTATATTCTGTTTCAATTCTGCCTTCTGATTAATTTTTTCCTGTTTAATCCGCTCTAGCAGCTTCTCGGCTGGCTCATCATTTGGATCTTGTGGAACTAGTTTACCTTCAAAGGCTTGTTTCAGTATGCTCTGCCGCAATGCCTCAGCTTTTTGCAGGTTTTCAACGATGGTGGCTTCGAGTTGATCGCAGATGGAAAGCCGCAATTCAATTTCTTGAACGATTTGTTCTTGTTCTAAATAGCTAGGTATAGGAATGGAGAGATTTGAAAGTATGGTCATGTTTATGGACGCAAGGTTAACAGTTTGCTTTGCCCGCTTGAAAAAGTAATTTTTTGCGGTTTGAGTTTGTGAGTAGTAAGCAATAAAATCAGGAATAACTGAGGGACTTAACAACCTTGCTCTAAAAACATGATTTTGATGAATACAATCTTTAATTTCTTCCTGCCAAACTGTACCTCTACCTAATTTATCTTTATCTCCACCTTCAGTATATAGAACATCGCCAGCTATTAATCTGTATTTATCTAGCTCAGACGGTAAAACCTCAATATATTTAATTAGTGATAAATCTAAATATCCGTCTTGGACGTTTGCGACTCTAAGATAAGCAAGAGAAATAGTTGTTTGTGCCTTCAAATCTCTTCCTTTTGTAACTCCGCCAACAAGTTCTGAAAGGTTCCCCAATTTTTCTAGATGCCAACAACTAGGAAATTGTGGAAGTTCGGAGAGTTCGGCTTCAGTCAAGGGTAATAATTCTTTCAACTTCTGAGGTTTAGTAGGTTTCTTCCCTACCTTCCCCTTCGCCTCCCATTTCTTAACCGCCGCTTCCCACTCCGCCAACTGTTGCTGATAGTGGTTTTCTCGCTCTGTCTTGATTTGAGCTAACAACGCTTCTCCAGTTTTGAGGTAGAGAAAGCGATCGCGTCTCCATTCCTCAGTCAGCTTCCCTTCAAACGCCCACTTCAACACTGCCTGACGATAAACCTTTAGCTGCTTCTGTGCAGTTTTTAAGCTTTCAATTCCCTGATCTATGTCAGAAAATAACTCCTCAATCTTTTCAACTATATGTTGCTGTTCACTAAGTGGGGGAAGAAAGATAGGATAGTTCTTAAGAATAGTTTGAGAAATATTAGGCTGCGCTCCTCCTTTTCCAAGTTCAGTAAATTTTCTACCTTGAGATGAAAGATAATAATATAAAAATTCATTAAATAATATCTCTCTTAATGGTTTTGCAACTGCACAAGCCTGATTTGTTGCAGCATCAATATTAAGTATTGAAGTTTTCCCAATTGTTGCTCCATACATAGCAATTGCTACAGAACCTTTAGGAAAAATTTTTGTGCTTGACTCAATAACAGCCTCTTTAGTAATTTTTTCTTCGGTATTAAAAATGTATTTGCTTTTTAATTCTCCTGTTTTAATCCAAGGAATATCACCATTGAAATAATCTGCATTCTTTCTTGATGGAGTAGCACCTGAACCCCAATCAGCAACATCCTCAAGTTTTAGTTGTATCCATCCTTGAGGTAGTCTCCTAATTTGCTCGTTCTCTTCCGTCATGCGTCTCTCATTACTCTAATAATCCAATTTCTTTAACCGTAAGAACAGTTTGATTTGTCAACTGTTTCCATTGGCGATCGTTCGTTACAATGTAATTGGCTTGACAAGCAACAGCCGTACCTAACTGAATCGCATCAGGTGTCTTGAGTTGGTATTTTGCTCTAAGAGCGATCGCTTGTTCGGAAATAACAAAATCAACAATCTTGGTTGCTACCACAATCAATCCCATGAGTCTCGCTCCTGTTGAATATATTCCTCAACTTCGACACGACTCCATATTTCTTGACCTAGACCAGCCGCCTGACGAAAATCTAGAGTTTTTGGCGGAGCGTTTTTCGAGAAATACTCTTCCCAAACTTCCTCATTAGTAGGAACTATAGCTGATGCACTGAAAGGCTCTTTTGCTAAAAGCAGATATAAAAGAATATTATTATCGAGCCAAAGCTTCATCATTGATACTTCTGACTTAAATAATCCGTATACTCTTCTCGAACTTCCTTATCTGTAGGAGATGTCTCAGATACTTTGGCAAGTCCCCGCAATCCGGTTAAGGTTCCTTTAGGTATTGTAGATGGATGCACTGTCTTAAATCGTGCTTTCTGCTGGAGAAATTCCACGAAGTCAAGCACTTCAGTTACCTGCTCGGCTGGCATTGCCTTAACTAATTCATAAATTTTCTCTGCTGTTCCCATATAGCCCCCCTTCTTGCTTTATGCCGTCAGTACTTCATTTAGCTCCTGAATAATCATATCCAGAATAGTCATCAGGGCGAAGCAAAGGGATTGAAGCGATCGCTGCGGTTAGGAATATCTAGGGTATATTTTTCTTCTTCACAAATCTGACGAAGTTCAGCAAAGGATTGAGATAGGGGACGCTGGGTTTGTTGCTGCTGCCATTGAAGAAATTTTTGGAAGGCTTCAGCCCCGACAAGTACCGCTACTAATTGGTTTTGACGATATATTAGCTGTGGCTCTTTTTCCAGAGCCTTGAGCAAATCGTTAAAGTGCTGCTGGGCTTCCTCAATTTTCCAACTCATACTGTCTTCCATTCATCGCGCATTCTTCTTTGGAGTTCGACGATATCTGCGTTAAAGTTTGGCGAGTCTTTCAAAACTCCAGCATATTCAGAGAGAAATCTCCCTGGTTGTGTTGTGTCTTTCGGAATATTACTTTGCTCTAGCCGCCTTTTAGTCTTTTGCTGTAGAGACTCAACAAACGTCAGCACCTTGCTAACTTCGTCTTCTGGCATTGCTTTCACCAGTTTATAGATTTTTTCTGGTGCTTCCATGTTTCCCCCGCTTTCTTCTACCATCCGTAAGTTAACGCACTACTCAAGTAGCTAAAATGATCCTTTAATCTTCCCAGCTAAGAGTTTTAGCTCTTGCTAGAATCCAGTCAGTAGCGGCAGGCTCCAATCTTAACTTATTTCTAGAATGACATGACCCAGCTATCTGACACTCACCAACCACCCCGACATCGGAGACTTCCCAAATCTACTATCCCACCAGAAGAATTAGCAAGACGGCAGGCTAAAAGAGTTGAAATTGGTGCGCGATGCCGAGTGATTTTTGAGCGAGTTCGTCCTGAACTAATAGACCAGTATTACAATTGGTTCATTGCTATTGAGCCAGACAGTGGAGAATATTTAATTGACCAAAAGCTAGATGGTTTAATCCAAAAAGTGCAGGGTTGCTCTTCTAAGTCTGACGTGAAATGGACAGCCTTTAGGCTTAACGAAACAGGTGCTTGTGGTCGGATATAGATTGTGAGAGTCAATAATCTATTAATAGCTCCTTTCTTGCTTTAAGCCGCTAACGCCTCATTCAATTCCTGAATAATCATATCCATCTCATCGCCAAATAAGTCATACATCTTAATTGTCCCGCCCATCCCAAACGGCTCATACTCTAGATTTTCCGTCTCTAGGTGAAACGACGTGGCAATGTAGTCCTTGATCGTGCGCAGCCACTCTACCTGCTCCTCACTAAACTTCAATGCCCCCGCCTGCTTACGAAACACCCAATCCTGAAAATTCCGGTTCACTGTTGCTTCATAGTTTGTCAACTTAGCATCAGTCCCCACCACTCGCCGGAGCAACGATACCAAAATTACCAGTTCACCGATCGGGCTTTTGCCATTTACCTGCTCTACCTGCTCATATGCCTGCCACACCCGCAACGGAGCTAGATTGGGTTTCTGCGTCTTCAGGGTATCCAACACCTCCTGCACCATTTGATAAGTAAGCGATCGCCTCTGGTAAGGTTGATTATAGAAAATTAGTAGCGCCGTAATTTCATCCTTATTTGCTTCAATGAACTGGGTAAAGTCCAAAATTACTGACTGTGCCTGCTCCTTTGCCTGCCGATCCCATCCAGTAAACGTCACTCGATCGAGATTCACCGTGTCGATAATCTGCTCATGAATTTTCCGCATACTCCACCAGTTCCCCAGTAAAGATAGTCGCCGCCTCCCGAATCAAAGCTTTTTGAGCCGTTTCTGTTTGCCCCTCCGTCGGCATCTCTGCCGCAGACAGCCCATTATCTGCTCTCGCCCTATCTAAAATTGCATCCAGGTTATAGGCATCCAGCAGTACCCCAGCAATCTCCCTAGTACTCTTACCCCCCGACAATTGCTGAAACCTGCTTTGCTCCTTTAAAGTCATCTGTAGTTCCAGTCGCGTTAGCCGACTTGCCAAAGACAGAAACGCATCTTCATCCTCTGCTCCCATCATCACACCCATCATTAAATCTTTGATGGCAGTAGTAGGCTTCCGCTCCAAAGCGCGAGTATCAGTTTTCAGCGACTTGGTGACTCCAACCGCATCCACAACCACAAAATGAGTCTTAGATGTTTGAGCAGAGGGTGTTACCTTGATTAGAGCATCACGATCGAGGGTGCGCGTTCCTCGCCCTTTCATCTGATCGAAGTAGTTTTTCGATCGCACATCCCGCATAAAAAGCAAGCACTCTAATGGCTTAACATCTGTACCCGTTGCAATCATGTCCACCGTAACCGCAATTCGAGGATAGTAATCATTTCGCAACTGCGCCAGCACCGATTTGGGATCTTCCTCTGCCTTATATGTCACTTTTTTACAAAAGGCATTCCCCTCCCCAAACTCTTCTCGCACGATCTTGATGATGTCATCTGCATGGCTATCATCCTTGGCAAAAATCAGTGTCTTTGGCACTTCCTGGCGATTGGGAAAGATTTCTGGCAACTTATCCCGAAAAGCTCGAATTACTTGGCGAATTTGGCTGAGATTGACTACCTTTCGATCCAGTTGCTTCCCAGAATAGGTAATTTCCTCATCTAGTTGTTCCCAACGCTGAGTACGAGTCAGCTTTTCTCGCTTTTCCACATACTCTTTGGCAACCAATCGGCTCCCATCTTTGGTAATTTCTGTATCGATAATGTATGGCAGATATCCCACATTCACCCCATCGATTACTGCCTTTTCGTGACTGTACTCGCTCACAACATTTTCATTAAAAAAGCCAAAAGTCCGTTTGTCAGGAGTTGCCGTTAGCCCGATTAGGAAAGCATCAAAGTAGTCTAGCACCTGCTTCCAGACGTTGTAGATCGAGCGGTGACACTCATCAATCACAATGAAGTCAAAGAACTCAATGGGCAGGCGATCGCTATAAACCACTGGCATTGGTGCTTTTGGTTGTACTAGTTCATTCGGGTTAGATTCCTCTGCCTTATCATCTAACTCCTCGCCTTTGAGAATAGAGTAGAGCCGTTGAATCGTGCAGATACAAACCTGGCTATCGGTTGCCACATAGCTCGACTTTAGACGCTGCACAGCATAGAGTTCTGTGAACTTGCGGTTATCGTCATTTGGTGTGAAAGACATAAACTCCTGCTCTGCCTGTTCACCCAGGTTCTTAGTATCCACTAAAAACAAGACTCGCTGAGCTTTAGCGAACTTTAAGAGCCGATAGATAAAGTTAATCGACGTAAACGTTTTACCACTTCCAGTCGCCATCTGAATCAAGGCACGAGGACGAGCTATTTTGAACGACTGCTCCAGGTTATTAATGGCACGAATCTGGCAATCTCTTAGCCCCTCAATTGGGAGATCGGGCAGATCCAACAACCTTGCTCTGAGCGATTTATTCTGATTTAACCAGGCTTGAAAGGTTTCAGGACGATGAAACGAAAAGACGGGACGGGATCGGGGTTTGGGATCGCGGCGATCGGTGAAGCGGGTGAGAATGCCAGTACTTTCATACACAAAAGGCAAAGGCTGATTACTCATGTACTTCAGCTTGCTATTAGCATACTCTGTAGACTGATCCTCAACTATAGTGAGGCGATGCCCTTCTTCTTGCCGTTTGGCTTCAATCACGCCTACTGGTTGCCGAGCAACAAATAACACATAGTCAGCCGGACCAGCATCAGTTTGATATTCTCGCACCGCCACACCCAACCCAGCATTGAGATTAATCTGATTTTTTGGTTGAATCTGCCAACCCGCTTGAGTTAGTAGAGTATCAATGCGATCGCGGGCTTTTTGTTCGGGGTTTTGATTTACTGATGCCATATTCTAATCAAGACAGATTCAAACTATAAGGGGCCGCCATGCTCAGTCCAACGCAAATGTTTGCCTTACAGTCATTCCTTGAAGAATACGCAGTTTTCCAAATCATCGATGCACTGGGAAGCTTCTATTAATTAATCACGGCAATACAGTCAATTTCTACCAATACATCCTTAGGTAGACGGGATACTTCAACACAGGCGCGGGCTGGAGCTGTAGCTTCCGCAAAATATTGAGCATAGATGGCATTCATCGCGGCAAAATCATTCATGTCCGCCAGAAAAACAGTTGTTTTTACTACATCCTGCAAGTTAGTCCCGGCGGCTGTGAGAATAGCTTTAATGTGAGCCATCACTTGCTCTGTCTGCTTAGCTACATCCCCATCCCCCACAATTTTGCCAGTCTTCGCGTCAAGCGGAATTTGACCAGCAACAAAAACCATCCTGCCACTGGCAGCGATCGCTTGGTTGTATGGTCCCAGTGGTGTTGGTGCCAAATCAGTCTGAATTACCTCGCGCGTCATTAGATTTACTCCCTCGCTAGTTACTGCCATCCTAAGATAATAGAGGTCGCAACCCATAGTGCCGATAACGCCAATAATCTTGCAGAATGCGATCGTGATCGAAGCACAAATTAGTTGGGATTTGCCAAGAGGGAAAAATTGCCAGTCCCTTAGCATCGTCCCCTGCTTTTGGTTCTCCTGTCGCAGTTGCGAGGAATACCACACTCATCGTATGTTGCCGAGAGTCGCGTTTGGGATCTGAATATACTTGGAATTGTGAAATCAACTCCACCACCAAACCTGTCTCCTCTTGCGCTTCACGCCGTGCCGCTGTTTCAGCTGATTCGCCGTAATCGATAAAGCCACCGGGAATTGCCCAACCGAAAGGGGGATTTTGGCGCTCAATTAACACAATCGGCTGGTGCGGTCGGTCTAGTAGCTCGATAATGATATCGACTGTAGGGGTAGGATTTCGATAAGCCATAAAAGAATGTTTTGCATCAAATCATAAGAGTCTAATTGAATTTACAATCATCTTAACGAAACGAAACAGTCTGACTAGAGTTGGGTTTCAAAGCCGTCTGTAGCGTGTTAAGTTCGTGACTGGCTTTTCTTTTTCAAGTTACTTATGCCTTTTCTCAGATCCAGTGGCATCTTGTTACATCCCACCTCCTTACCCAGTCGATTTGGGATCGGTGACTTAGGCTTAGAAGCCTACCGTTTTATTGATTTTTTGGCTCAAAGCGCTCAACAGTTATGGCAAGTCTTGCCCTTAGGACCAACAGGATATGGTAATTCTCCCTATCTATGCTATTCAGCAATGGCTGGAAATCCACTTCTGATTAGCCCAGAACGCCTAAGAGATGAGGGGTTACTAACTGATGACGATTTTGCCAATTTACCAGAGTTTCCGGCTCAAGCGGTAGATTACGAGCAGGTGACGCAAACAAAGCTGCCCTTGCTCAAGCAAGCCTGTGAAAACTTTAAGACAAAAGCTGCACCATTTCAGCAAAATGAATTCGCTGGTTTTTGTGAAACTAAAGCCTACTGGCTGGATGACTATGCATTATTCATGGCGCTTAAAGACACTCATGCAGGTGCAAGTTGGCATACTTGGGAGCGAGAAATTGCTCAGTGCCAACCAGAAGCTCTAGAAAGGTGGCGGCAGCAGCTACATGCTGAGATTTTCTACCATAAATACATCCAGTTTGAATTCTTCCGTCAGTGGTCAGAACTCAAACGCTATGCCAATATGCGTGGTGTCCAAATTATCGGCGATATCCCAATCTACGTCGCTCACGATAGCGCTGATGTCTGGTCGCATCCAGAAACTTTTTGCCTAGATCCAGATGGTCTTCCATCGCTGATGGCTGGAGTACCGCCAGACTACTTCAGCGCCACTGGTCAACTATGGGGTAACCCAGTCTATAACTGGGAGCAATTGCAGCAACAAGACTTTAAATGGTGGGTGCAACGCTTCCGTGCCATGCTTGAGTATATAGATATCATTCGGATTGACCACTTCCGGGGGTTTCAAGCTTACTGGGCGGTACCCTCTGGGCAAACCACTGCCATGAATGGAGAGTGGATTGAAGCCCCTGGAGAGGCTTTGTTTCAAACTTTGAATCAGCAGTTAGGCAAGCTACCTGTATTGGCAGAAGATTTAGGTACAATCACTCCTGAAGTAGACGCACTCCGAGAACAATTTGAATTTCCAGGTATGAAGATTGTGCAGTTTGCCTTTGGTTCTAGTGTGGTAAATCCTTACCTACCCTTCAACTACCAGCAAAACTGTGTGGTTTACACTGGTACTCACGATAATGACACGACTGTAGGCTGGTTTGAGCAGTTATCGCCTGATGAAAAGAAAACTGTGATTGATTATTTGGGTTCTACTAGTTCCGCAGGTATTCATTGGGATCTGACTCGATTAGCATTAAGTTCAGTGGCAAATCAAGCAATCATTCCCCTTCAGGATATTTTGGGGTTGGGAAACTCTTCTCGAATGAATGTTCCAAGTAGAGCTGAAGGAAATTGGGCGTGGCGATATCAATCTGATGATTTGACAGAAGAACTGCGCGATCGCCTCCAGACCATGACTACAATCTACGGACGTGCCCCCCAGGAAAAATTATAGATTACTGCATTTATACCTAGTTTTTCATACGGGGAATGTAGTGCGTTAATGCAATCTTAAGTCTTTGAATTGGCAGCAAATGTCAGTTCTTCGACCTGACCAATATTTCCCATCTTCCGGGCTTTCTCCTGATTGAAGCTCAACATTACTCCTCCAGCATTGCTAGCTCGTACCGTCACCTGTTGTGCTACCCAAGTGCGCTGGTACCCTTCGGGTAGAACACCCTCAAACTGAGTTTTCCCATCTACTACAACCCGAACCCACGACTGTGCTTGCAATGTGATCCCAACCCGGACCTGTTTGTCAACTTTGGTAGCATCTTTAGCAGAAATGTTAGTGGTTTGTGATTGTACGTGCTTAATAGCTTTACCTGGTGAAGCTGGCTGAATCATTTGCTGTTGCTGGCTACTATCAACCTGTAGCTCAGAACGGCTCAGTAAATTAGACAAACCATTTATGGCACAGACAATGACAAATATGTAAATTAAGTAAAGATGAATTGGTCGTAACTGAGCTGCTGATAAACTTATCCAAGTAGACTTGAAATGCCGTAGGCTAGAACTGGCAGGAAAGGTATTGGAAAACTCCACTCCATCTAAGCCTAGTACATCTGCATATTGTTTAATTAAACTTCTAATATAAATTGGCTCTGGTAACTCATCTATCTGAGCCTTTTCAATTGCGTCTATCTGTCCAAGCCGAATTCGTGTCTTTGCCGATACTTCCTCCAAAGACATAGCTTGTTCTAAACGCACTTGTTGCAGACAAGATCCCAGTTCTCTTAGCTTTTCTACCTGTTGTTGCTCCAAACTTATAGATTCCTGCCGATCCTGCTTACGCCACTTCATCTTCATCTGCTGTTGCACTCCCTAAGTCGGCAGTTGGCTCCTTTGTTGGTATAAGGTCGATTTGGGTTTGCAAAAACTGGAGTTCAAAGTCTTTCAGCAGACGATAGCTACCCAAAGATAAGTTTTCCCCTGGTAGTTGTAACTCAATTCTACCGATGGCGGTACGATGTAACTTGAGAACAGGATGACCTAAAGCGAGGGCGACTCGTCGAATCTGCCGATTTCTACCTTCCTGTAAAATGACTTCCAAGCAAGTATTATTAGCATCTTGCTCAATAATGCTCACTTGAGCTGCTAGGGTTTTTCTCCCATCCAAGACAATGCCCTGACACCATTGTTGTAACGTATGTGCGGATGGGTAGCCTTTTACCCAGACTTGATAAGTCTTATCAATGCCATGACGGGGATGAGTAAGTCCAAAGGTCAGTTCTCCGTCATTTGTCAACAGCAAAGCTCCTGTAGAGTCTACATCCAGGCGACCAACAGGGTGAATTCCCTGACCCTCTCGCCAAGATAAAGGCAGTAGATCCAGTACAGTAGAGCGTCCTTGGGGATCGGAGCAAGTCGAAACCACACCAAGCGGTTTGTTGAGTAATAGATATATCATTGTCGGACGCTGAGCCGGATGAATGAGCTTACCATCAACTTCAATCGCATCAATGTCAGGATCGGCTTTTTGTCCCAGTTCTGCCACCGCACCATTCAACCGCACCCGCCCAGCTAAAATCATCGCTTCTGCTTGCCGACGCGAGGCAATTCCCCATTGAGAGAGAATTTTTTGTAGTCTTTGCTCTTCCAATGTACTACTCAACTTTATTTATCGCTCTGATAACTAAGATACAACTCCATTCACTGCGGCTAATTTGCTTGGTTTGACAAAATCAGTAAATTCTGCTACTGTTTCGTGTAATTATTTGACGATAGCAAACTAAATAAACACAACAAAGGTTACATTTTTTGGTTTTACCATCCAGCCGTGGTTGCTCGTGACTGTTGAGTTTAAGAAATACAGCTTTTGAGAACAAAGCTAGTTTTTTCTATCAACAGCCATCTTGTACTTGTTTGCTGCACGAATAAACAAAAGTTAAATTCAAAGTAATCAGGACAACATGACTTCTATCTTCGAGAATGCATCTAAGTCAATTGCCACTATGGGAGCTATCTTTGTAGCTACTGTAGTTAATGCTCAACCTACTCAAGCGGCATCATTTAAGTTTATATTTGATCCCAGCACTTTTGTCGGTACTAATCAAGGTTTTTTATCTTTTACTGGTAGCCCCAAGCTAACTGGTATTGGTTTTGAAGCAGCTAATTTGTCTGACTTAACTAACGCTTCATTGTCTCTTCAATACACTACTCTTCTGCCTTTGGGTGGAGGCGGACCACAACTTGCATCAGGCTTCAGTTTTTCTAATCCAACATTTGATTTTAATAATGGTAATTTGATCGGAATTATGGGAGCTGCTAGAGTTCCAGTTAATGTTACTGATGGTCGCTCTTATCCAGTAATTTACAATACTAAAGGTTTTAATGACCTAAATTTTTCTGGTGCAACATTTACCGAGACTTTATTTGGAACAGAAACTATTTCCAACATAATAACTGGTCAAACAAGTCAAGTCGTTCTTGACCCTTATATTTATAAAACGGGAACCATCTTTTTTGAACCTGTTCCAGAACCTTCAAATGTACTTGGCTTGGCTGTAGCATCAGGATTGCTAGCTCTTGGTCAAATAAAATTCTTTAAAAGAGGTCGGGCATTAAAGTAGCAAATGTCTTTTGATAGGAATCCTGTTTGACAGTTGGAAATCGCTCTATATTTTTTTAAACAACACCTGTTGCTGAAGTGCGATCGCCTAGAGAACTTGTAAAGGTAGTAGGTGGGCAATGCTACCCACCCCACCAATTAGAACATTAACCCAGTAATGCCTTAGCCTTAGCCACCACATTATCTACCGTGAAGCCTAACTTCTCCATGATGATTCCACCGGGAGCGGAAGAACCAAAGGTATCTACGCTGATCGTAGTACCCTCACCGCCTGTATAACGGCACCAACCAAAGCTCACACCTGCTTCTACCGCTAGTCGCTTAGTAACAGCTTTGGGTAATACAGATTCCCGATACTGCTGATCTTGCTTTTCAAACAGCTCCCAGGATGGCAGTGAAACTACCCGGACTTTCTTGCCCTCACCGCGTAACTTCTCAGCCGCCTTGACGCAAAGCTGAGTTTCACTACCTGTGCCAATCAAGATCAAATCAGGTGTGCCATCGCTATCTGAGAGAATGTAACCACCCTTGGTTGTGCCTTCAATCGAAGTACCAGGTAGGTTGGGCAAGTTTTGCCGCGATAGCGCTAACAGTGTTGGTCGAGTGCGGCTGGCAATTGCCACTTTGTAAGCACCAGAGGTTTCATTTCCATCGGCTGGACGAATCACTGTCAAGTCGGGAATTGCTCGTAAAGAGGCAATTTGTTCAACTGGTTGGTGCGTCGGACCATCCTCGCCCAGTGCTACCGAGTCGTGAGTCATGACAAAGATTACACCAGCTTCAGACAAAGCCGAGAGACGAATTGCAGCTCTCATGTAATCGGTAAATACCAAGAAGGTAGCACAGTAGGGAATCAACCCCGATCCGTCTAGAGCTAGCCCATTGGCGATCGCTCCCATGCCATGTTCGCGCACACCAAAGCGGATGTTGCGATTTTGGTATTGCCCTTTTTGAAAGTCTCCAGAAGACTTGAGCAAAGTTTTGTTAGACGGGGCAAGATCGGCAGAACCACCAATTAATTCTGGAAGAACGCCAGCTAGAGCATTGAGGATTTTGCCGGAGTGGTTGCGCGTGGCATCAGCTTTGTCTTCTGGGGTGTAAGTTGGTAGAACTTTATCCCAACCCTCTGGAAGTTCAGCCTCGTGCATCCGCTCTAGGGTGCGAGCCTCTTCGGGATATTTCTCTTTATAGGCAGCAAAGAGTTGATTCCACTCTCCTTCAATTTTGGCACCGCGATCGATTGCCTTGCGCCAGTGGTTGAGAGCATCTTCTGGAATGACAAACGGTTCATAATTCCAGCCCAAGTTCTCGCGAGTTGCCTTGACTTCATCCGGTCCCAAAGGATCGCTGTGGATGTCGTGGGTGCCAGCATGATGAGGGGAACCGTAACCGATGGTTGTGCGAACTTTAATTAAAGTCGGCTTGTCGGTTACTGATTTTGCCGTTTCAATTGCCTGGTGAATTGCATCCAGGTCAGTATCTCCATTGCTGACAACGATGACGTGCCAACCGTAAGCTTCAAACCGCTTACCTACATCTTCGGTGAAAGCTAAATCGGTAAAGCCATCAATTGAAACGTGGTTGTCGTCATAGAATGCAATCAGTTTACCTAATCCCAGGTGTCCAGCTAAAGAACAGGCTTCGCCAGAAACGCCTTCCATGTTGCAACCATCGCCCAGGATAACGTAGGTGTAGTGATCGATGACTGGGAAATCGGGCTTGTTGAACACAGCGGCTAAATGAGCTTCAGCCATTGCGATGCCGACACCGTTGGCCATACCTTGACCCAAAGGTCCAGTCGTAATTTCCACCCCAGGATTCATAAAGTTTTCGGGGTGACCTGGAGTTTTTGACTCCCACTGACGAAATTGCTTGAGGTCTTCAATCGTCAGATCTTCATAGCCTGTGAGATAGAGCAGGGCATACTGCAACATACTGCCGTGACCAGCGCTCAAAAGAAAGCGATCGCGATTGAGCCAAGCGGGGTCTTTGGGATTGAATCGCAAAAAGCGATCCCATATGACGAATGCCATCGGAGCCGCGCCCATTGGCAGCCCTGGATGACCTGATTTTGCCTTTTCTACAGCGTCAACTGCCAGAAAACGGATCGCATTGATACACAACTCTTCGATGGATTGGGTTGCAACAGCCATAATCTCTTGTGGTTAACGACGGGTTAGCACTGAATTTAGCTAAGCATAAATGGGGACGCTGTGAACTACCCCAACGCATTAGTCCCATCATCCCACTCGCTGGAGTGACCGGCAAGGAAATCAATCAAATTCACTTCACATCGCTTAAACGTACTTTTTAAAGACTAAAGTCACGTTGTGACCACCAAACCCAAAAGAATTTGACAGTGCGACTTCGATTGTCTGAGCGCGAGACAGATTGGGTACGTAATCCAAATCGCAATCGGGGTCGGGATCGAGCAGATTTATTGTGGGTGGAATTTGGTCATGGACCACTGCTAACACCGTGGCAACCGCTTCAATCCCGCCAGAACCACCTAATAGATGACCAGTCATCGACTTGGTTGAGCTGATCGCCACTTGCTTGGCGCTTTCTCCCAATGCTTTCTTAATCGCTTTAGTTTCTATTGGGTCGCCTGCTGGAGTGCTAGTACCATGAGCATTGATGTAGGTGACTTGCTCTGGACTCACAAGTGCGACCTTCAGTGCCATTTGGATTGCTCTTGCCGCTCCTTCACCGCTTGGTACTGGGGCAGTCATATGATAAGCGTCACAGGTCATACCGTAGCCGATCATCTCGGCATAAATTTTGGCTCCACGACTTTTAGCATGTTCGAGTTCTTCTAACAGTAAGATCCCCGCTCCTTCTCCCATCACGAACCCATCTCGCTGACTGTCAAATGGACGGCTGGCGTGAGAGTAGTCATCATTACGAGTTGAAAGCGCTCGCGCAGAAGCAAACCCGGCTAATGACAATGGTGTAATTGCCGCTTCCGCACCCCCACAAATCATTGCTTGAGTGTAGCCCCGTTGAATCAAGCGAAAAGCGTCGCCGATCGCGTTTGAACCAGCAGCACAAGCAGTCACTGGGCAAGAGTTTGGTCCCTTAGCACCAGTGTGAATTGCTGTCAACCCCGCCGCCATATTAGCGATCATCATCGGCACCATGAATGGACTGCAACGATCTGGTCCGCGACTGAGGTAAACCGTCTGCTGGTCTTCTAAGACTTTGATGCCACCAACTCCCGTGCCAATGATCACGCCTACCTGTTCGGCGTTCAGGTCACTAATGACAAATTGTGCGTCAGCTAGTGCTTGTAAACTGGCTGAAACTCCAAACTGCGCAAATCGATCCATGCGCTTAGCATCCTTGCCATCAATATAGCTCTGAGGATCGTATCCCTTCACCTCACCAGCAAAGCGGCATTTGTGCTTTGAAGCATCAAATAAAGTGATGGGACCAATGCCATTTTGCCCACTTAACAATCCAGCCCAGTATGCATCTGGATTGTTGCCAATTGGCGTGATGGCACCAAGTCCAGTCACGACGACACGTTTTGTTTCCAACATAACTTTAATTAAAGCAAGCTTCCTTGTGAAGGCAACATAAATAAAATGGGTGGGCGATCGCTCATAGCGCGTTACTTACAAGAATCAAAAGCGTTTGGTGCAATTGATCTACCCAGCGATCCAATATTTAGGCGGATGCAGCCACCTTGTTGTTGATGTAGTCTACTGCTTCTTGAACCGTTGTGATTTTTTCAGCCGCCTCATCAGGAATTTCTACATCAAATTCTTCTTCTAATGCCATCACCAGTTCAACTGTATCCAGAGAATCAGCCCCTAGATCGTTAGCAAAGTTAGACTGCGGGGAGATTTTGCTTGGCTCAACGCTAAGTTGTTCAGCAACGATTTTTTTTACCTTATCAAAAACTGGTGCTTCGCTCATGAATGACAATCCTCAGTTAGTTACTATGACTTCCCAAGCAGGGTGGTGACGATTTGAAGTTTATCTATCATATCGGAAAGCGCGATCGCATAGATCTACAGGTGGTCTGTTTTCTAATTGGCACGGGAAGGGAGAAGAGGAGGGGGGA